>Ga0181537_10000373_pt1 | contig 42513 bp, 30 predicted proteins | sample PEATcosm2014_Bin_39_FD_119765 | JGI IMG/M metagenome (GOLD analysis project Ga0181537, IMG submission 119765) | Peatland microbial communities from MTU Mesocosm Facility, Houghton, MI, USA - PEATcosm2014_Bin23_10_metaG | ecosystem: Environmental > Terrestrial > Soil > Wetlands > Peat | place...
CGATGGGGAAACGGGAGATTCCCAACAGCGCATGCAAGGCGGTGTCCGCCCGCAGCAAACTGGTGTGTGCGAAGCGCCGCGCTCCCACGACCACCGAAACTAAAAACGCCGTGAACGTCTCGAACGGATCGATAGCGTTCGGAGAAGTGAGAGCGAACGGCAAATGCTGCCGCACCGCTTCGCGATAGCCGATCCGCCGCAAAAATTCGAAGAACACCACCAACCCACCGAACGGCGTGACCGCCCGTTGGGTCTCGCGTAATTCCACTTTCTTCCCGCCCCAAAGAGCGGTAATTTTCCATTGCACTGTTTTGTCCTCCTCGGTGTTTCTTCTAACCAGCTGAAACATTACCGAGTTAGGGTGGAACAGTGCTATTTAATTTCGGGATTCAGGTTTAAACCAAAATGCGTCTGCTTTCATCGAACTGATAAATATTTTCACGGCACTCGCTCCTGATGGAACTCCCTGCACCGGGACAACTCGCGGTCTTCTGCAAAGAGCAAGAATTACGGCTGGCAAACTCGTTCCGGTCGGCAAAGAAACGGATAGGCGCTGGGAACAGGGCGAAGACCCGAGCATGATTGATTCTGATATATACGACAAGTCCCAGCTAGTAGGCTAGTCGCCGGGCTACTTCTTCAGAACACACCTTCGCTTGATCTTTCTCACTATAAATTGAACCTTGGCGTCTATTTCGTCCAGGCCTCATATCAAAGCAATTATCCGAGCGAAGAAGGTTTTGGTCTGCCGCTACTCAACATGGTTGACAGTAAAATACAAAGGAACAAGATACGGATTGAGGTTCATTCAAAGTAAGTTTCCCAAGCCGAACAAAGTCCGATTAGTTAAATAATCGGACGCTGCCCCCCGTCCGAAACTATCTGGCAGCGGCGGCTGACGATGCGGGCTTGTAGCGGCCGGGTACGGCGCGAAGAGCTATGGCCAGGCGATTCCAGGCATTAATCGTGCTCGCGACATAGGTAAGATCCACAATCTCTTTTTCGCTGAAGAACTTGCGAACTTCTTCGTAAACGGAATCGGGGACGTGCGTTTGGGAGACGAGCGTGACGGCTTCCACCCAGGCCAGGGCGGCGCGTTCGCGGTCGGTATAGAAAGGCGTTTCGCGCCAGGCATCGAGTTCATAGAGGCGCTGTTCGGTTTCGCCGAGGGCTCGAGCATCCTTCGAGTGCATATCAATACAGAAGGCGCAGCCATTGATCTGCGATGCGCGCATTTTCAGGAGGTGCATCAGGCCGTGATCGAGGCCGCATTGGCCGAGATATTCTTCGAGCGCATACATTGCTTTCTGGGCGTCCTGCGCGTGTCTTCTCAAGTCGATTCTGGCTTCCATGTTGTTCTCCTTCCTTCTGGAATGGATGATGCAAAACGCCGGGAGGATACGATCTTAGACAAACAATTTCTGGAAAATACCAGCCAAATTGGCGGAATCAGCGGCGGGCGCGGTCTTTGCGCACGGCTTCATCAATCAGGGCGCCGAGTTCGCTACGCGTAAGGGAAACGTGATCGCGAGAAGAGTCGCCGCTATCGCTGGTTTCGGGAAGTTCGGCGCCACCGCCGGGAGGCGGGGTGACGAAATAGCGGGCGCGCGCGGCCATTAATTTGGCGACTTCGCGGCTGGAAAGAAGAACCGGATCACCGGCAAGTTCCGCGGAGAGAAGAATCTTGGCGAAATGCTCAATGGTTTCCATGCGATAGAAGGCCGTCAGAAGATCCGGGCCGCAGGTAACCGCGCCGTGATTTGCCAACAGAAGCGCGTCGTAGTGTGGAACAAACGGTTCGAGCGCGGCACTGAGCTCTGGCGTTCCCGGCGTGGCGTAACGCACCAGCGGAATCTGCCCGAGGCCGATAATGACTTCCGGAAGGAGGGCCTGATCCAGGGCGCGCCCGGCAGCGGCAAAACCGGTTGCGGTCGGCGGGTGAGCATGGCAGATGGCGTTCACATCCGGACGCATGGAATAAAACAAAAGATGCATCGCTATCTCGGATGAAAATTTGCGTTCGCCGGCAAGCTGGCGGCCTTCCAGGCTGGTCACCACCAGATCGTGTGGCTCGAGCATGCCTTTGTTCATGCACGTAGGCGTTGTCAGGATGCGGCCTTCGTCGAGCCGAACAGAGATGTTTCCTTCGCAGGCTACGATAAAGCCGCGCTCATACATCCACTTGCCGGCGGTGCAGATTTCACGGCGGTGTTGCTCTTCCGTTTTTCGATGGGTGGGGCCAAGCGAGTTGGTGTTCACGGCGCGCAATCCTTCCCTGCCCGGAAGCTCGACCGAGCCGGTTCCCTGCCCCACAGAACCTCAGCTTGCTATAAGCCCAGCGGGAAACCCGGCGCGCACTCTATCACATTAAGCGTATATTCCGCGTAACTTTAGGGCGCCCGCAACACGGTCGATCGCGAGCATGTACGCGGCGATGCGATTGTTGACTTTATGCGCTTCCGCGTAGGCCACCACTCCGTCGAAAGCGTTTTCCATGACGTCCAGGAGGCGCTCGTTGACTTCGCTTTCGCGCCAGAAAAAGCCCTGGCGGTCCTGAACCCACTCAAAATAGCTGACGGTGACACCGCCCGCATTGCCAAGAATATCCGGCACGGTGAAGATGCCTTTGGCATCCACGATGGCGTCCGCTTGCCAAGTTGTGGGGCCGTTTGCGCCTTCGCAGAGAATGCGCGCCTGAACCTCGTGAGCGTTCTGTTCCGTGATTTGATTCTCGATGGCGGCCGGAATGGCGATTTCACAAGGCTGGAAGAGAACGTCGCGCGCGGTCATCTTCGTGCCGCCGCCGGGAAAATCTGGCAGGGCTTTTTTCTGTGTGTACACCCAGTCAATGACTTTGGGTACGTCTAAGCCATTCTCGTTATAAAGACCCCCAGCGATATCCGCGAGGCCGACAATTTTGTAGCCGGCCTGTTGCATAAGCTGTGCGGCGAGGGAACCCACGTTGCCAAATCCTTGAACGACGACGCGGCAGCCTTCTTTTTTGATACCGAGTTTCGCGAGGGCCTTGTCGCAGCAAATCATGACACCGCGGCCGGTGGCTTCGCGCCTGCCACGCGAACCGCCCAACTCAATAGGCTTGCCGGTGACTACGGCCGTGGTTGCTTCGCCGACGTGCATGGCATAAGTGTCCATGACCCAGGCCATCGTCTGTTCACCCGTGCCGATGTCCGGAGCGGGTATGTCGCGCTCGGGGCCGAGCCAATCGGCGAGTTCGGCGGTGTAACGCCGCGTCAGACGTTCCAGCTCCCCTCGGGATAACTTGCGAGGATCGCAAATGATGCCGCCTTTTGCGCCTCCGAACGGGATATTGACCACCGCGCACTTCCAGGTCATCCAGGTCGCAAGCGCGCGGACTTCGTCGAGAGTTACATCGGGTGCAAACCGAATGCCGCCCTTGCCGGGGCCGCGGACCGTCGAATGGAGTACGCGATACCCCGTGAAGACCTCCAATTGGCCGTTGTCCATTCCGACGGGAATGTAGAGCGTGATTTCTTTTTTGGGATGCTTCAGATACCGGTAGAGTCCTTGCTCAAGCCCCAGCTTGCTGGCGGCGACTTCAAAACGCGCTTCGGCGTTCTGATAGACATTCATCTCTTCCGGTACGGGCGCGTGCGACATGCAGAATCTCCTTAGAAGCGACGACATCAGTGGGGTAAAGGCTCAATTCGCACTTCGGCCTGAAAAGGGGAACGCAGGACGAGTTGCAGGCCAAAAGTGATCGGTGGCGGGCTACCCCATTCCAAGCAACTGCGTGCTGACTGCCCGCCGGAATCGCCTTTCGGCCGGGCCGCCAGTATACGAACCTGTAAGTCTGGCTGCAAGCGATAGGGAAATTGTTGGTTGACTGAGAATTATCCCTTCGCTTGGTACGGTTTGGTTAGGCGGGTTTCTAGGAAAGATATTGAAGAGTTTTTTCAACAAGGTCGGCGGTTCCCTGATATGGATCGCCAGGGCTGTCGAACTCCATGGAGCAGTAGCCTTTGTAGTTGCTTTTTTTCAGGATGCCGAAGGCTCTGGCCATGTCCACATGGACCAGTTGCCCTTTTTCATCGGCTTCCATGGCCTTTATGTGGCAAATGCCGTAGGCGTGTGCGAACAACGCTTCAATTCCCTTGTAGGCGTATTCCGTTTTGCCGGTCATCAAGGAATTTGCAAAATCTGGATTCGAGTGCAGCCAGGGGCTGTTCACTTTCTCGATGACCTTCACGACGAAGAAAGGATCTTCGCTTAGTGGATTGTCGTTTTCGAGGTTCACGAGGATTCCTTTTGCCGCGGCGTATTCCACGACCCGCGTGATGCTCACCGCGGCGCGATCGACGTCCGGCTTGGAATCTTTGGCGGGGGGCATATTGGTGCGCACGCTTGGCGAACCGACGGTGGCGGCGACGTCGATCCACTGTTTGCTGAAGGCGATGCCCTTTTCGCGTTCGGCTTTGTCCAAGGCGAAAGGACTATGTTCGCCGTCAACGGCAATATTAACAATCATGCCGTTTGCGTTCGCTACGGAAGAACGAAGTTCCTCAAGATATTTTCCGCCCAGCGAGAGAAAATGCTCGCTCCACGGTTCGATTTTGTTGATGTTGAATTTAGCTTTGACGTGCGGCAGGAATTCTTTCAAATCCATCTTATGCGCGGAGGAATTGCTGCTCGAGTCGTGAGCGCCAGCGATAAAGTCCCGAAACGGATAAGAGGAGATTGCAACTCGTTCCCGCGGCACCATGGGAAATTGGAGGTTGGGGCCTGAATCTGCGGCGAGGGCGCACTTCAGCGCCGGCCCAAAAAGGGAGGTAGCCGCCGCAACAGCGGACTGCGCCAGAAAATGTCTTCGAGTCGTGTGCGCCAAAACCGGGCCAGTCTAGCAGATTTGCTCTGCTATAATCCGCCCAATTTTGCGGACTTGCGCATTCCGGAGGCGAAGCATGCATAGAGCTCGGCTCGTTTCACTCGGCATTCTCTTCTTTCTTGCGGCGGGGGTGGTTTACGCTCAAGCCTCCGGCGATTTGCTCTCCCAATTGACGAAGCCTCACGACTACAGTCTGAAACGCATCTCAAGCTATGACCGCAGCGGTGGCAACGACGATTACCGGCCTCTTGCTCCAGGAGAGGTCCTCACTCTGCTGGATGAGGCGGGGCCCGGCGAAATCTCGCATATATGGATCACTATCGCCAGCGACGAGCGGTTTCATCTGAAAAAAATGGTGCTGCGCGTGTACTGGGACGGCGAAGCTTCGCCAAGCGTGGAGGCTCCCGTCGGCGATTTTTTCGGACAGGGTATGGGAGAGTATTTTCTGTATCAGTCGGTTCCTCTTTCCGTCGGAGGAGACAAAGCGCTGAACTGTTTTTTCCCCATGCCATTTCAAAAGCACGCGCGCATTACGCTGACGAACGAAGGCCTCCAGCGGGCCGAGGCTGTTTACTGGAACATGGATCTGCGCGCGTACAAATCCGCGCTGCCCTCGGATACGCTTTATTTTCACGCGCAGTACCGGCAAGCCGCGCCCAACAAAGCGATTCCCGGCAACAAGTTCAATCTGGATGGCAAGGATAATTATGTCTGGATGGAAGCCACGGGCCACGGGCATTTCGCGGGAGTCACTATGTCTGTGCTCGAAAATCAGGATGGCTGGTGGGGCGAAGGCGACGATATGTTTTTTGTGGATGGCGAAAAGCTGCCGTCCATCAACGGAACCGGCTCGGAGGATTATTTCCTTGGAGCTTGGGATTTTGGCGGCAAGCCATTTGCCTATGGCTTATTCGGCGCGCCGATTGTCGGAGCGGAACTCGAAGGCGGCCGATGGTCGGTCTACCGCTTTCATCTCGATTCGCCGATTCCATTTACGAAATCTCTCCGGGCCACCATCGAACACGGTCACGCCAACGATCGCGGAGACAACTTTTATTCCGTGGCGTATTGGTACCAGTCCGAACCACACGGCGCTTTCCCCACATTGCCAACCGCGGAAATGCGCATCCCGCACCTATCCCCGGCCAGCCGCGACCAAAAATAAAATGAATTTGCGCGAAGGCGCGGGCAACTAAACGAGCCTTTCAAGGTCTTCGAAACTGATTTGCGTTTAAGAAGAAAATCTACTGGCCGCGGAACTGCAGCGTCACCATCAGGTGCACCGATACAGGATTCCCATCCAGACTCGCCGGCTGATATTTCCATTGTTTCAGGGCGTCCATGGCAGCTTGCTGAAGCAGCGCGGGCCCGGAGAGAACTTTCATCGCGCCGACGCGGCCATTCGCATCAATCAGCGCGTCAATAACCACATTGCCGGAGATGTGTTGATTCTTGGCCAGCACCGGATAAACCGGAGCCACTTTGCTGAGTAATACCGCAGTCTTTACGTCGCCGCCCGTCGGTAGCGGCACCTCAGGACCAGCATTCTGCTTGATGCCCGCCGTTGCCAGGCCGGAACCGAGCCCCGCTGGATTTGCGCCCGCGTTTTCCGCAGAAATCGTCGGTGCAGTGACTGTTTCGTCCTGTGATGTAGCGGGGCGGTTCATCGTGGGGCTGGCCAGATGGACTTCCCCGATGACGGGCTTCTTTGGTTCGGGAGCAGGTTCAGCTGCAGGTTCGGACGCGGGCTGCGCGATACGCTCGGTCACCGCTGCTGGAATAGTCGTACCTGCCCCGCGTGTGTTATCTCGCGTAACCGAAGCGGGCTCGGAATTAGCAGAGCGCTTCGTGAGAGGCGCGCTGGCTGCTGGTTCTCTAATAAATGGTGTTGTGGCGGGGCTCGAGTTGGCTGTTCCCAGCGGCGCGGCTGGACTGTTTTGCGTTGCGGCCTGAGTTACGGGAGAAGCCGCAGCCGATTGCGGCGTGGACGTTGAGGTAACACGTTGCGCAGATCCCTGGGCTGAATTCGGTTGATGAAAAAAATACCATCCACCCGCAGCAGCCATCAAAACAGCCGCGGCCACCGCTGCAATCAAACCGAAATTGCGAGATTCGCCGGACTGCTGCTTTTTCGTTAACGCCGCTTCGTCCAGTGGAAGCAAGCTGCCAAAGTTGGGTGCGTGGCTTTCGGAGAGACTTTGCTCGACGGCGGGAGCAAGTTCCGCGGCATGCTCATCACGGGAAACCTTCTCCGCAGTGTGCTTGGTCTTTTCGCGCTCGGTGCTTTCCTGAGATGGGGGATGAGCGGCGGCATTCCGTGCCAGAGGCTCGAGCCAGGAGGGAATCTTCACCTCTTCGGTGTCCAAAGTGGATTTGACCGGCGCCGGGGCTTGCGACTTCGCAAGCGGAGCCGGAGTCGAAATCGGAGTCGGCTTAACCCGAGTGGGCTCCGCTACTGCGATTTCCAGAGCATTGGCCGCCACATGGGAAACGGTCTTTGCATCGAGAGCAGGGACGACCGTCGCGGGAGCAACGGGCTTTGCGCTTGGCGCCGCGTTGAAAAGTAGCGACGAAAGCTGTTCCTGTAGCCGTGCCGCTTGTTGCTTCAACTCTTCGGTTGAATTATCAGCGGAAGGTTTCGCGGGCGCCGGTTTGCTTTCTATAGCAACCGAGGCGGCAACGGGTGTCGCGATTGGTTTAGATGGCGCTAAAACGGCCTGCGGTTCTGGCGCGCTCAAAAAGCTGGACAGAGAATCCGCGAGTGACGGCACAATCGGGAAAGAAGCAACGACGGGAGCCGCGGGCGCCGCAATTTGTCCTGCGGGAGCTACAGGCAGCGGATCTGCCGCAACGGTTATAGCGGCTACAGGCGGGGGAACAAAAGAGGCAGGTTTCGGAACGATGGGTGCCGCAGCAACAGGTGCAACCGTGTGAATTTCGGTAGGCTTCGGCGGTGCAGCAGGCTTCATCTCCGCTTGAATCTGTGCCGGTTTTACTTCCGGCAGTTTGGGTGTGGCGCTTACAACCGGAGTTACCGGTTTGGGAGTCAGCGAAACCGGAGCCGGCGGCGCCGCTTTGACAGGCGCAGGCGCCGTAGCCGCGGGAACCGTACCTGACACGGGAGCGCTAATGCGATCCGTCGGAAAGCGCATTCCCCAGAAACCAACGACGGACTCCGTGAACTCCAACTCCACATAACCGCTGACATTTTTGTAATTCTTCGACTTGACGACCTGGCAGACCACTTCCTTTTTCGTTTTTTCGTTGGTTAGAAAGAGCAATTGCCCGGCGGCAACCGGCGAGGTCAGCCGAATGACGGCGCCGTTACCAAACACAAGGACGGTCTTCGTCGTTTCCGAAAATGGCTCGCGCTTGTCACTGCCTTCCACGGCGCGCGCGCCATTCACTGTGACCGGCACTTCCAGCGCGACGGGCAGCGGCCGATTGCTGGTTTCCGTGCCCCCAAAAGAAGTAGCGCTCGGCGTTGCAGTAGTTGTTCCGGCCGGGGCGGTTAGAACATCGGTTTCTTTGCTCATTGGCGCCATTGGTTGCTCTCTTGCTGCGCGGAGTTTTCGTTAGGCCCAGACACACTCTGGCCTGTCCCCGAACATTTATATTTTCTAATTCGCCGAGGCACTGCGCCCATAGTACGTGCGTACTGAGGCAGAAACACCTGTCCCAAAGGACAGCAATGTCGCAGTGGGAAAGGCTCTAGCGAGCCAGCGGAGGCTGAAATTGTTTGTCGATTTCGACCTGATAACCGGTGACGAGTTTGTTCGTTTCGTTGGCCATTCCGATCACCTCTTGTAACTCGTGAAACATGGCGTCGGTCATGCCTTTCTTGAACGCGGAAGCCGTATGCGAAGCGATGCAGTAATGGCAGTTGTTCGTCACGCTCACGGCCACGTAAATCAATTCTTTGGTGAGCGGATCGAGTGCGCCAGGCGCCATAATTTGCTTGATGCTCTCCCACGTGCGCTTCAGCGTGGCCGGGTCGTGCGCAATGGCCTTCCAAAAGTTATTGATCCAGTCCGTCTTGCGCGTGGCCATGATGTCGTCATAAACGGCGCGCACTTCCGGGCTTGCGTCTTTGTATTCAATCAGTCCAAACGTCGACATGGGTTTCTCCAGAAATCGAATGAATTCGTTCCACGGAACGTTAGCAAGAAGCGGTCTTCTCTGCCAGAGGGCGCCGAAACCAGGATTCAAGTAGCCGGCTATTTTAGGCTGGGGGCATGACCGCACACGGGACGGGGAGTCCCACGAACGGACACCAGATGGCCGCCACGTGCTATTTTCAGCTCCAAAAGCCTCGCAATCCCTGCCATTTACGTTTTTTTTTTGCTTGGCAGGGAACTTGCGCTTCAACTATAACGTATGACGATATAATGGCGCGTAGACCGATAGAGACTGACGTGTGATGCTATATAGACCCCTGGAGGTGAAGGCGTGCCAAAAAAACGCGAAGCCGAGTCCTTCCTGCCCTTAACCCCGGCTATGTTCCACATTCTGCTGGCCTTGGCCGACGGCGAAAAACACGGTTACGCCATTCTGAAAGAGGTCGCACGCCGCACCGACGACAAAGTGCGCCTCAGCGCCGGAACCCTTTACGGCAATCTGTCGCGCCTCGAAAGCTCCGGACTCATCGCGGAATCAAACCGCCGCCCCGAAATAGTTCTGGACGACGAGCGCCGCCGCTATTACCTGCTCACGGAATTTGGCCGCGAGGTCGCCGTCGCCGAAGCCGAGCGCATGCAGGAAGCCCTTGGACAAGCACGCGCCAAGCATCTCTTCCGAAAAGAAAAACTAGCCTAGCGAGGAATCACAACCATGCAAAATCCCAAGCTGCCTCATTCGCAAAAGCTGTTCCGGGCCCTGGTTCGCGTGCTGCCTTTCGATTTCCGCACCAACTACGAAGGCGAAATGGAGGGCGTCTTTCGCGAGCAACATCGCGAAGCCGAGGAGCGCGGCGGTTTCCTCGAAGCGCTCAGGCTCTGGAAGGAAACCATCGTGGGCATATTCGCGACGGCGCCTCAGGAACACTGGCAGATCCTCGTGGGTGATTGCGGCTATGCCTTCCGCATGATGCGCAAGAACCTCTGGTTCACCGCCGTCGCCATTCTCACGCTCGCTCTTGGCATTGGCGCGAATACCGCGATCTTCAGCGTGGTACACGCGGTCCTTCTCCGGCCACTTCCCTATCCGCAAGGCCATCAATTGGTTTTTCTCCGCCAGCAGGCAAAAAAGCTGGGCATCGAGGACATGCAGTTTTCGGTTCAGGAAATCTTGGACTATCGTGCGCAGAATCGCACTCTCTCCGGGCTCGTCGAATATCACGACATGTCGTTTACGCTGTTCGGGCATGGCGATCCCGAACGCGTCCGCACCGGCGTTGTTTCCGCCAACTATTTTGATCTGTTCGGCGTCAAAGCTCTGCTCGGACGTACGCTTCTGCCCGACGACGACAAACCGGGCGCGCCGCCCGTCCTTCTTCTCAGCTACGAATACTGGAAAAACAATTTCGGCTCCGATCCCGCCATCGTCGGAAAAACCTTCGAATTGAACGACAAAGTGCACACCGTCGTGGGTGTTCTTCCTCCTGTCCCGCAATATCCCAACGAAAACGACGTCTACATGCCGACCTCGGCGTGCCCTTTCCGCTCTAACAAAACGCATGTCGAAAGCCGCGACATGCGCATGATGGAAGTGTTTGGACGGCTGAAGCCCGGTCTCACCATCGAACAGGCAAGCGCCGATTTTTCCGCAATCGCCGCGGGATTGAAGTCCGCTTATCCAAAATCCTATCCGGACGACATCGGCTTCACCTCCGTCGCCTCGCCGCTCCAGGAAGAGTTGACGCACACGGCTCGGCCGACTCTTCTACTGCTTCTCGCAGCCGCCGCGTTCGTACTGCTCATCGCCTGCGCCAACGTCGCCAACCTGACCCTTGCCCGTATGGCGCGCCGCGAGCGCGAACTGGCCGTCCGCAGCGCCTTGGGCGCCGGACGCAGCCGTCTCTTGCGGCAACTTTTAACGGAAAGTCTTCTGCTTGCTTGCGCCGGCGGATTACTCGGTCTGCTCCTGGCCTATAGCAGCCTCACACTGATCACCGATTTTGTGGGCCGCCTCACCCCGCGCGCCCGCGAAATCCACATCGACTCGCAGGTATTGCTATTCACTCTGATCGCCGCTGTCGGCACGAGCATCGTCTTCGGCACGCTCTCCGCGCTTCTCTCGCGAACGAATCTCAGCTCCAGCCTGAAAGATGGAAGCAGCGGAGCAGGTTTGGGTCGCCGGCATAATCGCATGCGCAGTACGCTGATCGTCTGCCAGATTGCTTTCTCCTTCATGCTGCTCATCGGCGCAGGACTCATGGTTCGCAGCCTCATCAAGTTGCAGCAAGTGGACGCCGGCATCGTTCCGCAACGCGTCCTCGCCATGCGGACCAATTTCAATTGGGCGAAATATACCGGCCCCGAGACCACAGAAGTTGTTGTCCAAAAACTCCTCGAGCGCGTGAAATCGGAACCCGGAGTTCTCTCTGCCGCTGTCTCCAGCAGATATCCTTTCGAACCGGAAATAATTACCGGCGGCCCGGAATCCGTTTCGTTCTCATTTCAAATCGAAGGCCGCGCTTTGGAGGCGGGACAAGCTCCGCCCGTGAGTACCTTCGCTTCGGTTTCCCCGGATTACTTCACCACCCTAGGCATACCTCTCAAGGCTGGCCGTCTTCTGGCAGACACCGACAAATCCAAAGCTCCGGATGTGGTCGTGATCAACGAATCTGCCAGGCGCAAATATTGGCCAAACGAAGACCCTATCGGCAAGCGCGTCTCAGGCGATGGCGGAGAACATTGGGTAAGCGTTGTGGGTGTGGTAGGAGACGTTCGAGAATTCGGGTTGGATCGAACCCCACCGCCGGAATTCTATGGCGCCCAGGCACAGAACGCGCAGCCTGCTACTTTGATCGTCCGCACGGCAGCAGAGCCTCGCAGCATGGCGCGCGCTATCACCCAGGCCGTGCATGACGTCGATTCGCAAACCGCCGTGACACATGTTCTTACTCTCGAGCAAGCTCGCTATGAATCCATGGCTTCTCCGCGAGTCACGGCAAGCCTCCTCGGCACTTTTGCAGGACTCGCGTTGGTAATCGCTACCGCGGGAATCGGCGGCATCATGGCGCTAATGGTCAGCCAGCGAGTTCGCGAGATCGGCATCCGCATCGCGCTCGGCGCGCGGCCGGCAAGCATTCTTCGAATGGTCTTGCGCCAGGGCATGTTGCTCGCTGGCCTGGGTGTAGCGATGGGAGCCGCAGGCGCTTTCGTCTTAACAGGCCTGGTGAAATCACTTCTCTTCGAAGTGCCGCCAACAGACATACTTACATTCAGCGCGGTCGGCGCGATGCTCCTGTCCGCAGCCGCGCTGGCAAGCTATCTACCAGCCAGACGCGCCTCCGCCATCGACCCAACCGAAGCCCTCCGCGCCGACTAGGCTAGCTCCAGCATCCGGCTGGCGTTTTTCCCCTTGGCTGGCGGTTTGCCTGATGTAAATGGTGTAATACGCTTTAAGCTATCCGGAAGGCCTGCGGCGATATGGGTGATCCGTTCTTCGTAAACGCCGGGCTCTGATGGTATGGAAAAGTCTATCCATACGATTTGTATTAACATAAAGTAAACTCATGCTATAGTGCTTTGCGTTTCATCATCACCCTTCCGAGCAAACCTCCCTGCGCAACTTCAGCGCACGAAGCGTCCCCACACTACCCTTCTCCTCTCGGTCGGGTTACCTGCATAAATCCACAGAGCACTCTAGACTATCTCCTTTAAAATCAACACGGGTACGACGACCCACAAGTGTTCATTCGAAACGGCTTACAGAAAGGCTAAATCCTTTAGAAGCAACACTTACAAAAATGGGGGAGGGGGTTGTAGCCGAAACCTTCCCGAAAGTCAGCGTGCGTCGTTAGCGTTCGGTGGTACGGGAGACGTGAGGAACTCTTCGAGCAGAAGACGCGCTAGTCGCCGGGGATTATGGCGGATCACGCCGTGTTCTTCGAGCAGGTTGTCCAGCACCACGTGGTAGCCAAGCTTCTGAAGTTCTGGCAGATCCACCACCACTTGCTCGGCACCCTGGCGCCGGTACCGCTTTGCGACTTCAGGCGAGACCGGCCTGCGATTGGCGACCACCCAATCCACCACTCCGCGCGGCGTGTGAAGCCGGATCGCGCGCAAATGATCCGCCAGGGAATACTTAGCGGTTTCTCCCGGCTGGGTCATCAGATTGGCAATGTAGACGCGAGGCGCGGTTGATTTCGCGATGGCAGCCGCGATTTCCGGGATCAACAAATTCGGCAGAACGCTCGTATAGAGCGATCCCGGACCAAGAAGGATCAGATCGGCTTCGCGAATCGCATCAATGACCGAAGGAAATGGCGGAACACGGGCAGGCGAAAGTGAAAGTTTTTCGATCGGCGTCCGGCTTGCAGTGATGCGCGTTTCCCCGTGTACGAGCCGCCCGTTGCGGAGTCTGGCGACGAGATGCACGTTGGAAAGCGTCGATGGAAATATGCGCCCGCGAATCGCCAGGACTTTGCTGCTGACGCGAATCGCTTCCGCGAAATCCCCGGTGACGTGCGTGAGCGCAGCCAAAAACAGGTTGCCGAAATTGTGGCCGATCAGCCCGCGCCCGGCGTGAAAACGATACTGGAAGAGCCGCCCGAGAAGCGCTTCGTCTTTCGAGAGCGCGACCATGCAATTGCGAATGTCGCCCGGGGGTAGCACGCGGTTCTCACGACGCAAACGTCCCGAACTTCCGCCATCATCGGTAACCGTCACGATGGCGGTCAATTCCGAAATGGGGCGATCCGAGTTGGGATGCTCATCGCTACGCCGGACAACATATTCTTTCAGCCCGCGCAGAATCGTGGAAAGTCCGGTGCCTCCGCCAAGCGCGACGACGCGGAATCCGCGGGAGAGCGTCTTCGGCTTGGAGGATTTTTTCTTCACCGGATTAGGTAGTGAGAACCGCCAGGGATTCGTTTCGCTAGAGGCGTATGACTCCGGACTGAACTGCGATGCCTTTTGATACTCGTTTCCAATCCTGCGTTAAGAGTCTGTACGCTCAGGTTGGATTCCGCGGGCACGCGCTTTGGTTCTCAGCGTTCCAGGTCGGGAGGCACGAAAGCAAATCACGAGGGTTCAGCCGGCAGTGCCGTCTTTCTCCGGGTAGAGCAACTCGGTAAAGCGAGGATCTTCCTGGAGGAAGGCGAAATCTTCGTCATTGCGCGCGTGATAGCGATTTTCCGCGCGCAGTTCGATTGCGACTTTAAGATTCGCCATGGCCGAGTCCGCTTCGCCGGTGAGGCAATCGAGCGCCGCAAGCGCGTAGTGAATGTAGTCTGCTTTAGGCGAAGCCTTGCGCGCCTTTATCAAACTCTCGCGCGCGTCGTCCCAACGGCCGATGTTCATCATGGCTACGCCGCGCTGGTAGTGTTCGTCGGCCGTTTTTGGATTTTGTTCCGAGCTAGGCTTCATGCGCTGCTCGGCAATGCGAAGGTGCATTCGGGCGCGGTCCGCGAGTCCCTGGCTGGGCCCTTCGAGTACTTTTTCCAGTTCCTGCTTGGCTCGAGCGAATTTTTGCTGGTGGAAGAGGGCCAGCGCTTCATCATATATCTTGAGTTGGGCCTGAACGCGCGGGTCTACCAGCTCGACGCCACCACGCTGAGCCGGCGGAGCGGGAGGTAAGTTCTTCTTTTTCTGTTGGTTAGAATGGCTCCGCGCCGATCCTTTGCCCTGCCCGGATGAGCCTGAAGAGGCTTTGTGCGGTTTTGCCATGTCGCGCATGCTACCAGACCCGCGAGGCGGCGTCAACGAGGTCCAAATGGGTCCAAATTGATTGGAAACGAGATTGCGAGGATATGCACGAGTTACCTCCCGGCGGCATGCCGCGAAAAAAGAGCATCGAAATCGGAGGGTTCTCGCGGAAACTGTAAAGAAGCAAGTTACCCGACAAGGGTCAGGCACCGCTGCAAGGCTGGCCTGCCAGCACCGCGTATGCTATAAGTTTGAGTCCGAATTCTGGTTGAGAAAAAGTGCCATTCATCAATTTTCCCGCGCGCGAAATTAACTGCAAGCTCGTTTACTACGGTCCAGGTTTGGGTGGCAAAACCGCCAACCTCCAGTGGGTCTACGACCACACCGGCCAAAACCAGAAGGGCAAGATGGTGTCCCTCGCCACGGAGACGGACCGCACATTGTTCTTCGATTTTCTGCCGCTCGATCTCGGGACGGTGCGCGGCTTCAAAACGCGCTTCCACCTTTACACCGTTCCCGGGCAAGTCTTCTATGAAGCCAGCCGCAAGCTGATTTTGAAAGGGGCGGACGGCGTGGTGTTCGTTGCGGATTCGCAGGAAGAGCGGCTCGACGCAAATTTCGAGACGATGGAAAACCTGCACGAACATTTGAAAGAGCACAACCTGAATTTCGACACCATTCCTTACGTGCTGCAGTTGAACAAACGCGATTTACCGAACGCGATGCCCATTGCGGAACTGACGAAGCAACTTCAGAAAAAAGGCGAGCCCGTACTCGAAGGAGTAGCCATTCAGGGGCTCGGGGTTTTTGAAACTTTGAAGGAAGTGGCCAAACTGGTTCTCGCCGAGCTGAAAAAAGGCGGCTAACCGCTCTAGTAAAGTTGGAAATTCATTTCGATGGGGACGCGCACAGCAACCGGCGTACCGTCGGCACTCGCTGGCCTAAAAGTCCACTCGTTAACCGCATGGATTGCCTGTTCATTCAACCCAAAGGGGATGCCCTTCAGAACGTGAACGTCGGTAGCGCGACCGTCTTCCGAAACTGTCACAGCTAAAATTACCGTGCCCGTAAATTTCGCTTTCCGCGCCACGCTCGAATACTGAGGCGAAGGACAATAGGTGCAAGAGGGAACGCTAGCTCCCTTTGCGGGCCGAGGGCCTCCAGGCACCTTCGGTTCGGCGTCGTAGGGTTCAAAGGGAGCGAATGCTCCCTCAGGCAATGGGGTCGCAATTTGCGTTATCTCCTCCGTACTGGCCCAGTCGGGGGAAATAATGAGCAGTTGAGTTGTGAGGTTGAAATTATCCCCCACCGGCTTGATGGCGCCAACGAGTACGGCGTTGGCTTGAAATTCGGTTGCGAGCCAGCGAGCGGCCTCCCGGTCTTTCAGCGCACTGGAAGGTATGCGCTCGCGAACCAGATAGTCTTGAAGGCGAGTCCGATCAACGATATGAATTCCGTGCCCTTGAGAGAGGATCTCCGCCGACATGGAATCACCCAGCTGAGTGCCGAGGCGCGAAGTTGATCCTGACGGCGTAGTGAAATTTTCAACGAGAATCGTGCAGCGGTCGGGGCGGCATTTCGATTTCTCGGCTCTCATGAGAAGGCGTCCCGCGAGAGAGTGAATCTGCTCCTGATAAGGGTCGCTTCCCGCGGAGGAACTCCGCTCATCCTGCGCCCGGGCGATACCGGCGACGAGGAAGCATGCCGCTAGAGCAAGGACTACAAGCCGAACGGCATGCGTGTGCGACAACATTTTTGTGAGTTTAGCATAAAGATACGTTGCTCGGGGAGCATACTGAGCAGCCAAAGCGATCCGGCAAAGCTTCAATAAAGCTGAAATTCAATATCCACTGGAACTCGGACGGAAACGGATTGTTTGTCTTTCTTTGCGGGCTTGAATTTCCATTTCTGCACGGTTTCGATCGCCTGTTGCGTCAGTGAAAATGGCGCGCCTCGCAAGACCATCACGGAACTTACTTTGCCGTCTTTTGTGACGATAAGCGAAAGTTCGACGATGCCGCGATACTTCGCCGCGCGCGCAAGATCCGTGTAGTCCGGATTGGGGCAAAAGACGCAAATTGGCAGCGTTACGCCTTCGGCCCCTGCTTGCAGAATGCCCGGCTCAACAGCTACCGTGTCGGCAGAACGCGCAAACGACGTAGCCGGCTGTTTCAAAAGCTCCTGCAGGTTGTTTGTCAACGGGAACAGCGCATCCGCGGTCCATGCCGGGCCAAGTCCGTCCGTGCGCAACCGGATTCGCAACTGCTGATTCGCATCGGTTGCGATGGTGCCCTCTATGACTCCGGTTGCTCCCATGGAGCGCGCAAGAGTCAGAAAACCAGCTTCGTTTTGAAGAGCGTCCAGGTTCATCCAGTTCTGCTTCAAATAATCGTAGAAGGACTTACGGTCTTCCACCTGGAAACCGGAAGCGACGGCACCGAGGGATTCCGCGAAATCATCCGCGAGGAGGCTGCCGAGTCTCGAGAATTGCTTGTCGGAAGCATTCAAGAAGTCGATGACAAAAACTTTCGGTGGCGCCGGTTCAAGTTTGGAGTTGCGAATTTGTTCGGCTACGCGCGATGCGAGCGAATGCAGCTGTTCTTGCGCGTCCGGCGGCAATACCGAAGAAGTATCCTGAGCTGCGACCGCAGCACAGTCCAGGCAACACATAAGCGCCACGATCATGAGGAGCGCGACTACGCTTGAGAATGGCGAGGGGGCCGGAGACACATCAAAAAAGAGCTGTTCCCACAAAAAGGTCCGCATGTTTGGACTTGCAATCGGCGTTCGTTGAATCGGTCTGAGCTACACCCAAGGTAAAGGACGCGCGGTAGCCCGTAAACGTTGCTTCTGCTAAGCGAAGTTGGCGAGGGCGGCGGATTCCGTGTCGAACGTTGGAATAGCTTCGACGAGACGGGTTACGGTGAGCGCATCGCGCACGCGTCCGGGGCGGCAGACGAGCCGTAACGCGCCACCTTCGCGTGTGAGCTTGATGGAAATGCGCACGAGCGCGGAAATGCCCGAGCTGTCTATCTGGGGCACACCGTTGAGATCAACGACGACCTTATGGGCGCCCCCCTTAATTACGGAGTCCAGCGCCTGATTCAGCTGTTCACTCGGCTCGCCGATGGTCAGGCGTCCGCGAACGTCGAGAATGGGGATGGCCCCGGAATCTCGGACGGTAATCTCCATTGGTAAATGATCGGTCATAGTACTTGGCCAAAAAACTCGTCGGCGCCAGGCTCGCCCCGTGCCGTCTAACCAGGGAGAACCACTGAAGTTGGACCCCGGTGCATTATACGATGGCAGCGCCGCATGGCAAGAATTGGCTGTAGCCAAATTACCGTCCGTAAGGGCATGTCTCCCGGCAACGGATCCGAGTGTGAATGGGGTTGCGGCCATTTCATTAGAAAAACGAATCTGGCCGATGCAAATTTCTAAACTTGAGATCCGGCAGGGATGCGTATAATCCAGTTCGAAAAACTGGTGGTCCCCGGCAGTTTGTTTTTCAGCGTAGCCCCGGACTCGCCCGGAGCAACCCAAACGCAGCGGAGTGGACAGAACTATGAAGCACGTGGGATGGAAGTGTTGTTTTCTATTGACCATGGTGCTTGCGGCCGTACCTCTTTTCGCCTGGCAAACTCCCACCCCCGCTGCCTCTCCGGCAGCAACTTCGAACACCTCGCCCGCCACGACTCCAGACATCCCAAAGACTGTGAACGACAAGCTCAAGGATCTGGATCAACGCGTCACCAACGCACAATCGGCCGGTGACAACGCGTGGATGCTCGTCAGCGCCGCTCTGGTTCTGCTGATGACGGGCCCCGGGCTCGCGCTGTTCTACGGCGGCCTTGTGCGCCGAAAGAATACGCTAGCGATCATGATGCAAAGCTTTCTGCTGATGGCGCTCATCAGCGTGCTCTGGGCGCTGGTGGGCTACAGCTTGTGCTTCGGCGGAAACGGGCCGGTTATCGGCGGATTTGAACACGCGTTTCTGCGCGGCGTGGGCGCCGACCCCAATCCGGATTACGCGGGGACGATTCCGCAATCTACATTCATGATCTACCAGCTGATGTTCGCCATTATCACCCCCGCGCTGATCACGGGAGCCACGGCAGAACGCATGAAGTTCAGCGGCACGGTCCTTTTTCTGACGCTTTGGTTCCTGGTGGTTTACGCTCCGCTGGCGCACATGGTTTGGGGCAAGGGAGGTCTGCTCAACGCATCTCTTGGAGGAAAATTCCCCACACTGGATTTTGCCGGCGGAACGGTCGTGCATATCAGCTCGGGAGTGTCGGCATTGGTGTGCGCACTTTACCTCGGCAAGCGAACCGGGTATCCGAAACAGCCGATGCCTCCGCATTCGCTCGTTCTAAGCTTCATCGGTGCCTGTTTGCTGTGGGTCGGCTGGTTTGGCTTTAACGCCGGCAGCGCGCTGGCCGCAAGCGCGCTCGCCACAAGCGCCTTTGTTGCCACGCATATGGCCACGGCCGCGGCAGCCATGAGCTGGAGCATCGCGGAGTGGATCAAGAATGGGCGCCCAAGCGCTCTAGGGGCAATCTCCGGCGCAGTGGCTGGACTGGTGGCGATTACGCCGGCCGCTGGATTCGTGGCCCCCATGCCCGCTCTGGCCATCGGCTTCATTGCGGGCCTGGTCTGCTACTGGATGGTTACGAAGGTAAAATCCATCTTCGGCTATGATGACGCGCTAGATGCGTTTGGCGTCCACGGAGCGGGCGGGACGATCGGCGCACTCATGACGGGGATCTTTGCACAGCAGGTGATCAACCCGATTTTCGGTGCGGGCAAGCCGGTGGGCGGACTCGATGGCCACTGGGGACAGCTCGGCAACCAGCTCGTGGGCATACTGATATCCTGGGGCTTCGCGATCGTGGGAACCATCGTGCTGCTCAAAATCACGGACATGATTACCGGCGTACGCGTGAGCGAATCGGATGAGATTGAAGGTCTCGACATTACGCAACACGGTGAAGAAGCCTACAATCTGGAATCCTGAGCTTGAACACGGCACAATAGCATCATGCACATCATGCATTGGGCGAGGCAGAAACGTTCATGATGAAACTTGAGGCAATCATCCAGCCGTCGCGGTTTGAATCCGTGAAAGATGCGTTGCGCGAAATCGGTATCGAAGGCATGACCGTCACGGAGGTGCGCGGGCACGGGCGGCAGAAAGGCCACACGGAAGTCTACCGCGGCCGCGAATACACGGTGGATCTACTGCCGAAAATCAAGCTCGAGATGGTGCTCCCCGATCCGCTCATCCAGCGCGCCGTGGACACAATCCTGAAGACCGCTAAGACAGGAAAGATTGGCGACGGTAAGATATTTCTATCACGGGTTGAGGAAGCGATCCGGATCCGAAATGAGGAGCGCGGCGAAAACGCGCTCTAGATCCGGTGACAACAGCTGCCCGCCCAGGTCTTAATCCGGCCAACCGGCCCGCAAAGAACATGCCAGGTTCCCTGACTCCCTTGTCCGTGCTCGGACCACAGACCGAGGACGAACGCAACCGCATCCGCCAACAATTTGAAGCGGGCGCCAGCGCTCGAGAAACTCTGGACGCACTGTGTAATCTGGCGGACAGAACTGCCCAGCAGATTTTTGCGGAAGTTCTTCGTGTGCATGGCGCCGCGGTGCAGGGACTTTCTCTCGTGGCTCTTGGCGGCTATGGACGCCGCCTGCTTTTCCCCTATTCCGATCTGGACATTCTGTTTTTGTTTGGCAGCGAAAAAGCCGAAACCGAATTTCGCCCGTTGATTGCGGATTTTTCCCGCACGCTGTGGGATCTGGGTTTTCGCGTGAGCTCTGCGGGACGCACGCTCGACGAGTGCAAACGCATCGAAGAAGACAACGCGGAGTTTCACCTGGCGCTGCTCGACCGCAGGCTTCTGGCCGGCGATGAAGAGCTTTTCGATCGTTTAGTCAAAAAAGTAATGGCGGGTTCAGAAAAACAGGCGCGCCCGTTCCTGCTCGCCGAATTGACCAAACTCACCAAGGAGCGGCACGCGCGTTACGGCAACACGATTTATCATCTCGAACCAAACGTGAAGGATGCCCCCGGGGGATTGCGCGACTTTCAAGCCGCCGCGTGGCTCCGGCAAATTGCAGGGGACCAGCGGGATGGCTGGAAAAACAGCGCCACAGAAGAGGAATTGTCGGCCACGGCGGTGGACTTCCTATGCGCGATTCGCTGCTTCCTGCACTACAGCAACGCTCGCAACGACAACACGCTGACCTACGAATTGCAGAGCGCCGCCGCGGAGCGTTCTCTGGGTATTCCGAAAGGCCCGGCCCGCGACCTTCGGCGCAGCCCCGAAGAATGGATGCGCCTGTATTTCCGTCAGGCTCGCGTTCTGAACCGGCTGCTTCTCCGCTACATCGAACAAAAGCCTGCCGTGCAGCTTTCACTCCGCGCGCGACTGCTCAATGCCGCTCGCGGTGCACGCGGCGACATGCGGAAAGGAAGATCATTTGCCGTCCGCGACGGCATGCTCGAAGTAGTGGATGAACAGGCCCTCTCCGACCGTACAGTCACCTTTGCACTTTTTGCCGAGGCCGCCCGTACCGGGATACCTCTTAGCCGCGAAGCCGAACGAGCTATTTTCTACATTCTGAAGCATCCGGAACTTCCGCAGAAAAATACGGAAGTGAATTGGACGACGCTGCGCGAGATTCTCGGGGCCGATTACCCCAGCATGGCTTTGCGGCCGATGCAGCGCCTTTCTATGCTCATGGAAGTCTTGCCAGAATTCAGGGCGATCGACTCGCTCGTGGTGCGCGACTTTTATCACCGATATACGGTGGACGAGCACTCGCTGCGGACGATCGAGCACCTCCAGGAGTTGCCTGATTCTTGCGACGAGCGCGCGACACATTTTCGCCAGCTTTGGAAAACCGTCGAGCGCCGCGATCTGTTGATTCTGGCGCTGCTTCTGCATGATGTGGGTAAAGGTATGGCGGTTGAAAACCACGTCACCGGAAGTCTCGGGGCCCTCGAAACTGCAGCGGCCCGCTTTCGCCTTTCCGAATACGACGCTGCCGAAGTGCACTTTCTGATCGAGCATCACCTCGACATGTCCGCCACGATGCAGCGACGCGATATCTTCGATCCCGGGACTGTTTCTGCGTTTGCGGACGCGGTGGCCACGCAAGAGCGATTGCAGCGATTGTGCCTGATGACGTATGGCGACATTCATGCCGTCAATCCGGAAGCGCTTACGCCCTGGAAAGCGGAAATGCTTTGGCAGCTCTTTGCCGCGACTTCTAACTATTTCAGCCGCACACTCGACCGCGATCGTCTGCATGCTTCCGACGAACTTTCTCTTCTCGAACAAGTCAGCAGCCAGGCCGGAGGGGCGAACAAAACGGAAGTCGAACGGTTCCTCGAAGGCTTCCCTCGCCGCTATCGTGCGGTGCACACGCCGGCGGAGATCGCCGCGCACTTCCAGTTGTATCAGAAGCTGGGCGCGGAGCCGGTACAGACCGAGCTGAAAGCGCGCCACCATTCCTTCTCACTGACGATTCTGACCGCTGATCGTCCCGCCCTTTTCGCCACCATCTCCGGTGTGCTGGCCGGATGGGGGATGAACATCGTGAAGGCCGATGCTTTCGCCAACGCCGCGGGCGTCGTGCTGGACACGTTTCATTTCGTCGATTTGCACCACACGCTCGAGTTGAATCCGACGGAAATCGAGCGGTTCCGCAAGAGCCTCGCCGATGTAGCCATGGGAAAGGCACCGCTCGATCCGCTTCTGAAAGCACGCGAAATCGCGAGCAAGGCGAAGCCCCCCAAAGTGGCGGTGGAAACGCAAATTGGCTACGACGACGCGTCCTCGGTACACAGCACTTTGCTGGAGATCATGGCGCAGGATCGTCCGGGATTGTTGTACGACGTGGGTTCAGCGCTCGCTCGGCTCGGCTGCAACATTGATGTGGCACTGATTGACACAGAAGGGCAAAAAGCTATCGACGTTTTTTATTTGACGGAACGCGGAAAAAAACTCAGCCAGCAAAAGCAAGAGCTGCTGCAGGAAGTCCTGCAAAGCACCCTCTCCTAAGCAGCGTGGCAGGCCTGACTAAAAAGCAAGGAATGGTGGACGTGACAGGGATCGAACCTGCGACCTCATGCTTGCAAAGCACGCGCTCTCCCAGCTGAGCTACACGCCCACGCAAACGACTTTGTAATTTTAGCATAGGGCGTCGTTTGCATCGATTTGTTGGGACCAACTTGGTACCAACCGATTTGCAGGGAGCATCAAAAACTTAGGACGCGGATAAGAAGTCCTGCGAGGCTGGCGCCGATAAGGGGGCCAACCACGGGGATGGTCGCATATCCCCAGTCCGAGTTCCCCTTGCCTGCAATGGGAAGAACCGCGTGAGCGATGCGAGGACCGAGGTCGCGGGCTGGATTGATCGCGTAGCCGGTCGTGCCGCCGAGCGAAAGACCAATTGCCCAGACAAGACAACCTACGAGGTAAGGCCCAAGACCAGCGGCAATGCCATCCTTCGCAACCGCTTTCGAGAAAATCGTCGCGGCTATAAATACAAGGGCGAATGTGCCGATGATCTCGCTGATAAGATTTGCCGCGATGTTGCGAATTGCAGGCGCGGTACAAAAAACCGCCAGCTTCAGAGAGGTGTCTGGAGTTTCCTTCCAATGAGGCAAGTACTGCAGCCAAACAAGAGCAGCGCCGACAAATGCGCCAAGCATTTGCGCTCCGATTAGAGGAACGAGTTTTGAATAGTCGTGTGAGGTGATCGCAACTCCGAGTGTGAAGGCCGGATTGAGAAAGGCGTCCTTACTGCCGCAGGCTATCGAAACGTATACTCCTGCCATTACGGCAAACGCCCAACCGGTCGTAATAACCATCCAGCCGGCGTTTTCTGCTTTCGAGCGCTTCAACAGCACGCCGGCCACAACGCCGTCGCCGAGCAGAATCAACACCAGAGTTCCCATGAACTCTCCGAAAAATGGTGAAAGCATGTCGGACAATCCTCTCTTCGAGATTTATCTTGCGTAAGATTAAGAGCCGCTTTTTGCTGCCGTGCCAACGCCAGGAGTATCCGCCCAGTTAAACGAACGGGTTACGGCCTTCTTCCATTCGCTGTAAAGATTTTCCCGGGTGCCGTTCTCCATCTGAGGCTTCCAGGTATGATCCACTCCCCAGTTGGCGCGGAGTTCGTCGAGATCTTTGTAATAACCGACCGCGAGACCAGCGGCATAAGCCGAGCCGAGGGCAGTGGTTTCTTTAATCAGAGGACGAACCACTGGGCGATCGAGAATGTCGGATTGAAACTGCATCAAGAGCTCGTTTACGACCATTCCACCGTCGGTGCGAAGGACGTCGAGATTAATTTTTGAGTCCTTCTCCATGGCCTCGACGACCTCGCGCGTCTGGAAAGCCGTTGCCTCGAGAACGGAGCGGGCGATGTGTCCTTTGTTGGCGTAACGCGTGAGGCCGGCGATCACGCCGCGCGCACTCGCCTGCCAGTACGGAGCGTATAGACCGGAGAAGGCGGGGACGAAATAGACACCGCCGTTGTCCTTCACGGTGCGCGCGAGAGTTTCGATATCCGAGCTCTTTTCGATGAGGCCGAGATTGTCGCGAACCCACTGGACCAGTGCGCCGGTGATCGCAATGCTGCCTTCGAGAGCGTACTGAGCAGGCTTCTGGCCGAATTTGAAAGCGACCGTTGTAATCAGTCCGAATTTGGACAACACGGCCTCAGTTCCCGTATTCATCAGCAGGAAGCAGCCTGTTCCATAGGTATTCTTTGCCTGCCCCGACTCGAAGCACGTTTGGCCTACAAGCGCCGCTTGCTGGTCACCCAGAATTCCCGCCACCGGCACTCCTTCAACGGACGTGAGCTTTGCAGGTCCATAGACCTCGCTGCTCGAAACAATCTTTGGCAAGACTGCTTCGGGAATACCGAAAATCTTCAATTGGTTTTTATCCCAGGCAAGGGTACGAAGATCCATCAACTGAGTGCGGCTGGCGTTGGTGACATCCGTAACGTGAACGCCGCCGTTCGTTCCGCCGGTAAGTTTCCAGACCATGTAGGAATCGATGTTGCCGAAATACAAATCACCGGCTTCGGCAAGTTCGCGAGCGCCGCGGACATTGTTCAAGATCCAGCGAATCTTGAGGCCGCTGAAATATGTTGCGAGAGGCAATCCAGTCTGCTGCCGGAAACGGTCCTGGCCGCCATCACGAGATAGTTCTGCCACGTAATCCTCGACGCGCGTGTCCTGCCAGACGATGGCGTTGTATACGGCTTTTCCGGTTTTGCGATTCCAGAGAATCGTCGTTTCGCGCTGATTTGTAATTCCAATGGCGGCAAGATCCTTGGGCCGGAAAACCCGCTGTTGCATGGCATCGGCAATTACTTCCTGCGTGCGGCGCCAAATCTCTTCCGGATCATGCTCGACCCATCCGGGTTTCGGATAGATCTGCTCGTGTTCTTTCTGTGCCGCCGAAACAATTCTTCCCGTTCGGTCGAAGACAATGAACCTCGTGCTTGTCGTCCCCTGATCGATGGCGCCCAAATAGTTGGACATAGCATTTCTCCTTTAGAAATCAATCGGCCGATGCGCGCCCCGCGGCACCGGAAGGCGTCTCCTGTTCCAAACCTGCTTTCTCCAAGTAGTGATTTATCTTGCCAACATAAGCTTCCACGGCTGCCTGTGTTTGATCATTTGACCATTGGAGCTCTTGTGCCATCAGCTTGCCGACAGGTGGCGCGCAGCGAATGGCGTCCCGCCAGGAATAAAACTGCACACCGATCCTGCGCGCGAGAATGTCTTCGATCGTGGCAGCGAGTTCCTCGCGCACGCAGTAGACAACCTCGGCTTGAATTTGCGGAGAGCCAGAAAGGATAGGTTGGCCAAGATTGGCGCCTCCCTTGGTGAGTTCCAGCACTTTCCATGCGGCGGTGCCGAACTTGGCCGCCAGGTGACGGGCTGTTTCCTTGGAAATAGGGAATGCGGCCGTGAGCTTTTCCGAAAGGTCATTGCTAAATCCTTCTCCGCCATGAAGGACGTGCGACCGAGTTGGACTTTCCGTGACGGGAACGCCCAGCGCCTTTTGAGCGGCAGCGACGGTATCCTCTGCCATGGCGCGATGCGTCGTCCACTTCCCGCCCATGATGCTGATTAAGCCGCTCTTGGCGTCCACTTCGATCACGTCGTCGCGTGCGATCTTTTGTGTGCTCTCGTTCTCTCCCGCGCTGACCAAAGGACGCGCTCCGGCGAAACCGCTAACGATTTGAGAAGCCTTCACCGGATGTTCGAGATATTTGTTCAGCTGGCCGAGCATGAAGTCGACATCTTCGCGGCTCACAAAATATTCTTCATCGGGTGTAACTTCCTGTTCGGTCGTACCGACGAGAAGCCGACCACGCCAGGGAACAACAAAAAGGACGCGCCCATCATCCGTCTTCGGAATCAACATCGCATCCTTGCAAGGGAAAACGTCGCGCGGAAACAGGATGTGGGCTCCCTTGCTGAGACGCATGCGCTTGTGCACGGTGGGCGTAGCAAGGGTTCGAATGGCATCCGTGAAAGGCCCGGTGGCATTGATGAAAACTTTGGCATTCACGACGAACTGCTTACCGGCTCGATTCTCGGTAACGTGGACGCTGGAAAGACGCCCGGCCGAGTTGCGGCCAAATTCCGTTACGCGAGCGTAATTGAGGGCATTCCCGCCTGCCTCGGAAAACGTCTGGGCTAGCGCAAGGCAGTACCTCGCGTCGTCGAATTGCCCGTCTGCATACTGCACGGAGCCGATCAGGCCTTCCTGCTTCAAGTTCGGCATGCGCTCCAGTGTTTCTTCGCGGGAGACATACTTGCTTGGCGCGATGCGGGCAGAGCCGGCCAGCCAATCGTAGATTTTTAGGCCAATGTCCAGGTAGGCAGCATTCAGCCAATGGTAGCTCGGCACCACAAACGCCAGTTGCCGGGTGAGGTGCGGCGCGTTGTTCAGCATGCGAACCCGTTCGTGAAGGGCGCGCACAACCACATGGTATTCCTTCGGATCAACGTCTTTGATGGCTTCTTCGAGGTAACGCACGCCGCCGTGTACAATTTTGGTGGCGGCGCTCGAAGTCGCCCCGGCGAAATCGCCGGCGTCGAGCATTACCGTTCGCAGCCCGCGCAGCTGGGCGTCAAGTGCGCACGCCGCGCCAGTCGCTCCACCACCGATCACGCAAACATCAAACGATTTGCCCGCTATGCCCTGGAGCTGCTGATCCCGTGGTCTCATAAGTGCGCCCAACCTCCTTCAAAAGGTCACTTTTACGCGGAAGCCTAATACGGCGGCGTTAGGAATATGCGAGTTCGCGCCGACGTCCACGTAGTATTGAAACACTGGCTGAACGAGAAAGTAAGGTTTGACCTGGAGCGCATAGTTTGTCTCAAAGGCCTTTTCCGATCCGAGAAGAGGCAAGCCTGGAGGAATTCCTACGGCCTGAAACGGATCGCCTATTTTCGTATATACGAACGCAAAAGCAACTCCATCCTGCGGCCGGCTTGGAATGGGGCCGTTGTATCGAATACCCGCGATGGTCTGGCTGTTTTCACGGTTGAGGTCTCCGGGGCCCCAGTCAAAGCCGACAGTTGCATCCAGGCCGCTGTTGGAACCGGCTTCGGACCTGTATAACGCTTGATTCGCCATGGCGTAGATCAGGTAGTTGCCGCTGCTACGAATTCCTGCCGCGTTTGTGAATTTGCCTGCGTTGTACGTTGAACCGAACTTGTAGATGCCGGGATAGGTTTTTCGATGCACCTGGACTTCGTTGGCCTTGTCGCGCGTGAAACCAATTTCGTCCGCGAACACGGGTGAATCCCGGATCGCGAAATGGAAACCAGTGGGATCTTGCTCATAGGGGTCGCGGTTGCCGGAAAGAACGGCCGTTTTAAGGTATAGGGTGCGCCAGAGAAAGAGCTGAATCTGTGCGCCAGGTGTGCCGGCAGGATTGAACGATTCGTAGTCGGTGAAAAGATTTCCGAAGGCATAGTCGAATGGTTCGATCAGGTAGGAAGCTCCATATTCCTGATTGCCGTAAAAATCAAGTCCGGCCAGTTGGCCTAAGCGAATGTAGAAACGATTGTGATCGAGTGACTTTTGCACCCAGAAGGAGTCCAGCCGCGTGGTATGCGCGCTGACGAGGCCGCTGGGATTTGCGAGGGTTCCCATATCGGCACCGAGGTTGCCCCCGAACTGCCACAGCCCTGTGGCGTGGAAAGTCCAGCCATCCCAGCCAGCCAGTCTTCCCAAGTCAACGTCCATGGTGCCGCGGATGCGTCCCCATCCGGCCTGAGTTTGCTGAAGACCGCCTACGGGATTCCCCTGCAGGTCCGCGACGTAGAAGAAGTCGAAGACAACTCCTTTCGACGCCAGTTCACTTCTTTTGCCACCCCAATCACCGAACAAATAGTCCCTGGCCGGATGGGGCGCGGAGGAATCGTCGCCGGCATACAAAGCATCCAAGGTTACTTGGCCTTGCGCGCAGAGCCTGCTCGCGGAACACAAGAACAGCAGTGCCAATGTATATATACTGGTTAATATATACTTACTATATACACCTATACTATATAGCATCTGAGGAAATGCTGATTCCGTTTCCATTGCCCTGACTCCCAGCATTCGATTCAGACGCCCGAGGAAACGGTTATAACAATTTGTTGTATTTCTTTTTTAGTTGCTGGCTCGGGCCCCGGGCATGAACCTTTTTCCTCTTTCGTCGAGAAGATGTAGGGCCATTCTTGCGGCAGAGTGGAAGACTTAAGAAAGGGCATTTCGGGAGGTAAGCGAGGTGTGGTGATCGTGAAAGCAGAGCACAATGCTTACGATGCGGTTCAGCTATTTAGAACACTTTCTAGAGCCGCGCATCTCTCTTTAGCAGCTTGTGCAGTTGTTTCATTCTTTAGAAGGACGTCTTCCCTATGGAGAGATTCCTGAAGCGGGGACTTGGGTAAGGCGGCAACCAGTTTTTGAGTGTACTCGTGAGAAGGCGCGCCGAAGATCATTTGCGGCGATCCCGTCTCGACGATTTGTCCGTGGTGCAGAATGGCGATGCGATGGCAGAGGGCGGCTACGGAAAGAAGATCGTGGGAAATATAAAAGATGGCCATTTTAAGTTCGCGATTGAGGCGCGCGAAAAGATTGAGTATTTCGGACTGCGTGATGGGATCGAGCGCGCTGGTGGCCTCATCGGCGATGAGCAGCGATGGACGGTGGAGGATGGCCATGGCGATGACGACGCGTTGGGCCTGGCCGACACTGAGCTGGGAAGAGCGGCGCTTCAGGAATTCCTCGTCCGAAGGCAGGCTTACGCTTTCGAGAGATCGTTGCATGGCGTCGAGGCAGTCTTTGGCTGAAGAGTTTGCGTGGGCGCGCCAGGCTTCGCGAAGTTGCGCGCCAATAGAGAGCGCCGGGTTCAGCGCGGCCAGAGGGCTTTGCAGAACGATGCTGATCTCACGGCCACGCAAAGTGCGTAGTTGCCTTTCCTTCAACGGTAGGAGGTTCTGGCCTTTGAAGAGGACTTCTCCCTCGACCTTGCCGCCTTTCAAGTGAAGAAGCTGGAGGATGGCTAGAGCCAGAGTGCTTTTGCCAGAGCCGCTGTGGCCGACCAGGCCGAGAATTTCGCCGCGCTGCAGTTCGAGCGAGATGTCACGCAAGACTCCCGGTTTGTGGCGGTAGTCAACGGACAAATGCAGACGCAGCAAGGGCGACTGTTCCATCACCTCTCGGCTCCCTGTTGAGAGGACGCTGCGAGTTGCAGGACTTCGGCATTCCAAAAGGCCGGAGGAGTCAGTACCGTGGGTGACGCGCCATGGACGGCGGGAGAAAAAGCCGTGAGCACATCGCGATTCACGATGTAGATGAGAGGCTGTTGCTCATAAATAATTTGCTGCGCCTGATCGAAGGCTTTCTTGCGTTCCGTGTCGTTTAAGGCCGTGGCTTGCTGATGCATGAGTTTATCCAGCTCGGCTTCCCACGGAGTGGCGGGAGTTTTCTGGCTGGGATTCCACTGATGATTTTCTCCGGAGCTGAGCCAGACCGTCATCTGGCCGTTCGGGTCGAGGTCGGTGTTGACCAAACCGAGCAAGCAGGCGTCGTAATCGAACGTGCGCGTCATGCGTTCCAACAAGGAAGGAAAATCGAGCGTGACGACGGAGACCTTGATTCCAATTTCCGAAAGATCCTGCTGAATCATGCTGGCCATTTTTTCGCGGATGGCGTTGCCGGAATTGGTGACCAGCGTGAACTCGACGCGATTGCCCGATTTGTCGCGGAGTTCGTCGTTGGCGAAACGAAATCCGGCTTGCCCCAGAAGTTTTAGGGCACTTTGGGGATCGTATTTGGGAGCTGGAATCGCGGCATTGAACCAGAAATGGTTCGCGGGAGAGATTGGACCGTAAGCTGGCTTCGCGTGGCCGTCGAAGACCATGCGAGATATGTCATCGCGATTAATCGCGGCAGAAATGGCGCGTCGGAATTCCGTCGTGCGAAACCAGGATTTTTTGGACTCCGCCATCGGAGCGTTGGGACTCTCATTGAACCACAGAAAATCCGAATCCAGGCCGGTACCAGCATTCCTTGGAGCGCTGGAGTTTTCTTTCGAAAGGCGTTTGTAGGACTCGGCATCGAGACGGTTGATAAGTTGCAAATCGCCGCGCTCGAAACGAAGGAGCTCAATATCGCGGTTTCTTTGAATATCCAGATGTATGCCGTCAAGATAAGGGAGGGCGTGGCCCTGCGCGTCGTGTTTCCAATAATTCGGATTCCGCGCGAGTTCGACGTAAGAGCCGGCCTTGTAGTCAGAAACGTAGAAAGGTCCCAGAACGGCCATCTCTTTCTTGGGCGAGTGAGCGGACATTATGGCGACTTGATCGAAGAGGCGCTCGAGACCCGCGATCGGGGCCGGGAAGGTGATCGAAATTGTGCCGATAGTTGGGGTCTGAATTTCGACAGTTCCTTCACCCGAGCGGAAGGAGTCTCCGGTTGGTGAATGCAGCTGGGGATCCATCAATGATTTCATCGTGTAGGCGACGTCTTCCGAGGTAAAGGGAGTGCCGTCGGAAAAATAGAGGCTTTTGCGCAGTTGGAAGGTGATTTTGCGGCCGTCTTTGGAGACCTGCCAGGAAGAGGCAAGCGCCGGTTCGAGGACTTGCGTTTGACGGTTGAGGCGAATCAGGACGCCGCCAGTGAGATAGCGAACGTTTTCGGCTGCTTCGTCGTCCACAAGATTCGGGTTAAACGTTTTTGGCTCGCCGTGCAAACAGAAATGGAGTACGCCACCGGTTTGCGCCCGCGCGCAGGCAGCGGCGGCGAAGAGTATCAAACTTGCGAAAACACGAAGTCTGCGGAGCATCAGTCCAAGTCCCCCCGCGAAGGCAAAATAAATTGAAAACAGAAGACGACAATGATCAGAAGAATCAGAGGCGCGATGGTCCAGGGGTTGGCTTGAAACGCGGAAGGGTTTTCCAGTCCGCGCAGAAGATTCCCCCAAGATGGAAGAGGCTCCATGACGCCAAGGCCCAGCATGCTGAGGGTGGCTTCGGCGAGGATAAAAACTGGAATCGTTACCCAGAATTGCGCGGCCAAAACGGGGCTCAAGCTTGGAAGGATCTGGCGAACGATAACGCGCAGCGGGCTGCTGCCGCTAGAACGCGCCAGCAAGAGAAAATCCGATTCGCGGATGTTGCGAGCAGCGGCCCAGACCACGCGCAGTGAAGAAGGCCAGCCCAATAAACTGAGAATCAGGAAAGTAGCCATCGCGGAGATCAGCGGTGCAACGTCCAGCGGAAGCGTTGCACGTAAGGCCAGGAGAACGAAGAGCAGTGGCAGGGCCATCAATAAATCCGCGCTCGCGAGGATGGCACGTTCCCACCAGCCACCGAGAAACGCCGCGAGGCCGCCAAGAATTCCAGCGATGAACGTGGATAATAGCGCGGCCGCGGGAGCCAGCAGCAAGGACACGCGCGTGCCAAACAAAAGGCGGGAAAATTCATCGCGGCCGAGAGCGTCCGTGCCAAAGAGGTGTACTGCGGAAGGAGCGGCTGACGGCGCATTGCGAAATTGTTTTGCGTAGGAATAGGGAGCGACGAAATTCGCGCCGAGCGCCAGCAGGAAAATTGCACTGAGAAGCAATCCCGCAACCAACCGCAAACTTTTTGAGGAGCTCATGACGCCCTCGTGGCGAGATGGCCCGAATAATCTGCCAGGGAATTGCCGGCAACGGTGATCAGGGTGACCAGCAAGGTTAAGTTCACGACTAGGGGCAAATCTCGATTGATAGCCGCGAACCAGGCCAGTTGGCCAATACCGGGAGAATCCGTGAGCGCTTCGATGGGAATAGCAGCACCGAACGCGAGGCTAAGCGAAACCCCCAGCAGCGCGAATAAAGCGGGAGAGGCAAATGCCAAAACGTGGCGAAGAAAGATGCGAACCGGCCCGATACCGCGAGCGCGCGCTGCCAACACATGCGGCTGTTCGTAGGCCTGCACCAGAAGGTTGTGGATGAAGCGGAACAGCTTTGGAAAGGTAACGCACGCAATGGCCAGGTAGACGGGCGCTCGAAAATAAACAAAGAGCAGTGCAATGACGGTGGAAGGCAAAGCCAGCAGAAACCCGGTTAGCAGAGTGCTGGAAACCTCGAAAACCCAGCCTCGAAAATATTGCCCAAGCATGGCGAGGAAAAACGCCAAAGACCAGGCGCTGAGCATTCCCAGAAGTACGGCTTTGGCCGTTACCGGGAAACGCTCGTGGATGAGTTCGGAGACGGGACGTTGCGTGGATTCAGAAATCCCCAAATCGCCGCGCACGGCATTGGTCAGATACTTCGCATAGTAGCCGAGAAGATTTGCATTCGGATGATGCTGGACGCGAAGGGCTTCGACGCTGGCCTGGCTCAAACGCGGATCGAGTTCGCGTTCGTCAACGCCGTATCCCGGCGCATAACGCACCAGGGTAGCGCCAAGCAGACCGCCTGCAAGAATCACGGCCATGAGCCAGACGGCTCTGCGCAAAAACAAGCGCATCACTTTCTTCCACGGGACGCTGAATGGGGGCAAGGTGCCTCTGCTCATGTTGCGCTCACCGCCTGTCGATGGCCTGCAGACGGCTTTGTTCGTCCACGTTCTTGTAATGGGATGCCTTGGACAAATACATGTTTTGATCGGCTTCGGCGAGGAGTTCTTCGACGGTCGAACCATCCTTGGGGTGGAAAGCGGTGCCGATGCTGACCGTCACCACACTTTCTCCACAAACAGCTTTAGCGGCGGTTCTCACGGCAACGTCCAGGCGACTTTTGACTACTGCCAGGCCTTCAGGCAGGCAATCCGGCAACACCACCACGAATTCGTCACCGCCCAGGCGGCCGACCTGGTCGCATTCCCTGCACGCGGTCTTCAAGTTCCTACCGACTTCGGTCAAAAGCTTATTGCCAATTATGTGGCCAAAACTGTCGTTCACGCTCTTGAAGCCGTTCAAATCGCAGAGCAGAACGGCCAGCTGAGTGCCGCTGCGCTTGCATCGCGCCAGTTCGCGTTCGAGGTGGGCGCAGATGGAGCGCGCATTCGGCAGCCCGGTGAGGAAGTCGGTGCTGGCGGTATCTTCGGCATGTTCGAACTGCATGGCATTTTCGACGGAAAGGCCCAGTTTGGAACTGACGGCCAGCAGCAGGCGAAGATGATCGTTCGTGAATCCCTGCGATTCCGCCAGATAAAGCGTCAAAACACCGGCAACATTTTCGCGGCCCTGGAGAGGCACGGAAAGCGCCGATCGCATGCAGGACACGAGCTTCGGATCGCCAAGATATTTGGACTCAGCTGCGGGATCGCCATTAAGGATCGGCTTCTGGTTTGCCGCGACCCAGCCGGAGATGCCCTGGCCCAAAGGTATTTCCAGAGACTTGAACAGGTCGTAATCGATGCCGTGAGCATATTTGGGCACGAGCTTGTCTTCCTGGCATACGAAAAACACGATGGAATGGTGGGGAATCATCTCCTTCAGGCGAACCGCAACGACGGAGAGGGTTTCCCGCAAACTGAGTGAATTTCCGAGGGTTTGCGCCAACTCAAAAAGCAGTTGCGCCTCTTGCCGGGCGGAAACGATGGAAGCCAGGAAGGAAGTGGCACGCAACTCGGCTTTGTTGGGAAGGGTGGAGAATCCGGCCATAGGGACCACTTCGCGCTTTGGAACGGACAGCGACTGAAGGACATTTTCGCGCCCTTCGGAGAGTTTCACGGCCGCTTCCAGTTCGTTGTAACGCCGCTCAATGCACTCGACGACGCGCGGGTCATAGCTTTCGCCGCTCTCGGCCCGCAAGACACCCATAGCTTCCGGGGGCGACATCGCACGGCGATAAGGCCGTTCGGAAGTGAGCGCATCAAAGCAATCCACCACGGCGAGAATCCGAGCGCCAATGGGAATCGCATCGCCCGACAACCCATCGGGATAGCCTTTGCCATTCCACTTCTCATGATGAGAGCGCACGATCGGAACGACCGGATATGGAAATTGAACGCGATTGAGAATTTCGGCACCCACGACGGGGTGAATCTGCATTTTTTCGAACTCTTCCGGCGTCAGGCGGCCCGGTTTGGAAAGGATGTGTTCGGGCACCGCGAGCTTGCCAATGTCATGAAGGAGAGAGGCGGCGCGCACGGCGTTCAGTTCGGAGTCACTGATGCCCAGGTCTTTCCCGATCTCGACGGCGTATGTCTGCACACGCTTCAGGTGATCGTGCGTGGTGTGATCCTTGGCTTCGATGGCAAGGGACAGCGCTTCTATGGTGCGCAAGTGCAGCTCGGCGATCTCTTCGGTATGTTTTTTCTCTCCTTCGAGACGGTCCAGGTAGGTACGGTAAGAGCGATAAATCCAGTAAACGATGGGCACTGCCAGGATGGAAACCTGCCATCCCAGAGCACGGTTAACGATGCTTATTCCGCCGGCGATGACTGCGCCCAACAGGTAATAGGGGAAGGACCACAGATAACATTCGCGCCAGACCTGCACCGGACTGCGGCGGCCAGTGATGGCGATGACCGCGGAAACCGACATGGTGTTGACGGCAAAATAGGTCGTGGAAGCCGCGGCCAGCAGGAGCGGCCAGCGCAAACCGAGCGCAAGGGCTGACTGGCTGTGGAAGACCGCGTTGGCAGCGGTAATCGAAATGGCGAGATTTGCGAGATTGAAGAGCAGCTGAATCAGTTTCGGGCGAGGCTTGGCTTGCCAGAGCGATTGCACGAGTCCGCCGAGACAACCAACCAGCAGCGTTTCCGGATAAGAAAGATCAAGGATGCCGACCAGAATGAACAGGAAATTCGCGGACATGGTGGCGTGAATACCCGGTAGGCGGACCTTTAAAAGGGACGCGCCAAGCGCGACAGCCATGAAGCAGGCCAGGCGCAGCAGGCTTTCCGATTTCCAGTGCCAAATCGCGTAAGGCAAGAGCGGAATGCCGATCAATATTTGGATGGTTATAAAGCTAACTGCAGGCCATCCAAGGAACTGGCCGTCTTTGCCGGGATTGTTGAAGATTTTTTTCAAACCGTTCACCGATACGCGCGATCGTTCATCTTGTGTGCAGGCTCCGAGTCGCATTCCCAAACAATCGTTTGCGAGAGGAGCCTGCGCATAGGTCGAGTGGGCACCATTCGACTTTCGCCAAATCTTCTTCCGCGTTTACAGACGGGCTAATTCCCGAGAGGGAGCACACCATGCCTCCGTTGTTGTCAGAATGAAGGTTTCAGGCGAGATTGCGAATAGTACTGTCGGCAGGATTTGTCCCAAGATGAACTCTTAACACGAGGGGCTCGCGAGGGAACCCACGGTAATCGATTGGCAACATATGTATAGGAAGATCCCCACGCCGGCGGGTGTTCCAAAACCAGCAAACCCTTAGTACTAGTCCTTACATACCCCTGTACCATCGACGGGCATTGCCCCCTCCCGCACACTGTTCCGGTCAACACAGAGAGGATTTGTGCTCAGAGTATCTGGTTCGCAATCGACCGAGGAGAACCTCAAGACATGAACGCCGATTCGCACCAAGATCGAAAGAATCAAGAAGGTGGGTACCTCAAGACGACCACCTGGGGAACGCTGATTGCCTTCTCGCTCGCCCTGGCGGCGTGGGGTATCTCCGGCCTTTCTCATGGGACCGGGGGAAGGCAGGAGACTGACAGCCTGCTCGCGTTTAACGCGCCCGCTCAGGGTTCTTCGCTGCGTGACGCTCGATCTGCATCGGGCACCGCCTCTCCAAGCCAGTTGCAGACATCTCAGTCTCAGGTAAGTTCTGCGTTCAGCATTGAGAAAAACAACGCCACGGAAGCTGCCTCACCCGTGTCAGCCCCGTTTGTTGCTTCAGCCTACGCAGCAAAATCGGCGACCTCTCCCTCCGGGTCGCCAAGCGGCAACAGGAATGCGGCGCTCGGGACACCGCAATTGCAGGAAGCTCAGGCTGCGTTGGTGGCCGCCAAGATCTCCCCTGACCTCAAGGCTGTGGATCCGCAAGCTCAGATGGACGTGATCGTTCAGTTTCACCAGGCGCCGACGGCCTCCGATCTCGCCGACAACGTAGTTGCCACGAAAGCGGATCTACCGGTGGTAAAGGCAGAGCTGGTAACGGTAAGGGGTTCGAACCTGCAGAGCCTGGCATCGAATGCCAACGTTGCGTACATTTCTCCGGATCGCCCAGTGAAAGGCCAGCTGGATAAGGTTGTGACGGCGGTTAACGGCGACATCGCCGCGTCCAATGGTTGGAATGGTACGGGCATCGGCGTCGCGGTCGTGGATAGCGGCATCGGGCCCGCCTCGGACCTGAACAACGACGCGAATAACCAAGCGCGCGTCGTCTACAACCAGAATTTCGTCACCACGAGTTCTGGCAGTGCGGACCAGTACGGTCACGGCACACACGTCGCAGGCATCGTTGGCGGTAACGGCCACATGTCTCTGTATTACAACTACCCAGGCGTCTATAAAGGACTCGCGCCGGAAGTCAATCTCGTCAATCTTCGCGCCCTGGATCAGAACGGCATGGGCACCGATAGCGGCATTATCGCCGCCATCCAGGAAGCGATCTCTCTACAAAGCACTTACAACATTCGCGTGCTGAACCTTTCGCTCGGCCGCGGCATCTACGAGAGCTACAAGCAGGATCCTCTTTGCCAGGCCGTGGAAGCAGCATGGAATGCCGGAATCGTGGTCGTTGTCTCTGCCGGCAACATGGGCGAATACAGTGTCGGCGGCGTGGACGGATATGCCACGATCGGCGCTCCCGGGAACGATCCTTATGTGATCACCGTCGGCGCAACGAATACACACGGAACGGGCGCACAAACTTCGCAGACGATGACCAGCTACAGCTCGAAGGGTCCTACCGCGCTGGACCACATCGTCAAGCCCGACCTCGTTGCTCCAGGCAATCAAGTGGTTTCGAGGAAGCCGAACGGGACACCCACACTGGTTTCCGAATTTCCTTCGATTCTCGTCTACCCTTGCAACTCTGCCCTTACGGTTTGTAGTTCGCAATACGGCGGTTCGTTTTACGTCCGCCTGAGTGGCACCAGCATGTCCACGGCGGTAGTCAGTGGCGTCTCAGCTCTTATGCTGCAAAAGAGTCCGTCGCTGACACCGGATCAGGTGAAAGCCCGCTTGATGAAGTCTGCTTGGAAGGGTTTTGGGCAATATACGACGGCGACCGACCTCGGCACCGGCATAACCTATACGATTGAACAGGACATATTCTCAGTAGGAGCCGGCGCAGTTGACGCCGAGGCGGCGCTGTCCAGCACAGACCTGGCGCCCGCTACGGTGGGCTCCGCCCTTTCCCCGACGGCCGTATACAACGCGAACAATAACGCGATTACCATTTCGGGAGCCCCCGGTACGATCTGGAATAACTCTGTGGTCTGGGGTAACTCGGTCGTTTGGGGTAATTCGGTGGTTTGGGGTAACTCCGTCGTTTGGGGTAACTCGGTCGTTTGGGGCAATTCGGTGGTCTGGGGTAACTCCGTCGTTTGGGGCAACTCCGTCGTCTGGGGTAACGCTAGCCCAACCCTCGCCAACGCGAACTAACCCGAAGGCCAACCTAAACGCCAACTAACCAAAGATAAGGACTACCTAGCCCGGCACTCGCTGCTGAAGTTGGGAAGCAACGAGTGCCCTGCCCAGCTAAAAACGGCACAAATCTCGTCCTCGCTCGGTAGCTTCCTAATTCGTTTTGCCCTTGTAGCCCGGGTTTGTCCGGCGCCCAAGTCAGAACCCGCCGAAAACTCAAATCAAGCTTCCCACGTTCCACTTGCTTGCAAATTTTCGGCGGTTCTTCTAAGTTGTGCGAGACCGTAGCAACTACCGTTCTGTGCCGCGGGCGCGCTCGCATCTCTGCATGCCTGCCGCGGGCCCTGGAGGCGTCTTCTTGGAGATCGAAGTCCGCACTCAATCCAATGTGAAAATCATAACGCTCCGCGGCCGCCTCAACCTTGGTGAGCCCCTTGATCGGCTTAACGCGACCGTGACCGACTTGCTCAATGAAGGCCACTCACGCTTCCTTCTGGACCTTCAAGAAGTTCCTACACTTGACTCCAGCGGAATCGGGCTGCTCGTTCGTTTCCTCACCAACGTCAAGCAGCGCGGCGGCTCCTTAAAACTCCTTAATCCCTCCAAATTCGCCGTGCAGACTCTCCAATTGGTGCGCGTTCTCTCTCTTTTTGAAGTCTTTGAAGACCCCCAACTCGCCGTCGCTTCTTTCCGTTAGAAGTCTCGAGAAGCAGTCCCAAGTCTCGTGTGGGCGCATTCTTTCCTGGCCGAAATGACTCACTATGAATAACCTCAGCTCCAAAAGAATCTGAATCGTCCGCGTGGGTGGCAATCCTGCGAACGTAGCGCGAGACTCCGTGTACAATGCCGTCGTCGTGACGCTGCAAACCGAAAGCTTGGGTAAAACCGATGGCGACCGAAGAAATTTCCGCCGATATCACCGCACCTGTAACGACGAGCGCTTCGCTGCCGCCTGTCGGAAAATCTCGCTGGCGAAAAGTTCGCGAATGGAGTTCCAAACAGTGGGCCGTGATTCGTCCCGGCCCCGAAGCACGTCGCGGCGCGGTATGGGGAACGCTTGTTGCAGCGGCCGTGTGCGTCATCATCGGCGGCTTGTATATCGAGACCGGCTTTGGTTATCTCTTCGATTTCACTTTTTGCATCCTCGTCGCCGTTATATTGATTCCGCTGGTCACTGCCCTCGTCATTTTGGTTCTCAGCATCGCGCGACACCTGCCTCGCTTCGCCACCGGGGTGATCATCGGTTCCTGCACGATTGTGATGGCCCTTTGGGGGCCACCGGATCTAGGCCTTACAATAGCCATCGTTGTCGGCCTCGCCACGGGAATTCTCGGCGCCACGATTGCCACATTTTTCTTTGGCAATTTCGCTCCATCCGCGCCTAGCAAAAAAATCCTTGTCTCTGTTCTCTTCCTTCTCTCCCTCGCAGCCAATATTTATTTCGTCTGGCTTCTTGCTCACGCCGGCACCCTGGATAAGCTCATCACCTGGAAACCTCCCGCCGCCTCTATGCCCGCGAAACTGGCCGCGCCAGATCCTTCGGCGATGGGCCCGTTCCACGTTCAAGAGCTATTCTACGGAGTCGGCAACGACATTCGTCGCCCCGAATACGGCTCCCGTGTGGCCATCAAGACCCACACGGTGGACGCGTCCGACTTTTTCAAGGATTTCGAAGGCTGGAAGCGCTGGTCACGCAAGAAATACTGGGGCTTCGACATGGACAAGCTGCCGTTGAACGCACGCGTCTGGTATCCCGAGGGGCCCGGACCCTTTCCCCTCGCCCTCATTGTCCACGGAAATCACAACATGGCCGCGTTTTCCGATCCGGGCTACGCCTATCTTGGCGAATTGTTAGCCAGCCGCGGCATCCTCCTGGCTTCCATCGATGAAAATTTCCTGAACAGCGGGCTTTTCAACGACCCGCCAAAGCAGCAAGCGGTTCGCGGCTGGATGCTACTTGAACATTTGAAACTCTGGCAGGAATGGAACAAAACCGCCGGCAATCCATTTCAGGGAAAAGTGGATATGTCGCGCATCGCGGTGATGGGCCATTCTCGCGGCGGCGAAGCTGCCGCCACCGCCGCGGCCTTCAATCGCATGAAGTACGATCCCGATGACGCCAACATCAAATTCGATTACAACTTTTCGATCAAGGCCGTCGTCGCCATCGCCCCCGTTGATGGCCAATACAAGCCCGCCGGCCAATACCGTTGGATTGAAGATGTCAGCTATTTGACCCTGCAAGGCGCTCATGACATGGACGTCTCTTCTTTCCACGGCAGTCGGCAGTGGGACCACGTCCGTTACACGCAACCTGGCCCCTGGTTCAAAGCTGAAATCTACGCCTATCGCGCGAATCATGGCCAATTCAACACCGTCTGGGGCAACGATGACGCCGGAAAACCTCTCGGTTGGCTCCTGAATCTGAAGCCGCTCATGCCGGGAGAAGAGCAGCGCCGCATTTCGAAAACCTATATTTCCGCCTTCCTCGAAGCCACTCTGAAAGATCATCGCGAATACGTCCCGCTCTTTGAAGATTGGCGCGTTGCACGCGACTGGCTGCCGGACACGCTCTACATGAATCGCTATCAGGACACGAACTACATTCCCCTCGCTTCTTTCGACGAAGACGCGGACCTCACCACGACTACAGCTCCGGGCGGCCACATCGAAGGGCAAAATTTAACTGTCTGGAACGAGGCTCCCATTCCTTGGCGCTCGGGCGATCGCGGCTACAACGGCGTCTTTCTCGGATGGAACCGCGTGAAGGACGCTCCCGCGCCTACTTACACCATCACTTTGCCGGCGACAGCAGCCGCAGACTGGCAACTGGGGCCGGACTCCACCTTGGAACTTTCGATCGCGCCCATGGACGAAGACGTAGACCCGCCCGGAAAGAAAAAAGACGACGAAAAAGACGGCAAAAAAGACAAAGATAAGAAGAAAGAAAAAGGCGACGACAAAGACAAGAAAAAAGAACGCGGCTCTCCCGATTTCACCATTGAACTCGTAACCAGCGACGGTGCAAGGGCAAGCGCGGCCCTAAGCCGCTTCATGACGATTCCTCCTCCGTTCAAGGAGAAATTCACAAAGCTCGCTATTCTCGACGAAAAAGGGTTTGATCAGGACTGGGAAACAGAATTTCAGACCGTGCGCGCGCCGCTCTCCGAGTTTCCGGCCGCTGACAATTCCAGAAAATTCGACCCGACAAAACTCAGCATTGTTCGGCTGAAGTTCGATCGTACGGCAATGTACAAAATCTGCATCAGCCAGGTTGGCTTCGGCAAACAGTGATATAGGCTGAGGCATCTTCGGAGGTCGCTTATGCGTCGCGTATGCTCGTATTTCCTTTGTTTGTTTTTGACAGCTGCGATTGTTTGCTCTCCTGCCGGCGCTCACGTCACTCGCGTCGAGATTATTTCCCGCATGGACATCCAGGAAGGAAAACCATTCGGGCTCGCCGGAGCTTACGAAAAAATCGTCGGTCGGGTCTATTTTGGGGTCGATCCAAAGAACATTCACAACGCGCGGATCGTCGATCTCGATAAAGCGCCGCGCAACGCGCAGGGCGAAGTTGAATTTTCCGCCGACCTCTATCTTCTGAAGCCGAAAGACATGAACAAAGGAAACGGCTCCGTGCTCTTCGAAGTTTCCAACCGCGGTGGAAAAGGAATCCATTACATCGTGGACGGCCGTGGAGATTATCCTGTCGAAGCGGAAGTTGGCGACGGCTTTCTGATGCGCCAAGGCTACACGGTTGCCTGGGTCGGCTGGGAATTCGATATCCCCGATGAAGGGGACCGGCTCAAACTTCTTGCTCCTATTGCCCACGATCCCGGCGGAAAAGAAATTCGCGGCCTGGTGCGCTCGGATTTTACTCCCGCGCAAAAAACGGAGGACATGCCGCTCGGCCATTCCTTGCTCGGGCCTACCGGCGGCAAAAGCTATCCCGTAGCCGACGCGGCCAGCGCGAAAAATATTTTGACCGTGCGCGACACTCCGGAAAGCGCCCGCCAGACGATTCCTCGCGCGCAATGGAGTTTTGCTCGCACGGTGGACGGCAAACTCGCCCCCAATTCTCATTTCATTCATCTGGAGGGTGGATTTCTTGCTGGAAAGATTTATGAGGTCGTTTACGAAGCAAAAGATCCCTCCGTTGTCGGTTTGGGCTTCGCCTCCGTCCGCGATTTTCTTTCCTATTTGAAATACGACCCGCAATCTACTGCCCCGGTTCATCGCGTTTACGCCGTCGGCATTTCGCAAAGCGGCCGCTTTCTGCGTGATTTTCTTTATCAGGATTTCAATGCCGACGAACAAGATCGCCAGGTAATGGATGGCGTCATCGCCCACGTTGCCGGCGGCGGCCGCGGCAGTTTTAATCACCGTTTTGCGCAACCTTCGCGCGACGCGCAGCCGCTCTCCAGCCTCTACTTCCCCACCGATCTCTTCCCTTTCACCGATCTCCCCGAAACCGACCCCGAAACCGGCGAAACAGCCGGCCTCCTCGACGCTTCGAACAAATCCCGCAAAACGCCAAAGCTTTTTTTGACCAACACTTCCTACGAATATTGGGGTCGCGCTGCCTCCTTGATTCATACTTCTCCCGATGGCACGGCCGACGCGAAACTCGGGGAAAATGTCCGCGTCTATTTGCTTGCCGGGCTGCAGCATTTCACCGCGCAATTCCCACCCAAAAAGTCCTATCCCGGCTCGCCCGATTCCTCCGCCCAGCAACTCCACAACC
>Ga0181537_10000374_pt1 | contig 42480 bp, 42 predicted proteins | sample PEATcosm2014_Bin_39_FD_119765 | JGI IMG/M metagenome (GOLD analysis project Ga0181537, IMG submission 119765) | Peatland microbial communities from MTU Mesocosm Facility, Houghton, MI, USA - PEATcosm2014_Bin23_10_metaG | ecosystem: Environmental > Terrestrial > Soil > Wetlands > Peat | place...
CGGCCCACGGCCTCGACGAGGCCGCGTTCCATGATGGTCTGCATCGTGCCGTCCACGTTCACGCCGCGGATCTGCTCGACCTCGGCGCGCGTGATGGGCTGGCGATACGCGATGATGGCCAGCGTCTCCAGCGCCGGCTGCGAAAGCCTCGGTGGTCGTGCCTTGATGCCGACGAGCGCCTTGAGCCACGGCGAAAATTCCGGCTGTGTGACGAACTGCCACGAACCGGCGACGCACGCGAGCCGGTAGCTGCGCGCGGCGGTTTCGTGGTCGGTGGCAAGCTGTTCGAGCGCGGCGGTCAATTCGCTCTCCTTGGTTTTGGCGAGCGATTTGATGATCACGTCGGCGTCGTCGGCATAAGCGGCGCCGGCGAGCACTTCGCGAAGGTCTTTCACGCTTAATGGCTTTTGTGCGGAGAAGAGCAGTGATTCGAGAATGAATTTGAGTTCCATGCTAAATTGATTGCGGATTTGGGAGTGCGGAGTGCGGATTAGTTTCAACTGCCACCGATGGTTCGGCTGGCGGTGTGACAGCAACCGACGCAGCCCGGCGGATTTCGATTTCGGCAAATGGTTCGGGTTGGGTGCAGACGAGTTGTTTGAGACGGATCAATTCCAACAGAGCAAGAAAGGTGCAAACGACTTCGGACCGGCTCGCGGCACTTTCAAACAGTTCGGCGAAGCGCACGCTGTCCCGCTCGGAAAGGATTTTCAGAATGGACTCGATTTTTTCGCTGACGGTCCATTTGTCCTCGAAAATATCGCGTCCGTCGCCTTCGCGTTTCTTGAAGCGTTGCAGCACGCCGTTGACTGCGTTGAGCAGGTCAAAAATGGAAACGTCCGGTTTCGGCGCGGGCGAGGCGGACTCAAATTCCAGTTTTCCCGGCAGGCGCGGGAAGACATTTTCCTGCCGCGCCTCGAACGCTTGCAATTGCGCGGCGGCGTCCTTGAACTTTTTGTATTCGACAAGCTGACGGATGAGTTCCCAGCGCGGGTCTTCGCCTTCGTCCTCGCCTTCGACCTGCACCTGCTGGTCCACCGGCAGCAGTTCACGGCTCTTGATATACATCAGCGTCGAGGCCATCACGAGAAATTCGCCGGCGACTTCGAGGTCGAACTCGCGCATCAGGTCAATGTAAGCGATGAACTGTGTGGCGAGCTTGGTGAGGTTGACCTCGTAAATGTCCACCTCCTCCTTTTTAATGAGATAAAGGAGCAGGTCGAGCGGGCCTTCAAAAACCTCGAATTGAACTTTATATTCCGCCATGAACGGGAAAAGTCTAAATCGGCTGCTCACGGTTTGCAATGGCGCAAACTTGACTCGCGGCGGCTGGGAAACTAATCTTTGCAGACTGGCTGGTGGCCGTAGCTCAATGGTAGAGTCCAAGCTTGTGGAGCTTGTTGTTGCGGGTTCGAGTCCCGTCGACCACCCCACCTTCATTTTTCTGGTTCGCGATTTCAAGTTTCCGTTTGAAGACGCCGTTTCTGTTTGACCCGCTTTCACCTGTCCGCGCACTCTGCGCCCGATGGTTTCGCCAAATTCATGGATGATCCTGCCGTTCGCGCTGCTGCTCGGCGCGATGGCACTGGCACCGCTGCTCGCGCCGAATTGGTGGCCGCGGCATTATGCCAAAGTCGCGCTGGGACTTGGCGCGGTTACACTCGGCTATTATGTTTTCATTTTGCAAGACGTGCCGCGCGTCCTTCACACGGCGCATGATTATGTCAGCTTCATCATGCTGGTCGGATCGCTGTTCGTCGTTTCCGGCGGCATCCACATCGGCGTGAAGGGCGAAGCCACGCCGTTGGCAAACGTAATCTTTTTGTTCATCGGCGCCGTCGCGGCCAATGTTCTGGGCACCACCGGCGCGGCGATGCTGCTGATCCGCCCATGGATTCGCCTGAACCAAGGCCGCGTCACGGCGCATCACATCGTCTTTTTCATTTTCATCGTGGCGAATGTCGGCGGCTGCCTCACGCCCATCGGCGACCCGCCATTGTTTCTCGGCTACCTGCAAGGCGTGCCGTTCTGGTGGGTGGCGCAAAATTGCTGGCCGATGTGGGCGACGGGCGTCGGCCTTTTACTCGCGATATTTTACGTCGTGGATAAAATCAGCTTTGTCCGCGCACCTCGTGCAACGAAAACCGCGAGCGGAGCCTGGAAATTTGAGGGGCGGGCCAATTTGTTTTTTCTCGCTGTAATTCTCGGGGCGGTGTTTGTGGACAAGCCGGTCTTTCTGCGCGAAGCCCTGATGCTTGCCCCGGCAATTGGCTCTTATTTCACGACGAAAAAAGACGTTCACGAGGCAAACCGCTTCAATTTTCACCCGATCCAGGAGGTGGCGATTCTATTTGCCGGCATTTTTGCGACTATGATGCCCGCGCTAGACTGGCTTGGCCTTCACGCCAAAGGACTGCTCGGGGCCAATCCATCGCCGGGGGTTTTCTATTGGGGCACGGGTGGGCTGTCCGCCGTTCTGGACAACGCGCCGACTTATCTTGGTTTCTTGAGCGCGCTTTCCGGTGCTACCGGCACAAAGGAAATCGCGGAATTGCTCGGTCAAAATGCCGGTTCATTGAGCGTGCTGGCCATCAGCGTGGGTGCGGTGTTTTTCGGCGCGGCGACCTTCATCGGCAACGGCCCAAATTTCATGGTGAAAACCATCGCCGACCAGGAAAAAATCCCCATGCCGGGCTTTATCGGTTTTGTCTTCAAATTCACGTTGCCATTTTTGCTTCCGGTGCTTATAACCATCTGGTTACTTTTCTTCCGCGGTTGAAATTGTGTCACATTTGTGAAACATTTCGCGCGTTGGGAGCGTCCTGTTGGCGGGCATGTAAAGCCCTTGAGATTCCGTGAATTAGGTGCGGACACTTTACAACATTCTGTTCACGATTTTTTTCGTGCTGTCGTCGCCATATTATTTCCGGCGGATGCGGCGGCGCGGCAACTGGCGTCCGGGCTTCCGCGAGCGGTTCGCGCGATACGACGCGAATCTCAAGCAGGCGCTCACCAACCGCCAGGTCATCTGGATTCATGCCGTGAGCGTTGGCGAAGTCAACCTCTGCACCCAGATCATCCGCGCGCTGGAACTGCGCCTGCCCAACATCAAATTCGTCGTGTCCACCACCACGACCACCGGCATGGCCGAACTGCGCCGCCGGCTGCCGACGCACATCAGCAAAATTTACTACCCGATTGACCGGCGGAAATATGTCAGTCGTGCGCTGGCCGTCATCAACCCGGAGGCCATTGTGCTGGTCGAGGCGGAAATCTGGCCGAATTTCCTATGGCGCGCGCGTGATTTGAAAATCCCGGTTTTTCTGGCCAACGCGCGGCTGTCCGACCGTTCGCTTCGCGGCTACAAACGGTTTGGATTTTTATTCCGGCCGCTCTTCGCGTCGTTTGCCGGCGTCGGATGCCAGAACGAGGAGGATGCCGCGCGGTTGCGCGCGGCCGGCTGCCGGCCCGAAGCCGTCCACGTCGTTGGCAACTTGAAATTCGACGCGGCGAAGCTGGACGAACGCCGGACGCTTGACGTGCCGGCGCTGTTCCGACAACTCGGTGTGCCGCCCGACGCGCCGGTTCTTGTCGGCGGAAGCACCCATGACGGTGAGGAAGCCATCCTGGCGGAAATCGCGCAGCGGCTGCGGGCGCGTTTTCCAAAGCTTTTTCTGGTGCTCGTGCCGCGGCATTTCGAGCGCGGTCACGAAGTCGGGGAACAATTGCGCCAGCGCGGGGTGAAATTTGCCTATCGCAATTTGATTGGCGCGGACACGCAACTGGCCGATGGCGAGGTTGAATGTCTGCTGGTCAACACGACCGGCGAGCTGCGCTTTTTTTACGAGCACGCGACGGCGGTGTTCATCGGCAAAAGCCTGACGGCCATGGGCGGGCAGAACCCGATCGAGCCGGCCGCGCTGGGCAAGGCGATGGTGTTCGGGCCGAACATGCAGAATTTTGCCGACATCACGCGCAACTTCATCACGGAAAACGGCGCGATCCAGGTGCCTGATCCGGAAGCGCTGGAAAGGGCCATCGCCAGTCTGCTTGCCGACGAAAATCGCCGGGCGGAGACGGGCCGCAATGCGCAGCGGGTCGTCCGCAAAAATCTCGGCGCGATTGACCGCACGGTGGACATGATTTTGGAAAAACTCGAGCCGAGCGGAATTTACATCACGCCGGAAATATAAATTGTTGTTTCCCCGCTTGACGAAGCTGGCGGGGCTTTTCATATTTCCACACGCTTCGGGCGCGCGCCGGAAGTGATGTTGTTGTATGTCAAAATCGCAGAACCGCAAACCCGGAACAAATTTGTCTCTGAACAAGGGAAAACGGCGCGTTGAGGCGCATTCCAAGCTGCTTCCGGAATCCGCAGCGACCCAATCGCTCCACCCCGTTTCGCAAAACGGTTCCGACCCCGCGCTTTCGGAAAAAATCAAGGAGCTTGTCCGCCTTGCGCGGGAGCAGGGGCATTTGACTTACAACGACCTCAACGAGGTGCTGCCGGAAAATGTCGCGACACCGGAAATTCTGGACGAAGTCTTCTCCAAGTTGCGCACGCTGGAAATCGAAATCATGGACCAGGCGGAGGTGGATCGCGTCAAGACGCCCGATGCCGAGGAGGAAGACACGAACCGGCTGGACGCGCTCGACGACCCGGTGCGGATGTATCTCAAGCAAATGGGGCAGGTGGCGCTGCTGACGCGCGAACAGGAGGTGGAAATCTCAAAACGAATTGAGGCCGCTGAAACCGAAGTCCGCAAAATCATTTACAGCCTCGGTTTTGCCGGCAAGGAGCATGTGGCGCTGGCGGAAAAATTGCTGGCCGAGCCGCCGCGCGAACGCTTTGACCGCGTTGTGCTCGACAATAAGGTGGACAGCCGCAACACGCATCTCCGCGTGCTTCACCGCGTGCTGGCGCGCGTCCGCAAACTGGACCGGGACGTGGATCGCGACTACACCGCGTGGCAGGACGCGCGCTTCAAGGCCAAACGCCAGCGGACATTGCGTGCCTTCAAACGCGCAAATCAAAAACTGCAGGACGCCTTTCCAAAATTATGCTTCAAATACAAGGTCAGCGAGGAAATGGCGCTCGTCGCGGAAAACATCCACGACAAACTGCAATACAGCCTGCGTGCGCTGGCCGACGCACAATCCCAGCGGGAATCCAGCGCGCAGCAGCATCTCGTCGAGGCGGAACGGCAGAAAATCCGCGCTCTCGAGGAATTTGTGCGGATGCCCCATGGGGATTTCCACAAGGCATTCGACCGGCTGCGGGAATTTTCCACCAAGGCGCTCCAGGCCAAGACCGAAATGGTGGAGGCCAACCTGCGCCTCGTCGTGTCCGTCGCCAAAAAATACACGAACCGCGGCCTGTCGTTCCTCGACCTGATCCAGGAAGGCAACATTGGCCTGATGAAGGCCGTTGAAAAATTCGAGTATCGCCGTGGCTATAAATTTTCCACCTACGCCATCTGGTGGATCCGGCAGGCCATCACACGGAGCATCGCCGACCAGGCGCGCACCATCCGCATCCCGGTCCACATGATTGACATCATCAACAAGCTGATGCGCGCGCAAAAACAGTTGTTGCAGGATTTCGGGCGCGAGCCGACGCCGGAGGAAATCGCCGACGAGATGGAAATCCCGGTGGACCGCGTGCGCGCCGTCCTAAAAATGGCCCAGCAGCCGATTTCGCTGCAATCGCCCGTCGGCGACGGCGAGGACGCGAACTTCGGCGATTTCATCGAGGACAAGGCCGCCGAAAGCCCGCTGGACATGACGAGCTTCAGCCTGCTCCGGGACAAGCTGGGCGACGTGCTGTGCAGCTTGAACGAACGCGAACGGAAAGTGCTGGAACTGCGGTTCGGCCTCGGCGATGGCAACGCGCGCACGCTCGAAGAAGTCGGCAGCCAGTTCCGGGTCACGCGCGAGCGCATCCGGCAGATCGAGGCCAAGGCGCTCCGCAAAATGCGGCATCCCACGCGCATCCGCCAGTTGCACGGTTTTTTGGAGCTTGAAAAAATGAATCCGAATTTCGACTGAATCCGTGGGCTAAACTTGCCGCCCGCCACACCTTCTTTTCATTCAAATTTTCCGCCCGTATTCAAAGCATGGCCGGCCAGGAATTCCGCCGCGCTCATCCGGCGTCCGCCTTCAAGCTGCAGTTCCAAAATCCGCAGCGCCTTTTCGCCACAGCCGACGGCGATGCCGTTTTTATCCGACGTCAAGATTTCACCGATTTTGCCGGATTGTTCGACAGGTTCTGCCTTCCAGATTTTCAGCAAATGCGGCTTTGGTTCTCCGGCCAGAAACGTGAAAGCACCGGGCCACGGCGTGAAGGCGCGCAGCCGGTTCCAGATTGTTTTTGCGGGCAGGTTCCAGTCAATGCGGCCGTCTTCCTTTTTGATTTTGGGTGCGCGGCTCACACCCTCGGTGGGTTGCAGCTGTAGCTGGATTTTTCCGGCGATAAAATCGGGAATGGTTTGCGCGAGCAATTCAGCGCCGAGCCGTGCCAGCCGGTCGTGAAGCGTGGAGGAATCATCTTCCGCCAAAATCGCCGTGCGCCGCTGCGAGACAATCGGACCCGTGTCCAGGCCGGCGTCCATTTTCATGACCGTGACGCCGGTTTCGGTTTCGCCGCTGGCGATCGCCCATTGAATCGGTGCCGCGCCGCGATATTTCGGCAGGAGAGACGTGTGGACGTTCAGGCAGCCGTGGCGCGGCAACTCCAGAATGGCTGGCGGCAAAATGTGTCCGTAAGCAACGACAACTATCAAATCCGGTTTCAACGCGCGCAATTCGCCAATGAACTTTTCGTCGTGGGCGCGTTCCGGCTGGAGCACGGGCAGGTTGAGCTTGAGCGCGAGCGATTTGACGGGCGGCGGCTGTAGCTTCAGGTCGCGGCCTTTTGGTTTGTCCGGTTGGGTGACCACGGCGGCGACGTGGAATTGTTCGTCGCGCGCCAGCGATTCTAGGCTGGCGCAGGACAGTTCCGCCGTGCCCATGAAAATGATTTGCAGCGCGGTCATTGTTTGGTTGCGGCGCTCGGCCGGCCCTTTTCAGAAGAATGGAGAGGACGCGCGCCTGCTGCCACAAGTTTTTGAACGGTCAGGCTTCGATTTTGATGATGCGCTTGAGGATGTCGGAGAGCGTCTTGACCGGAGTGGCGTCGGCGTTGATGCGGTGGACGATCTTCTTGCCGTAAAAATTAAGCACCGGCTTGGTTTCCTTCTCGTAGGTCTTGAGGCGCTGGCGGATGACGTCGAGATTCGCGTCGTCCAGGCGGTTCTCCTTGAGCGCGCGGCGCTGCATCCGGAGGACGAGATTTTCCCTTTTGCTGGACGCGAGATAAAAGACGGCGATGACGTTGAGCACATCAGCCAGCATCTCCGCCTGCCGCAGGTTGCGCGGGATGCCGTCCAGCACCAGCGTGTCGGCATTGGGATGAAACCGCCCGATCTGCGTGGTGTTGTCAATGCAGTGACGCCACAGTTCAATGGTCGGCTCGTCCGGCACGAGCTGGCCGCGGCTGGAGTATTCCAGAAAAATTTTGCCGTGCGCCGTTTCCGGGCGCAGGTTGCGGAACACGTCGCCGCAGGCGCAATGGAAAAATCCGGGAATCGCGCCCAGCGCGCGGCCTTGCGTGCCCTTGCCGGAACCGGGCGCGCCGAACATTAAAATGGTTCGATATTTCACGTTTATTTGTGCTTCAGTTGAATCTCCTGGATTTCGGCGAACGGAACCATCACCTCCTGCCGCGAATCGCCCCGCAAAACCTCGAAATGCACTTCGTTGGCCGCGATGCGCGTGATGCGCTCGGCTACAAACAGCATGCGCGGAGTTTTTACCTGCAGCACTTTGTCCTTGTCCGCTTCGTGGCGGATGATGCCGAAAAATCCGGAAAACTTCGTCTCGAAAAACCGGCGGTTGAACATGAATTGTCCGCGTTGGAAAATTTCCGTTTCCGCCTGTTCTGGCGGCGCCGGGGGCGCCCCGGCCTCCCACGAACCCGCCACGATGTGGATCTCTTCCTCCGGTTTCATGCCCGGCACCATAAACCGGTGCGGCTTGCTTTCCACCGGCACGCCTTCGGTGGATGTTTCGGCGGGCGTTTCAATGGGCGTTTCCTGCACCGTCGCCGCTCGTGCCGCCCGCAATCCCGGCAGCAAAAGAAAAATGACCGGCCCCAGAACGGGCAGCACCGCCGCTATGCCCGTCACCGCCGCCATCGGTCGCGCCCGGAACCGGGCGATTTCGTAGCCCGCATAGATATTCGCCGCGTAAATCAGCAGCAGCACCATCAATCCGACTGATGACGAGAACAATCCTCCGAATAACGAGGCCGGCGACGCCCGATCCAGCCGCGGAACGTCCTGGATTTTCACTTCCGGCTTGTGGGAAGATTCCGCCGTCGCCGGCTCGATGAACGGCTCGACAAACGGATCAATCTTCGGGTTTTGCGCCAGTTGCTTCAACCCGTCCTGTGAAAACTTTAGCCACGGCAGCCGGTCGGTGTATTTGTCGTCTCCCGTGCGGAAGATGATCCCGTTGTCGTTGAACGAAACGATGTCGCCGCCCACCGTCGTGCCATCCTTCAATGGGAACGATTCCGTGCCGGCCGCCACGAGCAGCCCGCAAAGCCAAAGGCCGGAAATTGTCCAAAGGATTTTGCGCACACGGCTTTTCTAGCAGATGAAAACAACCCGTGAAAGCAAATTCAGCACGCTGTTAATTCTCATTAGGTGGTAAATTCAATAGCAGACTTTGTCCGGCTTGTCGCGCCATTCTTTGAAAATCTTCAGCGCTTCACCGCGCAGGAGTTGTCGCATCGGGATTTTGCGGCGTGAAACCGGCCGCGCCATCTCGCGGTCAATCCAATCGTCGTCAAAGCCGGCATCCGCCGCGTCGCGCCTGGTGCCTGCGTGGAAAATCCCGCCGATCCGCGCCCAGTAAATCGCCGCCAGGCACATCGGGCACGGCTCGCAACTGGCGTAAATCTCGCAATCGTCCAGCCGGAAGGATTTGAGCCGGCGGCAGGCGTCGCGGATGGCCGTGATTTCCGCGTGTGCCGTAGGGTCGTTCGTGGAAGTCACGCGGTTCCAGCCGCGCCCGACGATTTTGCCGCGCCGCACTACGACTGCGCCGAACGGCCCGCCTTCGCCGCGCCGCATTTTTGCGAGCGAGAGTCGGATGGCCGCGCGCATGAATTTGGCTTTCATCGGAACAACCCGGCGGCGTTTTGCGCCGCACTTAACATTTTCCCGCTTCTGAAAATTTTACGGAGTTTTCCACCGCGCCATTTTTGCAGGCGGTAAATCGTCGCAAATGTGAAGTTAGGCGCTTTCGCGCCGCGTCCGCCGACCAGTTCCGCGCCTCGCCGGACGTTATCAATCATCCACGCCGGCAGCCGCGCGTGATACGCATTCCGCTTCACCTCGCCGATGTGAAACGAAAGCGCGGCAATCAAATCCGCCAAATCCTTCGCGCCGACTTCAACCACCAGGTTCGGATCGGCCATCTGTCCCCAGAATTCCGTCTCGACGACGTAACAGGCGAAATCGCGCGGCAACATTTTCAGCGCGTCCCGAACCAGCCAATGCACGCTGACGTGCGCGGGATGAACGTCATTTTCGTGCGGAAGAAAAATCACGCGCGGCTGTTGCGCCGCAAGAATGCCGGCGATAGTTTTCACCGCCGCCTGCCAGAGCGCGGTTTTTTTTGCGCGGGTATCGGGATTGATGTCCTCCAAGCCGCGCGCGCCCGGCACAACCAATCCGAATTTCAGAGACGCGCAGGCGTTTTGCAATTCGCACCGCCGCGCCGCCCGCCGGGCGCGGTTGCTGCCGAGCGTGACGGCGACGTTGACGACGTTCCATTTCGCCTCGCGCAACAGCCGCAGCGCCAGCCCGCCGTTGATGCACTCGTCGTCCGGGTGCGGCGAAAAAATCAGGACATTCGGCGCGTTTGACGGAATTTTGGGACGCGTGCTGGAGGAAATCTTTCCGGTCTTCAGGGATTGCCCCTGTTTGACCAGTTTTTGGAATAGGGCGACGAATTGGCGCGCGTTCATGCTTTTTTATTTGCCGATGCTCCGCCAAACAGCAACCGCAAACTGTTCATCACCACCACCACCGTGCTGCCTTCGTGGCCGACCACGCCGATCGTCAGCGGAATTTTGCCCAGCATCGCAAACGTCACCAGCACCACGACCGTGCCGAGCGAGATGACAAGGTTTTGCCGGATGACACGCCGCGCGCGCTGGCTCAACCGGAATGCCGCGAGAAAATTTTCCAGCTTGTCGTGCATCAGCACCACGTCGGCCTGCTCCAGCGCGGCGTCCGAACCGCGTGCGCCCATCGCCACGCCGATGTGCGCCGCCGCCAAACTTGGCGCGTCGTTCACGCCATCGCCAATCATCGCCACGCGCTTGCCTTGCCCGCTCAATTCCTGGATGGCCGCGACCTTTTGCTCCGGTTTCAACTCGGCGCGCACGTCGTCCAGCTTCAATTCCGCGCGCAAATGCTCGGCGGCGGCCTTGCGGTCGCCGGTCAAAACAACACTGCGCAGTCCTTCGCCGCGCAATTCCTCCACGACCGATGCGGATTGAGGACGGATGTCGTCGCGCAAAATCACGCGTCCCAACAAATCGCCGGCGGCGATCCAGACCTCGGACGTGCCGGCGCCGGTGTCTTTTCGGAGGGGCGAGTTATACGAGTCCCTGACTGGTGATTGATCGGTTTGGGACTCGTGGAACTCGTCCCTCCGAACTTGCGATTCCACCCATTTGCGTTTGCCAAGAAAAATTTCTTTTCCGGCGTGTTTTGCTTTCAAGCCTTCGCCGGTGACGGATTCAAATGTGGGGAACTCAATGATTTCCAGTCCTTGCTGCTTGCCGTGACGGGTGATGGCGCGGGCGAGCGGATGCGTCGAAAGTTTTTCCAGCGAATACGCAAGCTGCACAATTTCCTTTTCGCGGCCAGGCGGAAAACTTTCAACTGTTTCCACTCGCAGTTCGCCGGTGGTAAGCGTGCCGGTTTTGTCGAGGCAGACGGTGTTGATCTCGGCGAGTTTTTCAACCGCCGCGCCGCCACGGAACAAAATGCCATGTCGTGCGCCCCAAGCAATGGCCGCCAGCACCGCCGACGGAATGGACAGCACCAGCGCGCACGGCGAGGAGACGACCAGCAGCGTCATCGTCCGGTAGAACGCGCTGTTCGACTCAACCGTGGATTTGAACGCCACCAGGCCGAAACCGAGCCACCACACGAAAAACATCGCGAATGACAGGCCGATGACGCCGTAGGTGTAATAGGTGCTGAACTTGTCGGCGAACACTTGGGCGGGCGCTTTTTGCTGCTGCGCTTCCTTGATGAGCGTGATGATTTTTTGCAGCGCGCTCTCGGCGGCGGGGCGGGTGACCGTCACCTCGACCGCGCCCCACAAATTGATGGTTCCGGCGAGCGTGTTGTCGCCAATCTTTTTTTCGACCGGTGTCGCCTCGCCGGTCAGATTCGATTCATCGGCGGCGGTGCTGCCCTTGGCGATTTCCGCGTCCACGGGAAATTGCGCGCCGGGCTTGATGAGCAGCCGCATTCCGGTCTTGAGTTGCTCCACTTTCACCTCGCGTTCGCGACCCAGTTCATCCAGCGCCGTGGCGGTCTTTGGCGCGTCGCGGAAGAGCGAGCGGATTTCCCTTTGCGTGCGGCCCAGCGCGTAGTGTTCCAGCGCGCCGGAGAACGAAAACAAAAACAGCAGCGTCGCGCCCTCGCCCCAAGCGCCAATGCTTGCCGCGCCGGCGGCGACGAACAGCATCAGGAAATGCACGTCAATCGTCCGCTTCTGCAGCCGTTCCCCAACCTCCTCCGCCGGATAAAAACCACCCGCAATGCACGCCACGACATAGGCAAAAATCTTGAACGGCGCGGGCGAAAATGCTCCGGCCAGCCCGAATATGCCGCAAAGAATCGCGGCGGCGAGTTGTGCCTTCCATTCGTCAATCTCCCCGGCGTGTTCGAGGAATTCCACGTCGCGCGGGACGACCCGGGGCAGCGGTATGTCGCGCCAGCGCCAGAACGTCGGTGCCGTCGGGCACGTCGCGCGCGCGATGGTCGTGGCGTCGCCCTTCGTGCGGATGATAATCTTTTGACGTTCGGCCTCGGACAGCGGCGCGTCGCAGGTGGCGCAATCGCTCCGGCCGCTGGGCAGGCGGCAATGCCGTTCGGCGGACACCGCCTGCGCGGTTTCAAACTGGGTGGTGATGCGCTCGGTGAGCCGGTGCACGTCCGCCCGACCGAGCGTGGCGAGGGAAATCTTCTGTTGCGCGCGGTCAATCGTCACCGCCTCCAGCCCCGGCTCCTCGGCCAGCGCGTCCACGACCGAGCGCGCAAGGCAATGCCCGGCCTCGCTCTCATGCGCGGGACGCTTTTCCGGCGGTGCGTTCATGTCCGTTAAACCAGTAGCATACCCCCCGGCATGGCGCGATGCAAAAGACGCGCAGATATCAACTCTGGCTGCAACGATGCCAGCCCCACGGATGGGAAAAATCCGTGTTCAATCCATATTTTAACCTGTTCGTCAACAATTGGGACACACCTGCAAGCCTCGACAACTCATTTGCCCGGTTTTTAACCGGCATGGAAGATGCTGATTTTTAATACTATGTATAAAATGATTTTACCGGCACTGGCGGCCCTGCCGCTCCTTTTGACCGCCTGCGCAACGCGGCAACCGCCGGTCGCGTTTCACAAGACCGACAGCACGGCGCTCGTCATCGAGTCCCTGGATGACAGCACCGGCCAGATGTTGCAGCCGGCCGCCTCGGGCAGGGAGCGGAATGATGCCCTCCTGCAACAGGCCCGGTCGTATCAACGGCATCAGACCGCCGTGGTGATTCTCGAAAATTACAACGAGCCGGGGGTTGGGGCGCAATTCGACGACCGGGGCACCCCGTGGTTTGTCGCCCTGCGCGGGCTGGGATACGAGCACATCTATTTTCTCCAGGGCAATGGCGCGGCCAACCCCGAAGGCCTGCCGACCATTGTCCAATACGAGTGACGGCAGTTCAATAAACCGGCGACACCACGGCCGCATCCGGTTGATTAGCCGCAAAGGAACACATAGAAACGCAAAGAATCTCTGTGTTCCCTGCGTTCTTTAGCGGCAATGAAGGCAAATCGGTGACAGCGAACGTCAGTTCGCTCCAGTTTCTCCGGTTTTAATAATGAGCGGATTCACGTCCGCTGCTGCTCAATAAACCAGCACCGGCACCGCCGCATTCTGCGCCGACTTCCCCACATACTCAAACTTCTCATCTGCAACATGACTCCGCTGGTGCATTCATTGTGAGGAAGGTGAATTCACCGAGGCCTGATTTAATTTTGACAGCTCATCAGCGGCAGTTGGAGATCCAGCAGTTGCGGCTTTAGTAAGATACCCTCGCGCCTTGTCTATATCCTTTTGCACTCCGTCGCCGTCTCGGTATCGCTCGCCCATGCGGAGTAATCCGTATGGATCGCCGTTGTCGGCTTGCGCTTGGTCGAACGCTAGAATTTTTGTATCTTGTTGTTGCTTCGCTTTGTCTTGCTGTTCCTTGGCCTGTTTGGCAAGGGCTATTGGCAGATCATTTATTTTTGCATCGCGCTCGTCTAAAATTTGCTTACTTTTTTGGTCATAGTCGCTCTGGAACTGTGAGAGTTTTAATACGGCGGCAGAAAGCTGGGTCTGATTATCTTTAACTTTGGCAATTATGTCATCGTCAGCACCTCCAGAAACAACAATTGGGATTTCCCATTTTTTAACTAAATCAGGCGGTGGGGAATTAACAATCTTCCCATAATCCAATCGCCTGACGGTTTCAACTCCATAGTTAATAGTGGTGTTCGTATACTGATAAACTGTTTTCCCGCCCATGTGAGCGACAAAATTCATGTTCGTGTCAATGGTTTCATCATCGGCCATTGGATAGGTTGCATTTGGAAAGTTCTCCACAAAATATTTCCGTTCACCATAACCGTTTTCAAGTGGCGGCCCGAAATCTCCATCAATCAAAATTCCGTTAGCTTTGACTTCCAAAACCTGCCCGTTAAATTGAAACCAGTCTGTATCCTTGGCATTATAGATTTTGCCATCAATCATGCGCCAGGGGTCTTTGGGTTGAAACAATTGCTTGGCTCGGAGAAGATTGTTCTTTGTTTCTGATGCTAGCCTCTGTTCATCTAGGCTTGCCGCTTTCTGCTCAAGATTTGCTTTCTGCGATTCCAAATCTTTCAAATTTGGCGAATATTCCTCGTTTAACTTCTCTATGGCATTTTGCGCCTCGTCTTTAAGTTTTGAAACGGCATCATCCCATGTTTTTTGTCGGGCTGCGTCCATTCCTTGTTGTTGTTGGGTGAGGGCAATTTCATATTGCTGTTCTGCTTGCTGATTGGCGGCAGCCCGCGCCGCAGCTTGTTCGGCAGTTAGATTAGCTAAATATGCTGACTGGTCTTGGAACTGCGTATGATATTTTCCTCCGGGGCCGTATTGAGCATCAGCACAAACTGCAAACGAAAGGCAGAAACTCATCAACCAAGTTTTCATGTTTCAGATCGTTGTTTTTTAACTGATGTTCCGATTGAACCACTGCCGGTTAGATTTTGCAAACTGATTTTTCAATGCTATGTAATCCAAAAACTGTGGAATGTGCCAGAACAAAGTAAGATGCCAATCAGCACCGATTTGGCTGGCGCGGTGTTCCAATTTCTGACTCAATCGCGAATCTCATGAAACGCTGGGCCATCCTGACTGTGCTGCTTTACGCGCTGGCGCTGCTGCTGCTGACTGTGCCGGTTGTGATGGTCGCATTCGGCGGCTGGGGAAAGAGTGGAGCCATCGGGTTGCGGGATGTCCTGAAGTTGTATTTGAACTGGGGCTATTGGCTCTGGCTGGCCATTCTTGTGGCTGGACAGGTATTGCTGCTCCTGTTGCCCATCAACATCGCCGAAAAGCGCTTGCCGTCGCGGCGTCCGCTCCAGACGCCCGTCATCGTCACGGCGTTTTTTCTGGCGAACCTTGTTTTTGCCGGAGTTCTTTCAATTATTTGCGCCACGTTCGGAGATAAAATTCCGGAATACTTCGATTTGTCTTATACCAACGATTCCAGCGGAACGGGCGCGGTTCTGACCGCCATCATCACGCTGCTATTTTTCTGGCTGGTTTGGTCAATTGCCTTCCGCAATTTTATCAGGCCGGACGACCCGGGTTCCCTGCTCAAGCGCAGCACAAGCTGGCTGCTGCGCGGAAGCATTCTCGAGCTCCTTGTGGCCGTGCCCAGCCACGTCATCGTCCGCCGCCGCGGTGATTGCTGCGCGCCCGCCGGGACATTTTGGGGCATCGCGACGGGCATCTCGGTAATGCTGCTGTGCTTCGGGCCGGGCGTGTTCTTCCTGTTCGTGGAACGGTTTGAGCGATTGAAGGCGAAATCGCCGGATCAAAATAAGCCGGCTTGAACAACGGAATTCCAGACGGAATCTTCTACTTTCCCGCATCGCGCAAGCCGGCGGCGTAGGCTTCAAACACCCGGCGCATCTCGTCGCGGACGGTGCGGAAGCAGTTTAGAATTTCCTCCTCGCTGCCGGTCGCCTTGGCCGGATCGAGGAACGGCCAGTGATGCCGGTTCAACTGGCCGGGAAAAATCGGACAGGCTTGATCCACGTTGCCGCAGACGGTGATGACGGTGGTCACGGGCTGGTCCAGAAATTCCTTCAGGTGTTTCGAGCGATGGCCGGAAACATCAATGCCCACCTCCGCCATGACCTTGATGGCGAGCGGATGGACGAATCCGGCGGGTTTTGAACCGGCGCTCTGGACGTTTGCCGAGTCGCCGAGCGCGGCGTGCAAAAAGCCTTCGCCGATGTGGCTGCGGCAGGAGTTGCCGGTGCAGAGAATGAGAATGGTGGGTTTCATAATTTTGGAAAACATCGAACATCGAACATCCAACGCCGAACATCGAACGGATTTCCGTTTCCGACCTTCGGAGTTCGATATTCGATGTTCAGCGTTCGATGTTTCATTTGGCTTTGGCCATTTCCTGTTGATACCAGCCGCGCGACTGGTTGCAGATTTTGCAGACGGAAAGCATCACCGGCACTTCCACGAGCACGCCGACGACGGTGGCCAGCGCCGCGCCGGAACCCGCGCCGAACAGCGTGATGGCCACGGCGACGGCAAGTTCAAAAAAGTTGCTCGCGCCGATGAGCGCGCCGGGCGAAGCGACGTTGTGCGGCACTCGCAGCTTGCGCATGAGAAGATAGGCCAGCGTGGAATTGAAATAGACCTGGATGACAATCGGCACCGCCAGCAGCAGCACGGCCAGCCAGCGCGCGGTCAAATTCTCCGCCTGAAACGCGAAGATCAAAACCAGCGTCAGCAGCAGCGCAAAGATCGTCACCGGATGGAACTTCGGCAGGAATGCATTCTCAAACCAGTCCTTGCCGCGTGATTTGAGCAGCGCCGTCCGCGTCAGCCAGCCCGCCGCCAGCGGAATGACGATGAACACCACGACGCTGGTGATGAGCACTTTTGACGGCACGACGACATTCGCCACGCCGCAAAGAAACATCACGATGGGCGCGAAGGCGACGAGCATGATGAGATCGTTCACCGCCACTTGCACGAGCGTATAAACCGGGTCGCCGTCGGTGAGATAGCTCCAGACAAAAACCATCGCCGTGCAGGGCGCGGCGGCGAGGATGATGAGACCGGCGGTGTATTCCTTCGCCAGGTCCGGAGAAATCCACGCGCTGAAGACGTGCGACATGAACAGCCAGCCCAGCGCAGCCATGCTGAACGGCTTCACCAGCCAGTTGACGAAGAGTGTCACGGCGAGACCTTTCGGCTTTTTGGCGATGCCGCCGAGCGCGGTGAAATCCACCTTGAGCATCATCGGATAAATCATCAGCCAGATGAGCACGGCGATGGGAGCGTTGACGTGCGAGCCTTGGACAAATTCCAGCTTGCTCAAATCCGTCGTAAATCCGGGCGCGACTTTACCGAACGCCACGCCGACGATCATGCACAGGAAAACCCAGATGGTCAGGTAACGCTCGAAAAAGGCGAGACGCTTGGGCGTGGCATTCGAGGAGATGTCCATGAATCAACATTCACCGGCATTGCCGGCGGCAGATGATGGAGGGATCGGTCTTCAAAATCCGTTTTAACTTTTTCGCGTCGGCTGCTGCTTCATCCGTCTTGGCGAGCGATTTGTGAACCCATTCCAGCGCCTCGCGCACGGCAACCGGTGCGGGCTTGTCGGGCAGCCGGTAATAAACCCAGCGCTCCGACTTGCGTGACAAGATCAAACCGGCGTGATGCAAAATGGAAAGATGCCTGGACACCGTGGATGGCGCGAAGCCGAACAATTCCGTGATTTGGCAGACGCAGAGTTCGCCGCGGCGCAATGCCAGCAGAATCCGCACCCGGTTCGGGTCGGACAGCGCCTTGGTGATGGCCATGAAGTCGCGCATAATGTTATTTTGTCAAATGACGAAATGACTATCGCCTAACCCCGGGCAAGGCGCAAGCGGAATTTTCCAGGCGAGGCCGGCGTTTTACGCGCTAGCTGCCGGAGCGGGCTGGCTTTTATTGCCGGTGTGGCGGATGTCCTGCGCCTCGTAGAGATAGACGACCTCCTCGGCCACGTTTTTGGCGTGGTCGGCGATGCGTTCGAGGCTTTTGCAGGCAACCATCCAGTTCAGGCAGCGCCCGATGGCATCCGGATTGGCCACCATGTGCTGGGCGAGGATTTCGTGGGTTTGCTTGTTGAGCGCGTCCACCTCCTTGTCACGCGGGATGATGGCGCGCGCGGCGGCGGGATCGTGGTTCACAAAGGCGTCGAGCGAGGATTTGAGCATGGCCAGCGCCATTCCGGCCATGCGCGGCAAATCAATGCTGATTTTGACCGGCGGTTCCTGTGACAGGTCGCGGGCGCGCTTGGCGATTTTCGAGGCCTCGTCGCCAACGCGTTCAAGGTTCTGGGAAATTTTCATCGCCACGGTGACGAGGCGGAGGTTGGTGGCCAGGGGCGCTTTGGTAAGCAATTGAATGACGAGGTCGTCAATCTCCACCTCGAACTGGTCAATGATCCGGTCGTTTTCCTTCACCCGCAGGGCCAGATCATGGTCGCGCTGGACGAGCGCCTGCACGGACTGGTTGACGGCGGTTTCGGCGTGGCTGGCCATCAGCAGCAACTTTTGCCGCAGCGCCTCCAGTCCCATCTCAAAATTATTTTCCATAAACTAATTTCAACAATAACTCAACCAAAGCGGCCTGTCACATAATCTTCCGTGCGCTTCTGCGCCGGGGTGGTGAAAATTTTCGTCGTCGGGCCGAACTCGACGAGTTCACCGAGGTAGAAAAACGCGGTGAAGTCCGACGCGCGCGCGGCCTGCTGCATGTTGTGCGTCACAATCACAATTGTATAATCTTTTTTAAGCGAAACGATCAAGTCCTCAATTTTTGCCGTCGCCAGCGGATCGAGCGCCGAAGCCGGTTCATCCATGAGCAGCACCTCCGGCTGCACCGCCAGGGCACGCGCGATGCACAGGCGCTGCTGCTGGCCGCCGGACAAACTGATGGCCGCCGCGTTCAGGCGGTCCTTCACCTCGTCCCACAACGCGGCCATGCGCAGCGACTGCTCGGTGCGCTCCGCGAGAATTTTCCGGTCGCGCAGGCCGTTCAACCGCAGGCCGACGGTGACGTTCTCAAAGATGGACATGGTCGGAAATGGATTTGATTTCTGGAAGACCATGCCGATGCGGCGGCGGACGGTGACCGATTCAACGGTGCGCGAGTAAATGTCGTCGCCAAACAGGTGGATCTGGCCTTCCATGCGCGCCTCCGGATTCAATTCATGCATCCGGTTGAGCGCGCGGAGAAAAGTGGATTTGCCGCAGCCGCTCGGCCCGATGATGGCGGTGACAGCCTTGGCGGTGATGTCGAGCGAGACATTTTTCACGGCCGCATTTTTGCCGAAGAAGACGGAAAGGTTGCGCACGTTCAGCGCGGCGGCGGAATTGTTCGGGTCGGTGGCCATGAAAATTCAGACTTTTTGTTGGAACCGGTCACGCGTCAAAAAGCGGACGCCGATGTTGATGGACAACACGAGCAGCAGCAGCACGAGAGCGCCGGCCCAGGCCTGCCGGTGCCAGTCATCGTAGGGCGATTTTGCGTATTCAAAAATTTGCAACGGCATCGCGGCGATTGGCTCGGTCAGCTTGTGCGCCCAATTCTCGTTGCCCAGCGCGGTGAACATCAGCGGTGCGGTTTCACCCGCGACTCGCGCCAGCGCGAGCAGGACTCCGGTGACGATGCCCTTAAGCGCGGTGCGGATGACAATCTGCACGATGGTTTTCCATTTGGCAATTCCAAGCGCGAGCGCGGCTTCACGGTAGCCGCCGGGCACCAGTTGTAACACTTCTTCCGTCGTTCTCATAACAAGCGGAATCATCATCAAGCCGAGGACGACACCGCCGGCCAGCGCGGAAAAGCCGTGCATCGGCACCACCAGCAGCCCCCAGACGACGATGCCCCAGGTGATGGACGGCACGCCGTTCAAAATGTCCGCGGCGAAACGGATCCACCAGTTCAATTTGGTGCCGCCGTATTCGGAAAGGAAGACGCCGCCGAGGACGCCGACCGGCACACCGATGACCGCAGCCTGCGCGAGCAGGATGAATGTTCCGACGATGGCATTGCCCATGCCGCCGCCAACTTCGCCGACGGGCTTGGGCAGTTGGGTGAAAAAGGCCCAGTTGATGGAAGTGAATCCCTGCGCGACCAGATGGTAGAACACGAGCAGCAGCGGCGTGACGACCAGAATCGCGCACACAAACGTGAGTGTTTGCATGAACACGTTCTTGAACTTCCTCCAGTTGTGGTTGGGCGCGGTCATTTTAATGCTGTGGCTTGACGCTCGGCCCGGCGAACGTTTTCAAAAGCAACTGGGCAAAAATGTTGACGATCACGGTCACGCCGAGCAGCACGAGGCCGAGTTCAAACAGCGCGCTCGGATACAAATCCCCGGTGGCTTCGTTGAATTCGTTCGCGATGACGCTGGCGAGCGAATAGCCGGGGGCGAAAAGGGATTTGACGATTTGCGGCATGTTGCCGATGACCATCGTGACCGCCATGGTTTCACCCAGCGCGCGGCCCAGTCCGAGGATGACCGCGCCGAACAAGCCCTTTTTGGCATAGCTCAAAACGGCGATGCGTGTGACCTCCCAGCGTGTCGCGCCGAGCGCGTAGGCGGCCTCGCGTTGCAGGCCGGGAACGGAGCGCAGAATTTCGCGCGAGACGGACGTGATGATGGGGATGATCATGATGGCGACGATGATGCCGGCGGACAACATGCAGAAGCCGTAATCCGGGCCTTGAAAGAGCGGCAGAAAACCGAGTGTCGTCCTCAATGCCGGAAAAAGATGAAGATGCAGCCAGGGAACCATCACAAAAATCCCCCACAGGCCGAGGATGACACTCGGCACGGCAGCAAGGAGTTCGATGAACATGATGAGCGGCTGGCGCACCCGGAGCGGCGCCAGTTCGGTGAGATAAACGGCGGTGGCGATGCTGATGGGCACCGCGATGACGAGCGCGATGGCCGATGAAACGAGCGTGCCGAAGATGAACGGCAGCGCGCCATAGACGTCGTTGACGGGATCCCAGTCGCTGCTGACCAGAAAATGCCATCCGAATTTTTGCAAGGCGAGGCGCGAGCCGTGAAAGAGTTCGAAGCCGATGAGCGCGATGAGCGCGAAAACGGCCAGCGCCATGACCAGCGTCAGCCATTTGAAGGCACCTTCGCCGAAATGAGATCCGGAGTCTGTTTGTGCTTTTCCGTTCACGTTTTCCCTCGGTCCAAAAATCAAACGGACGAAGAGCGGGAGGAACTGCGCTCTTCGTCCGGCCCACGCCCATAAATTATCGGGCGGCAGAACGAAGTCATTATTTAATTGTTTCCAAAAGCTTCAATTCGCGCTGTTGCACTTCGTCCGGCAGGGGGGCGTAATCGAGCTGGGACGACAGCTTTTGCCCGTCCGTGACCGCCCATTTCAGGAAAGCGACCAGTTTCTGGCCGCGTTCGGCGTTCTTGGGATGCTGATAAACCAGCACCCAACTGGCGCCGGAAATCGGGTAGGCCTTGTCGCCGGGCGCGTTGACCATTGAGAACCGGAAGTCGTCGGGGATTTGCGCCGTGGCCAGCGCGGCGCTGACGGAATCCGGCGCCGGCGAAATGAAATTGCCGGAGGAATTTTTCATGTCGGCATAGGGGATTTTATTCTGGTCAGCATAGGCGAGTTCCGCGTAGCCGATGCCGCCGGAAACCTGCTTGACCTGTCCGGCAACGCCTTCGCTGCCTTTGGCAGCCAGCCCGATGCCCGCCGGCCATTTCACCGATGAACCTTTACCAACCGAGTCCGCCCACGCGGGATTCACCGCGCTCAAGTAATCGGTGAAAATGAAGCTCGTGCCGCTGCCGTCGGCGCGATGCACGGGCACAACGGCCAGATCTGGAAGGGAAACGCCCGGATTAAGCGCGGTAATCTTCGGGTCGTTCCACTTGGTGATGTTGCCGAGATAGATGTTGGCCAGCGTGTCGCCGTCCAATTTTAATTTCGGATCGCCTGGCAGGTTATAAATGATGGCCACGCCACCGGCAACAACCGGAATGTGCAGAATTTTTCCGGGCGCGGCGGTCAGGGCAGCATCGTCCATCGGCTTGTCGGATGCGCCGAAGTCCACGGTCTGGCTCGTCAGATTTTTTATTCCGCCGCCCGAGCCGATGGATTGATAATTGAACTGCACGCTCGGATCCGCCTGGCGGTAAGCTTCGAACCATTTGGTGAAGGCCGGGTAGTCGAACGTCGAACCCGCGCCGGTGACGCTGATGGTCGCGGCATTGGTTTGCGCGGCGAGCAACGCTGCGCCGCCGAGGAGTGACAGGATTGTTTTTTTCATTTTCAAGGAGAGTTAATCAGTTTTTTGAGATAGTTCACGTTACGATCCGGTTAAAACTTCCACATCAAGTCGGCCATCGCATGGATGGCATCGGTTGGGGTGTTCGGGGTCGGATTGGCGATCAAATCGTTGACGTAAGCCGTGACCGAGAAGGTGAGCGAATCATAGATTGAATAGTCGAATTTGACCAGATGGCCTTTGATGTTGGTGCCGCCCACGGCGCTGAACGACAAGGCGGAAGTGGGCGTGGTGGAAAAGAGGGCTATGTTGTCGTCGTCCACGATTTGATCCCACCAGGCATCGGCTTGCAGATACTGATAGCGGTAGGAAATGTCCCACAGGCCTTTTTTGCCGGATTTGCCGAACGTGACACCGCCCCACCAACCCGTGTTGTTGCCGGTCGCGCCGGGGTTGACCATGTATTCGCCGGCGATCTTGATGGGGAAGGGGCCGTTGTAAAGCGGAAAACTGTCCAGTGTGTAAGTCACGCTCGCGTCCGCGATGATGGGGTTGTAGTGATAGACCAGCATGGGAATGCCATTGAGAAGCGTGGTGGTGGTGTTGCCGAGGTTTGAATCATAACCAACCGGCGTGGTGGCGCCTCCCGGGATCGCTCCCTGGTTGATGTTGGCGATGTCCAGTGCCGCGATGCCGAGCGAGCTGGCCAGTCTCGGCGTCCAATTTGCGTTCCAAATCACCTGGCCGCCATACATGAACGGGTCGCGGGAATTGAACTGATTCAACAGGAAGGCCGCGCCGTTGAATGCCAGCGAATTGTTGTCGTTGATTTTATAGGTGGCCTGCAACGCGCCGCCCTCGGGCGTGTAATCGGGATCGAACACCATCGGCGAAAGCTGGAATGGTTGATCCATCTTTCCGAAGGTTCCCGCCAGCATCCAGGTGCCGTTGTTGATTGGCGTCCATTTGCCGTAAGCCGCGTCCACAAAGATGCCTTTTTTCGAGCCGTTGCCTTGAAGCGTGCTGTTGTTTGAGAGCGGGTTGCCGCCGCCGGTCGTGTTGCTCGACGAAGCCGCGTCGTCCGAGCCCAGACGGAATCCCACCTGCAAGTCATCCTTCATGTTGATCGTCAGACCCACACGCAGCCGGTAACGAACGCGGGTCTGATTCTCACTGCCGTTGAAGCTGCTGGTGCCATTGACCGGGCCGCCGGTGCTGATGTCATCAAACCGGCCGCGGAAATCGCCGTAGAGTTTGTAGCTCGTCACCCAGTCGGAGGTGGGAAATTTGGCACCGAGCGCCTTGTTGAAATCATCCACGGATTCCTGTTCGTTTTCAGCCTTCAATTCCCTCGCCTCGTCCACGGAGAGGATGCCTTTCTGCTCCAGCTTGTTGAGCAGGGCGTCCACGGACGATTGCGCGTGGGTTTGGGGAGTCAACGCCATCAACGCGGCAGCGCCGGCAAAGATGGCAACCTGGGTGGCGGTCCTTTGATTTTTGATTTTTTTCATGGTCGTTGTTTCAGGTGCGGCAACACATTGAAACAACGCTGTTACAATCACGAGGCGGAATTGTGACGATTCGGTGACAAAACTCCCCGTCCGTAACATTCAAAAATCCACGCAAAACCCCTCAATGAATCATTTCCGCCAGCGAAATGATCCAAAACTACTCTACCTTTGACTGAAATCAGCCGGCATTTTCCATCGGCTTGGCCGAAATCTCCAGCATCCGTTCAATTGGCAGTCGCGCCCGCTTCAGGATTTCCGGCGGCAACTCGATCTGCGGTGATAATTTACTCATGCAGTCACGCACCTTTTCAAGCGTGTTCATCTTCATGAATTTGCACTCGCTGCACCGGCAGTGGTCCGTCGGCGTGCGCATCGCGTCGAACGTCGGCGCGCAGAGAAATTCCTTGCCCGGACATTCCTTTTGCATCCGGTGAATGATGCCCGATTCCGTCACGATGACGAACCGCTTCGACGGACTCGTCTTGCAGTAATCAATCATCTTCTCCGTCGAAGCCACGGCGTCCGCCAGATCGCGCACCTCGCGCAAGCTTTCCGGGTGAACCACAATCTTCGCGTCGGGAAACTGACGCTTTGCCGCCAGCACTTGGTCGCGCTGGAACTCGATGTGCGCATAACAATTCCCTTTCCACAACGTCATCGGCCGGCCCGTCTGCTCCATCACCCACTGGCCGAGGTTTTCGTCCGGCACGAACAAAATATCTTTATCCTTCGGCGCGGCACGGACGATTTTCTCCGCGTTGCCGCTCGTGCAAATCACGTCCGTCAGCGCCTTCACCGCCGCGCTGCAATTGATGTAGGCAATCGTCCAGAAATTCGGGTTCGTCCGTTGCAACTCCGCCAGCTTGTCCGCCGGGCAGCTTTCCTCCAGCGAACAGCCTGCGTCCTTGTCCGGCAGCACCACCATTTTGTTCGGATTCAAAATCTTCGCCGTCTCCGCCATGAAATGCACGCCGCAGAACACAATGACATCCGCGCTCGTCTTGGCAGCCTGTTGCGACAAGCCGAGAGAGTCGCCGGTGAAATCTGCCACGTCTTGGATTTCCGGCACCTGGTAATTGTGGGCGAGGATGACGGCGTTGAGCTGCTTCTTGAGCGTGGATATCTCCCGCGCCAGCGGCTCGAACTTTGCGCGTGGCATTGCGCCACGCGGATGGATTTCTGCAACGTCAATCATGCTCAAAGTTACCGCTGCGCGCCGGTGGCGTCAATTAACCTGCGCTCCTGTTCGTCGAGAACTCGCCATTGTCCGGGCGGCAATTCACAGAGCCAGAAATTGCCGATGCGAACGCGCACCAGCCGCAACGTCGGATGGCCGATGGCCGCCGTCATCCGCCGCACCTGACGGTTCTTGCCCTCGACGAGTTCCAATCCAATCCAGCAATCGGGAACGGATTTGCGAAATCGGATGGGCGGGTTTCTGGTAGGGACGGCGCGCTGCGCCGTCCGGTCATCGCAGCGCGATGACCCTACCTCCGGTTGCGGCTCCAGCAGCCATGCGCGGCAGTGCAATGTTTTCCTGCCTTGAACCAGGACGCCTTTTTCCAATTTCTTCAAGCTTTCCGGCGCCGGGATTTTTTCGACCTGCGCCCAATATTCGCGTTTGTGCGCGTGACGCGGATGCAGCAGCTTTTCGTTCCATGCCAGTTCATCGCTCAAGAGCAGCAATCCTTCGGAATCCGCGTCGAGCCGTCCGATGGGATAAATATTTTTCTGAAATCCGAATTCCGCCAGCGTGCGGTTGGGCGAGCCGTCGTCGGTGAATTGCGACAGCACACCGAACGGTTTGTGGAATGCGATGAGCATTGAGAGAAGGATGACGTATGAATGATGAATGATGAAACATTTTTCTGCGAGTGTGCGAACAATTTCACTTCATCATTCTGCATTCGTCCTTCATAATTCCTTTGTGATCCGCAACATCATCTTCGACTGGTCAGGCACGCTGGTGGACGATTTGCCCGCTGTGTTGAAGGCGTCGAACTTCGTCCTCACGCAGGCCGGCAAGCCGGAAATGTCGCTGGCGGAATTCCGCGCGGAGTTTGCGCTGCCGTTCACGAAGTTCTACAACCGCCACACGCCGGACGTGCCGATGCCGCAGCTTGAAACCTGGTTCCACAGCCGCTACCGCCAGATTCAGGATTCGGTCGGCGCGCTGCCCCACGCCCGCGAGTTTCTGGAATTCTGCCGGGCAAAACGGCTGCGGACTTTTTTGTTGAGCAGCATCCAGCAGGAGCATTTCCTCATCCAGAGCCGCGTCGCCGGCTTCGACGAGTTTCTCGACCGATCCTACACCGGCATTGTGGACAAACGGAAGAAAATCCACGAGATTCTCGCCGAAAACAAAATCAACCCGGATGAGACGCTGTTCATCGGCGACATGGAGCACGACATCGAGACGGCCAAATACGGCGGCGTTCATTCCTGCGCGGTGCTGACGGGTTACAACACGCTTGAACAATTGCGCGCGGCGGGGCCGGATTTGATCGTCGAGCACCTTTCGGAATTGCGCGGGTTGCTGGAACGGAATGATTTGAACCTCAAACCGCTGGTGAAGAAATTCGGGGAGTCGCAGCCGCCGCTGGCGACCGTTGGCGCGCTGATTTTCAATTCCAAAAACGAGGTGCTGATGATTCGCACGCACAAGTGGTCGAACCTTTGGGGCATTCCCGGCGGGAAAATCAAGTGGGGCGAAACCTCCGAAGCCGCGCTCCGCCGCGAGGTTTTGGAGGAAACCGGGCTGAAAATCTCCGCCATTAAATTTGTGCTGGTGCAGGATTGCATCCACTCGAAGGAGTTTTACCGCGACGCGCATTTCGTGCTGCTAAACTACACCTGCCGGTGCTCTGGCAAACCGGAAGTGGTCTTGAACGATGAAGGCCGCGAATTCCGGTGGGTGAAACTGGCCGAAGCGGAAAAAATGAAACTGAACAAGCCGACAAAGATTTTGGTCGCCGCAGTTTTGAAACCGCGGATTACGCGGATCAAGCGCAAGAAATCCGCGTAATCCGCGGTTAAAAAATGGCAAAAATTTCCATCGTTGACCTCGAAGTGTTTTACCGCGTCGGCGTGCCGGACGCGGAACGCGCCCAGCCGCAGCGCCTGCTGTTGACGGTGGAGATGGAATCCGATTTTTCGAAGGCAGCCAGGACAGATTCCATCGCCGACACGATTGATTATTTTGCCGTCTCGCAGCGGCTGCTGAAATTCGGCGATGGAAAAAGCTGGAAGCTCATCGAGAAACTCGCCGCCGACATCGCAGATGCGATTTTGTCAGAGTTCAAGGCGCAAGGCGTTACGGTGGAGGTGAAGAAATTTGTCGTTCCGCAGGCACGGCACGTTTCAGTCAGTTTGGCGAAGGCTCGGAATTGAATTTTTGCCCGTCCATCGTCCGCAATTTCCAGCCGCGCTTGTCCGTCTCGATCTCCACCGCGCCGGAAGCGCGCGTGTAAATGACGGGCATTCCTCTTTGCGCGAGCCGGTCTTTTAATTCACGGCTTGCGCGCCGCGTTGCGGGATATTCTGAATCGGCAATCACGATTACCTTCGGTTGGGTGGCGTCAATCAGCCCGTTGCAAAGCGGTTCACCTTCGTTTGGCAGGCCGGCGACGACAATGTCCGCGCGCAAATCGTTCGTGCGAGCGAGCAAGGCTTCCTGGCCGGCGCGGCTCAAATCCGACAGCAGCAAGATTTTTGTCCCGCGAAAAGCTCCGAGAAGGACCAGCGCGTTGTCGTCCGCGTGTAAAAAATCGTTTGTTGCATCCGGCTGCAGCACCTGCCAGCAGCCGGCGGTGTCGCCGCGTTGGATGATTTTACGGCGTGACGGCGGCTTGCCGAATACCGCGACGACCTCGCGGTAGGCGGTCGAGCGGAAATGAACCGGGCTGGTGACCAGTTCGCCGACACCGAAGAGTTCATCAAGCGATTCCGCGCCGCCGGTGTTCCGCAAATCGCCGTGCGTCAGGATGAGCCGCGGGATCTTGTTCACACCGTGGGCGCGGAGAAACGGTTTGAGAGTGAATTCGACGCTGTTTTCATCGCCGCAATTCACAAGCCAGTCGTTCTTGCGTCCGTCAGCATCAACGAAAACCGCGTGGCCGCCATTGAGCGGGAGCACGGTCAAATCGGTTTCGTCGCGCGACGATTCCCAGCGCCAGAAACAGGTGATTGCGATGACGACCAAAATCGCCGTGCTCCAGATTCGCCGGCGCGGCGCGAACAGCCAGCCGCTCAACGCGCCGATGATGACGGCGTAGTAAATCCCGATTCCCAGCCACGTCGGCGCGGGGACGTAGAAAAATGCGCCGGGGATTTTCGTGGCCCATTCGCTCACGTCGGTCATCGCCACCATGAAAAACCAGGCGGCGTGGTTGAACAATACCGTCACCCACGGCAGCCACGTTCCGCACACGAGCGCGCCGAGGTTGCTCATCAACGCCAGCGTGCCGAGCGGCACGGCGACGATGTTGGCCAGCGGCGAGATGGGGCTGAACAGATTAAAATACTTCGCCGAAAGCGGAATGGAGCCAACCCATGCGGCGAGTGAAAGCGCGCAATACCGCGCGAACAACCGCAGTGTAGCGTTCAGCGCACACCGCCAGCGCGGCAGCAATTCGTCGGGCAGCAAGGGATCGTGCCGCAGCAGCCGGTCGGAAATTTTATTCAGCGGCGGCAGCAGCAACGAGATGACGAGCACGACGAAAAATGAAAGCTGAAAGCTGGCTTCAAGAAGCTGGCGCGGTTCCCAGAGCAAAATGATGAACGCGGCGGCGGCGAGCGAGTTGACGGTGTCGCCGGGACGTTTCAGCGCCCAGCCGCCAAGGACAACGGTCATCATCACCGAGGCGCGGATGGCGGAGGATTCCCACCCGGTGGCGGCGGTGTAAAACCAGATGGCCGGGATGGCGATGAGGCCGCACCAGGCGCGAGAGACTTGCAGCAGGCGCAGCAGCGCGACGAGCATTCCGGAAATCAGCACGATGCGCAGCCCGTCAATCGCGAAGAGGTGCATTGTGCCGGCGCGCAAAAACGGCTCGCTGATGTCGCCGGTGAACGCCGTGCGCCAGCCCAGCGTCATCGCCCAAAGCAACCGCAGCGGTTCGTCCTCCACCGGTAAACCAAGCGCGAGCGTTTGTTTCGACCAACTCAAAAAGCGGTCGGTCAACGGCGGTTTCAACAAGATTGGCGGGCGCAATCGCCAGTCGTTGGTGGATTCGGTTTTGAGCTGGTAATAAATGCCGCGCGTCTGGAGATAATCGCGGTAATCGAACAGGCCGTCGGCCAGCGGCGGCGGCGGATGCGCGATGACGCCGGAAATTTCAACCGGCTGGCCGGCGAAAAAAGTTTCGGGAAGCGGGTTTGGAGTCGAGACAATGATCGTGCCGGAGGCCGGCTGCCAGATTTCATCGCGACACAAGGCAACGACCCGGACTTTGGCGAGCGAATGTTCTGTTTCCAGATCGTCACGTTCCACGATTTTCAGGTGCGGCGTTTCAACCAAGGCGCCGCGCACGGTGACGATGGCGGCGTCATTGCCGAGCAGCGCACGCAGGTCGTTTGGCGAAACGACGGCGATGCGGCTGGCAAGATTCACCCATGCCGCAAGCGCGAGGAGCGGCCAGATCAGGAACGAGCGGAATTTTTCGAGGACGAGAACGAGGGCGAGGAGGACAAAGGCTGCGAAAAAGAGAGCGGCGAGCGGCGGTTGGACAGCCTCGCCCAACAGCAACCCGACGGCATAACACGAAACGACACCGACGAGCGGACGTTTCATTTTCTTGATTTTACCCGCGTTTTCTCCACCGGCCGCAAATCCAGAGCGCAAACAGACCCGCCGCGCCGCCGGCGGTGTCAATCAAAACGTCCGTTACCAGCGGGGTCCTGGTGGGGACAAAGCTTTGATGAAATTCGTCGGTGGCCGCATAGAACATGACCAGCAGCAGTGCGAGCCGGGCTTCCGGCCAGTTCCACGGGCGCGAATCATTTTTCACCGGCCTCCGCATGGCGCGCCAGAGCAGCAGCGCGAGAACGGCATATTCGGTCAGGTGCGCGCACTTGCGGAAGAGGTGGTGGATGGCCTCGACATGCGCCTGTGACAGGTTCGGGAACAGCCAGTGCAGGAAGGGTTCGACGAGCAGCGAGGAATGTTGATAGGACTTTGAGTCGCTGGAGCCGGTGAAAATCACGACCATCCACGCGAGCGGAGGCAGCCAGAACTTCAAAAAAACGCGGAGCTTGGGCACACCGGATGAAAACCGATGGCGATTTCAGATTCAAGTTTCAAGTTTTCAGGGCCGAAGGTTGGAAACTGAAAACTTGAAACCCGCCCGCGCATGTGGCACACAAAAGCCTCCTGATGAAAAAGATGCCTTTGATTTTTGCGGCGCTCGTTTTTGCGGCGGTTGCCGGAGCGCAGTCACAACCGGATTTGATCGCGCGGATCCATTTCGCCGGCGCGGATCGAATTGCCGCCGACCCAAACCACTCCGCGTTCACAAACGAGTTCTGCTCCGCCGAGGCAAAGGCGCTGGAATCGCAGACGCTCGACAAGCTTTCGCGCGCGCCGGGCGTGTGGTTCAAATCGAAAATCGCCGCCGGCGCGGGCGACGGCTCGGCGCAGTTGCGCCCGCTGCTGGATGATTTTCTGAAGTCGGAGTGGCTTTTGGAAATGCGCGACGCGCCCGGCTCGCCGGAATATGTCCTGGCAATCCGGCTGGACGACAGCCGCGCGCAGCTTTGGAGCAAGAATCTCGCGGCGGTTTTGCAAAGCTGGACGGGCATTGGAATTTCGCGGGAAACTTCCGGCAATTGGGAATTGAAGAAACATGAACCGCCGGATCTGATTCGGTTTGTCCGTGTCCAAGATTGGGTCGTCGTTGGCATCGGCGAGGATCAACTGCCGCTGACAGGCCAAGTCTTTCAAAATTTTTCGAATCTGGGCCTGTTATTCAAGGATGAAGGCTGGCTGTCTGCCAGTTTGAACTGGCCGCGGCTGGCTCAAATACTCCCGTCGCTGAAGGAGTTTGATTTCCCGAAAATCCAGATGAAGGTCGCCGGACGCTCCGGCAATTTGCAGCTGACCGGCAGGTTCTCGCTCTCGCAGCCACTGCCGCCGCTCGAAAATTGGCGGCTGCCGTCATCCGTCATCCGCCAGCCGCTCGTCAGTTTCACCGCCGCGCGCGGTGCCGGCCCGTGGCTGGTGAAGCAGCCCTGGATGCGGCCATTTGAACTCCAGCCGCAGCCGGACCAGCTCTTTATTTGGGCGCTGGCGAGGATTCCGTTCCAGACCTTCGCCGCCGAGCCGGTGCCGGACACAAAGGCCGCGCTCGCCCAGTTGGATCAGAGGTTGTCCACGGACACCAGTTGGCAGCGGCTTTTCGTCAGCCCGTTCACGTTGACGATGACAAACGATGAAATTTCCTGGCGCGGCATACCGTTCATGACGCCAAACGTGCGGGCGGTGCGCGAACCGGCGGGCGGCTTTTTGGTTGGGGGATTTTCCCCGAATCCGCCCAAGACGCCGCCGCCTGAATTGTTCGCTGCCTTGAACCAGACGAATCTCGTCTATTACCATTGGGAAAACACTTCCGAGCGGCTGAAGGAATTGCCGCAATTAAGCCAGCTCATGCTTTTGCTCACGCGGCACCGGCAGCTTGACGGCCAGTCCGTTGCCGGCAGATGGCTCGGCCGCATCGGCCCGGCTCTTGGAAACTCGGATACCGAGGTCACGCAGGCCGCGCCGGATGAACTGGCCTTTCAGCGCACTGCGCCCGGCGGCTTGACGGCGATTGAACTGCTCGCCTTCGCCAACTGGCTCGAAGCGCCTCAATTCCCGGCGTTCGATTTGCGCCTGCCGCCGCCGCGTGTCCGGCCGGGACAGAAACCAGTCAATCTGCCGGTCGCATCGCCGGCCGCACCCGCGCCGCCACATCCGTGATTATGCTCAAGCTCGGCGTCAACATTGACCACGTCGCCACGATTCGTGAAGCGCGCTATCGCGGACGCGGATTCGGCGAACCCGATCCGGTCGGGGCCGCGCGCATTTGCGAGGCCGCCGGCGCGCACGGCATCACCGCGCATTTGCGCGAAGACCGCCGGCATATCCAGGACCGCGACATCTTGAAGCTGCGCGAAATCGTCAAAACGCGGTTGAACCTCGAAATGGCCAACGCGCCGGAGATTGTCGGCATCGCGTTGAAATTGAAGCCGAACATCGTCTGCATTGTGCCGGAGCGGCGGCTGGAGGTGACCACCGAAGGCGGACTGGATGTGGTTGCCGCCGAAAAATCACTGACCGCGACGCGCAGGAAAATGAACGACGCCGGCATCGAAGTGAGTTTGTTCATCGGGCCGGACGAAAAGCAGATTGAAGCCAGCGCGCGAACTGGCGCGCAATTCATCGAACTGCACACCGGACAATTTGCGGAGGAATTTCACCGGTGGGGCGAGGCTACAGACGAGCCGTCGGCGCAAAGGGCGGCTCGCGGGGACGCTCGCCCCACCGATTTGCCCGAATTGCAGCGCTTGATTTCCGGCGCAAAGCAGGCGCACGCGCTCGGCTTGAAAGTGAATGCCGGTCATGGGTTAAATTATACAAATCTGCCGGCGCTTTGCCGCGTGCCTCATTTGGTGGAACTGAACATCGGCCACAGCATCGTCAGCCGCGCGGTGATGACGGGCTTGGAAACCGCCGTCACTGACATGCTGCGCCTGATGAAAAAATATCGCGCATGATTCTCGGCCTTGGCATTGACATCATCGAGGTGGCGCGCATCAAGGCGTCGCACGAGAAATTCGGCGGGCAGTTTGCGAACCGGATTTTGCTGCCGGATGAAATCGCGTATTGCCTGTCGCACAAAAATCCCGCGCCATTCCTTGCCGCGCGGTTTGCGGCGAAAGAAGCCATTTCCAAGGCGTTCGGCACCGGCATCGGCGCGCAGCTCGGCTGGCAGGACATGGAAATCCGCAGGAAGGAAACTGGCGAGCCGTTTGTGGTTCTGCACGGCAAGGGGAAGGAATTGTTTGAATCGCGCAAAGCGAAGCGGTTGCTCGTCAGCTTGAGCCACACGGAGAATTACGCGGCGGTGACGGCGGTTTTGGAGGGATAAATGTCGCGCGAAAACTTGCAGCCTAAAAATCAAACTGACCTGTGAAAGAACCCAGAACACAGCGCATAAATTGTAAAAATGCAAAATGCTATCATCAAGCTAAAGAGGATAAAAACGATCCAATATCCTGCTGCATTCTTATCTCGCTCAATCCAAATGATAGGAGAACCCCGATAGCCTGCCCCGAACGGGATGCGTCCTCGCTTAAGTGCTCCTTGAAGTATCCAAACATTTATAAGAATGAGGACTGTAAAAAGAAGCGAACCAATAACTGCTCCGTAATTAAAATCTCCATCAACGGTTTTTAGGAAAGCGGCAATCATACTCGGTGGTTCGACATTATTTCTGACGTAATTGTTTGTCGACTATAATTTTTTACACTGATTATCACAGATTTAATCCGTGTCACCCGTTTCTCCTTTTTTCCGCATAATTTTTCGGGCATACTCCGCACATGGAGCAGGCCGTTGCGGCGATTTTGATTTTCGCGGGCGCGAGCTTTTTTTTCGCGCTGGCGGAAACGGCGCTGTTTTCCCTCGGCAAATGGCAGGTGGCGCAACTCGCGGAAAAAAATCCGCGCGGCGGTAAAACCGTCGCGGCCCTCCTCGAACATCCGCAACATCTGCTGGCGACGCTGGCGCTGGGCAACACGTTCGCCAACGCGGCCATGCTCGCGGTCGCGCTGAAGTTGGTGTTCGACGCGCACTGGCTGCTCGCGCTGCCGCTGCTGGCACTGCTGGCGCTGGCTCTGCTCGGCTGCGAAGTTTTCCCCAAAACCCTGGCGGTGCGGCAGCCGGAACGCTGGGCGCTGCGCGTGAGCTGGCCGTTGCTGGTTTTTCAGAAGTTGACCGCGCCACTGCATCTTGCAGCCCGGTGGCTGAACGTGGTGATTTTGAAGAAAACCGCGCCGCAGATGGCCGCGACGCCGGCGTTGACGGACGCGGAATACCATGAGCTGCTCGACATGGCCTACCAGCAGGGCACGCTCGCCGAGTCCGAAAAGGAAATCATCCTCCAAATCATCAGCCTCGACCGGCGCGCGGTCCGGGACGTGATGCAGCCGCGCGCGGCGATGGCGGCCATCTCCGATGACGCGACGGTGGAGGAGATGATCGCCGCCGCGAAAAAATTCAAGCACCGCCGCCTTCCCATTTATGATGAAACGCCGGACACCATCGTCGGCATTTTGAACACGCGGGCGCTGTTGCTCGATCCGAAGGTTGACCTGGCGGACGCGATTGAGTTTCCGTCGTTTGTGCCGGAGACCATGAATCTGCTGCAATTGTTTCAGAGCCTGCAAAAGCAGCAGCGCGGGCTGGCAATGGTTCTGGATGAATTCGGCGGCACGGCGGGGCTGGCAACGATGGAGGACATCCTCGGCAAGCTCATCGGCAAAATCCATGTGGCGGCGCAGCCGGAAGGTTTTGTCATGGAAAAAATCTCGCCCGATCACTGGCGCGTGAGCGGCACGATGCAGCTGGACGATTTTCGCCGCGAATTCCCCGCGCTGGGCAACGTGGCGGAAGTGGAAACGATGGGCGGATTGCTCACGCATCTGCGCGGCGTCGTACCGGAGGCCGGCGAATCGGCGTCATTTCGCGGCTTGAAACTCACGGCGCACGCGGTGGACGAGCGCCGCGTGCGGGAGTTGATGGTGCAAAAGCTGAAATAAAATGGACACGAACATCATCAGTTGGCTCGCGCTGGCCCTGTGCCTGTTGCTGGCGTTTTTGATGTCGGGCATGGAGGCGGGCGTGTTTGCGTTGAGCCGGCTGCACGTGCGGCGGCTGGCGAGGGCCGGCAAGCCGTCGGCGAAACTGTTGCACGCCTTCCTCGAACGGCCGGAAAATTTCCTGTGGACGATTCTCGTCGGCAACACGCTCGCTAATTTTCTGGTCCTGGGCTGGACGTTGCTCAAGCTGCATGAATGGCTTTGGGGCCATGACGTTTGGATTGCCACCGCTTTTGCCGCCGCCGTTTTTCTGTTTTACGCGCTGTTTGATTTGCTCCCCAAAATGTTTTTCCGCGCGCATCCAAACCAGTTGTGCCTGTCGGTGGCGCCCGCGTTCCGCCTCGTGCATGCCGTGTTAAGCCCGCTGGTTTTGATAGTCGAGGATGTTTCAAAAATAATGCTGCGCCTGACGGGCGGACAGGCGTTCACCGGCCGGCTCTTCGGCAGCCGCGAGGAGATGCGCTCGGTCATGCAGGAATCCGCGCAATCTCTCACCAGCGACGAGCGCGCGATGATCAACCGGGTGCTCGACCTGCAAAATTTCACCGTGCGGCAGATCGCCACGCCGCTCGCGCAGGTGGTGGCGGTCGAGGCGCAGACGCCGCTCGGCGAGGCGTTCAGGCTGGGGCGGGAACGCCGGTTGTGGCGCCTGCCGGTCCGGGAAGCGCGCGACGGCCGCCAGCGCATTGCCGGGTTGCTCTCGCTCGGCCCGCTGCTGTTCCGTGATGATCTGGATTTTCAAAAACCCGCCGCCGCGCACATGACGCCCGCGCTGTTTGTGAACGAAAACATGCGGCTGGAGGTCGCGCTGCGCCTGATGCAGCGCGCCGGCCACCGGCTGGCCATCGTGCTGGCGCGCGACGGCGCGGAAACGGGCGTCGTGAGTCTGGAGGACATTTTGAAGGTGATGTTTGGCGAAATGAAGCTGTGATGAAGACTTCTCCTCCTCGTTCTCGTCTTCGTCCTCGAAATGCGGTGTCGCCGAGGACGAGAACGAAGAATGAGGACGAGGACGATTGAACAATGAACTGGGACGCATTCATCCTGACCGCGCTGAAAATTCTGGCAGTGCTTGTGCTCGTGCTGCTGAATGGATTTTTTGTCGCCGCCGAATTCGCGCTGGTCCGCATCCGCGAGACGCAGCTCGACATGCTCGTCGCCAAAGGCTGGCGGCGGGTGCGGATGGCGCGGCACATCGTCAGGCATCTCAACTCGTATTTGAGCGCGACGCAGCTCGGCATCACGATGGCCAGCCTCGGACTCGGCTGGATCGGCCAGCCCGTGTTCATCACGCTGCTTTCGCCGCTGCTGGGTTTGGCAGGCGTCGAATCCGGCGTGTGGCTGCGGTCCATTTCGTTCGCCGTCGGGTTCACCGCGCTGACCTTTCTGCACATCACCGTCGGCGAACTTGCGCCGAAATGGCTGACAATTCAAAAACCCTTGCCGGTGGCGCTGGCCACGGCCATCCCGCTTCGCTGGTTTTATCTGGCGTTTTATCCGTTCAACCGCCTGCTGAACCTCGCGGCCCGCTGGCTGCTGAAACACATCGGCATCGAGCCCGACGCCGTCGCCGACCGCGCGCAATCGGAGGAGGAATTGCGCCTCGTGCTCGCGGCGGTTCCGCAGGGCGGGACGGCCGCCGGCCGCACCCTGATTCTGAACGCGCTCGATTTGAGCCATCGCGTCGCGCGCGAGGTCATGCGCCCGCGCCAGGAAATTATCGCCTTCAACACCGGCGCGACAATGGCCGATTGCCTCGCGCTCGCGGAAAAGACGCGCTACTCGCGTTTCCCGATTTGCGAGGACGGCGATCTGGACAGGACGCGCGGCATCATCCACATCAAGGATCTTTACGCGCTGCGCGACAAGGCGGCGGCGGCGGATTTGCTGCCGGTTGCGCGCAAGCTCATTTATGCGCCGGCGACGGCGCGGCTGGAAAAGCTGCTGCGGCAATTTCTCGAACGCCGGCTGCATTTTGCGGTCATCGTGGACGAGTTCGGCGGCACTCTCGGCATTGTCACCCTCGAAAATGTGCTGGAGGCGCTCGTCGGCCAGATTCAGGACGAATTTGACCAGGAGCAGACGCAGTTTGTCCAGCGTGACGGGAATTCATGGGAAGTCGCCGGCACTCTGCCGCTGCATGAACTGGAAACCATCATCGGCGAATTGCTCCACGACGAAAGTGTCGCGACGGCGAGCGGCTGGGTCACACAGAAACTCGGCGGATTTCCGAAGGCCGGCGACACGCTGACCGTCGGCGGCTTTGAATTGCGCGTGGAGGAAATGGACGGGACGCGCGTGGCGCGGTTGAGAATCATCCAGCGCGCCGGGCCGCAGGCTTCTGACAAATAATGTTCACCACCGCGCGCCGCGAACCGCGAAAACGGCGACAACGACACCGATGATTGCGTTCAGGATGACGGCAGGCCACAGTGCCAACGTGGCTGACCCGGCACCGAAAAGCAAAACACCGCCGAGCCAGACGCCGAGCGGGTGAAAATCCGGAGGTCGGCGATGGACCGGATTTTTGTTGATCAGCATCGGTGTGACGAACACCAGAATCAGCAGCGTCACGACCAGCCAGCCGAAAAAGTTCACCAGCGGCGCGCCCTGCCACGAAACGGGAAACTTCGTCGGTTCCCAATACCAGTAGTGCTTCACCTGTGACGCGAACGGGTCAAGCGACAGGTCGAACAGCGTCGTCAACGCCGCCGTGACACCGATGAGCCAGAAACCGTAGGTGTGCGTCTTGCGCCAGGGTCGCAGGACGAGCCGCGCGACGCCGCGCGAATTCAAAATCGCCACGACCCAGATCAGCGGCAGCGCCCATGGCACGACGTTGAAAAGTTTCGGTCCGGCGTTGCCGCCCGTGGTGAACAGGCCGAAGGGAACGCCGGTCTTCAAGTCGAGCCAGGTCACCGCGCCAGAGGCGGGCGCGATGGCGAGCGCCACGGAGAGGACGTTTTGCAACGGCAGGTGCCGCGCCAGCGCCGCGATGGTGCTCACGGTGGCCAGCAGCAACAGCACCGCCTCCGGCCAGCACGATTTGCCGGGCAAATGAACCGGCCACAAAAGCCTCGCCAAAACCAGCGCGCCGGCGGCGAGCAGCAGGGCGGTGAAAAAATGCCGTTCCAGCCTCGCCATTCTTTTAGTGACGAGATTGTCCGGTTTTGATTTGAATGGCATCGGTGGAGGCTGACCACGGGCAGGCTACGGATTTTTCGCCATCGGCGCAGCAAATTAAAATACCTTGTTTCCGCCGCCCAAACCTGCTTTGCTCGTGCCGTCAAAGGATTCCATTCATGACGCTGGACGAAGCCATCAGCCATATCAAGTCGTGCGCGAAGGAGATGGACGCGCGCTACGGCCTGGCCGTGTTCGACGAGTGGGCGATCCTCTCGCTCGCCGAAAACAGGGCGCGCGTGCTGGCCTACATCGGCCCCCGCAACGACGATTTCCTGAAAAATTTCGCGAAGGACCTTGGGGCCCTGCGCACGGAGCTGCTCACGGAAAGATACGGCGTGGGCGATTTTGAATTTGCGCGGCACGGCACCGGCACGGGTTTTGAATCGTTCCTGGTTTTGGGCCGGGCGCTTTACCTGATTTGCAACAACACCCGCGAGTCCATGGACACGATCGCCAAAAACCCGCGCTGGCTCGCGGCGCAGGTGCCTTTCGCCGAATTGAGCGAAAAAATCCGCGCCAACCCGCTCATCGTCATGGGCGACGACACGAGGTTCTTCAGGAAGAATTAATTTTGTAGCAGCCGGCGTGAGCCGGTTCACAATGGTCTTCGTCGGGCTTTAAGTTTGAGCGAACTCACGTTCGCTGCTGCACAATTTTATCCCAGCAGCCCCTTCCACAGGAAAACCCCGTAAGCCGCCACCAGTGCCCAGCCCGCGAACTTCGGCAGCCGTCCCAGCGTCGTCACAAAGAAAATATGCACCATCGTCGCGCCGAGCAGGATGATCATCGCCACGTGGAAAACCGGCGGCATCGCCATCGTGTGATACAGCGCATAGACGCCGATGCACAGCGGAATCGAGACGTGCGAATCGCCCACTTGCGAGGCATAGACCGTTTCCGGCTGCCCGCGCCAGCTGTAATACACCGCCAGCGTCGCGTTCGGCAGCACCATCAGCCAGCCGCTCAACCAGCCCATGTATCTGGCGCTGATGAAGCCGGTGTGGCGCAATTGCAGCCAGTTCACCAGCCAGTCCGTGCTGACGTAAATCCCATACGCGCCGATGGCCAGCAGCGCCAGGTCAAACGGCAGCGTCCAGCTCAACGATTTCCCCTGCTGCACGTTCGACTTGAGCACGTCAAACACGTGGAAGCATTGCCAGAAAAAAAACAGCCCCACCAGCACCAGCCCGTCGTTGAAATCAATCCACCTCTTGCGTCCCATCACCCCGACCGCGCCGGTGAAAAACAGGATGGCCGTCAGCGTCAGCAACAACGAGAGCCGGTTCAACTCATGCACCTTGCCGGCGGCGGTGGATTTCTTCCTCGCCCCGTTTTTTCCGTTGGACTTGCCCTTTGACGGCAAGACCTTGATGCCCCAGAAAATCGCCGGCAGGCCGAGCACCAGCGTCATGTTTGTGATGTTGTTCACGAGCGAATTCGTCATCACGTCCGCGCCGGAGCCGCCGTGGCGGCCGAGGATGCAGGCGAAGATGAGGTTGCCCATGCCCGTGCAATACGGCATCACCAGTGTGCCGAGCACCGTGCCTTCAAAACCCTTGGCGCTCAAGACCTCCAGCCGCCAGAGCATCAGGAACGACGCCGCGACAAAAAGCGCCAGAAACAGCCACGGCGCATACGGTCCCCTGGCTTCTATCCAATGGATCAATGGGTTTGCCACGCGCGGAGTTTAATGGAAAAAATTTCCGGCGCGAATTGTTTTAACAAAAACGTCGCGCGAAGAATTTCTCCGCCAGCCGTCGCCGAAGATTATTTCGCGAAGACCGAGGCGGCCTTTTGCTGGCATGACCATTTGCCATCGGCGGCGCGGTTGAACAGGAAGAGGTCGTAATCGCCCGTGCGTTCAATCTGCTTGAAGCCCAGCACCTCCGCGTTCGTGAAGCCCCACTGCTCCGACGACGGGCGTATCAACTCAAAAACCTCCTGCGCTTCCGCCGTCCGCCTGGGCAGCTCCGCGTTCGGGTCGTTGGAAACAAACTCCAGATGGAAGCAGTCCGAACCCATGGTGCAGCCATCATCGCCCGGCCTGCCGCCCCAGACCAGCGCGCACATCGTGACTTTGACCTTCTGCCCGGACGACAGCGATTCCTCGTGAAACAGCGTCCCGAAACCGTCCTCCCGGCCGCAGCCGGACAGGATGACGAGCAACAGGGCCAGGGCGAGCAGCGGATATTTCATGCGGGATTGGAGTCAGATGGAGCGGTTCATGTTCAAGTCGGAAACTGCCGGTCAAAATCTTTATGGCTGCCAATCCAAACCCAAACCCAAACGTTGCCTTCAAATCGTTGCGCCACGGCGCGGTAATCGCGTGTCACACGCACCGACCAGAATCGCGGGTCGGAACGCAGCCGTTCCAGTTGCAGCGACGGATGCGATGGATTTTCCACGAACTTTCGATGCGCCGCGCGGGCGGATTCCTTGATGCCGGGTGGAAGCGCACGGTAAGCCTGCCAGAACTTTCCCGTGCCGAGCGATTTCACTTGGACGGGTCGAAGTCCGCGTCGTGCATTTCGGAGAAGGCGGCGGGATTCTTTTTGAATTGCGCCTCAATTTCATTGCCCAAAGCCGTAAGCGCGGGGCGCGGGCGCGGGTCGTTGATGATGCGCTGCCATTTGGCATCGCCGTTCAATTCCGGCAGGATGGAAGGCAAATTATCAGCCAGGCGTTCGCGCTCGGTGGGAGGCAACGCTTTGATGGCAGCTTCAATTTCGGCAACCGTGCTCATCTTGCTGGTAATCTAGTCCGGCGGCAGCTCGCGGTAAAATGATTTTTTCCGGTCGCACGGAGACGGAGGCGAAGGCAGCCTTGTCGCGCCGGTTTGTCTCGCCGAAGCCGGACGAAGGCGGAAGTGAAACGCAGGCGGAAGCGCAGCACCATGGAAAGGGGCGGGGGCGAGTGGGGCCAGTGACAATTTAGCTAACTGGCTGGCGGAAGGCTTAAGCTTGCTCGCAATTCCTCAAAAGACGGAAGCTGTTTCAGATGCCCTCCGAATTGAACGCCCCCGAATTTGATTACGAGTGGAATAACCTCTTTACAATTAAACATCGTGGCTTCTTTTCCCCAATAATAAAAATAAACCGGATGGCCGTTATGCGTGCCTTGTGAATAATTTCCTTTGCCAGTATAAACAACAATCCAGCAAGGGGGCGTAGCTATCACTTCACCAAACCAAAAGAATTCGTTGTTGAGTGGAATAGTGTTTCCTTCCTTTTCTCGCCATCCTATTAGCATCCCACATTGGACGAGGTTAATTTCTTCTGTCGGGCGAAAAACAATCCGCTCCTTACCAGAGACACCAGGGTCTGATACGGTTACGTTTCCCAATTCAAATATGGGCGGAATAATCATTCTCTTGTTTCTTTGAATTCGGACGGCCAAAAACCAACAATCAATAAAGCAATGCCGGCAATCGCCCCTGCCAATCCCCAGCCTCTAGTTGATTCTGGGAAAATAAAAGGGAATGCTACGCCAGCTATCAGGCCGCCAATTGCTCCAACAAATTTCTGAAGGTTTTTCTTGCTTGAAACTGCACGTAATTCAGTGCGTAAAACGGCGCTATTCTTCTCTTCACCATAAAAAGCCTGCATCCATTTTTTGGATTCTTGTTGAGCCTCGTTCCGATCTTTCTTTGTCTCCAATAATTCCATTTCTAATTTGTTCGCGTGGCTGCAAAGTAATAGCATCGCAGCTTGACTATTGATCTGACGAATTTCTTTTAGGGTTTCACTCAACGGTAGCTCGGTGATACCGCCTTTGCTCGAAGGTGGAATGTAGGTTTGCAGTTCATCCGGTTTTGCATCCCGCTGAATTGAAGCCGTCCCGACCACCATGATTTCGCTTGGTGCTGGAGTGGTTTCTTCGGCGCTCATACTGGAATGCATTCTGTTATATTTCAGGCAAAGGTAAAGCGCCTAAAAATTTGAAAGTGCCTTCTCAATCCTAGCCATGACGCGTTCTTTGCCGAGGACTTGGAGCAGGTGGTAGAGGCTGGGGCCGGAGGGTTTGCCGGTCACGGCCAGCCGGCACGGATGCACCAGCACACCGGCTTTCACGCCCAAGGCCTTGGCGGTTTCCTTGAGCGCGGCTTCCAGCGTTGCGGAGTCAAATGCCGGTGCGGCGGCAAAGGCGTCGCGAAGTTTTTCCAGTCGTGGTTTGTTCTCCGGCACGAAATCTTTTTTGGCGGCCTCGGCGTCGTATTCAATCGCGTCGGTGAAATAAAATCCGGCGTAGGCTGGCAGTTCGCTGAAGAGCTTGAACTTGCCCTTGCAGGTGTCGAGCGCGGCCTTGACGTAGGCCAGGGGAAGGGCGTTGGTGTTCACGCCCGCCTTGGCGAAGGCGTGGACGGCGAGTTCGTAAAAGCGGTCATCCTTCAACTCGCGGGCGTATTCGCCCTGAAGCCAGAGGAGTTTCTCGTAATCGAACTTGGCGTTGTGCCGGAGAATCTGCGGCAGATCGAAGCGTTCGATGGTCTCGGCGAGCGTGAGCTTCTCGCGGTTCTCCTTGGGCGACCAGCCGAGGAGGCAGAGGAAATTCACCACGGTTTCGGGCAGGAACCCGTCGTCGAGGTAGCTGGTGAGTGACGCGCCCTTGTCGCGCTTGCTCATCTTGGAGCCGTCGGGGTTCAGGATGAGCGGGATGTGCGCGTAATGCGGCGGCTTCACGCCGAACGCTTGAAAGAGCGCGATGTGCTTGGCGGTGTTGCTCAAATGGTCCTCGCCGCGGATGACGTGCGTGATGTTCATCTCCAGATCGTCAATGACGTTGACGAGGTGGAACACGGGCTGTCCATCCGAGCGCTGGATGACGAAGTCAGGGTCAACCTCCTCGCGATCGGTCAATTTGCGGACGACGTCGCCGACGACGAGGTCGTGGATGGTGACGGGTTCGCGCTGCATCTTGAACTTGATGGCGCCTTCGTGTTCGTAGGCGAGGCCGTGCGAGAGTAATTCCTGCA
>Ga0181537_10000375_pt1 | contig 42267 bp, 39 predicted proteins | sample PEATcosm2014_Bin_39_FD_119765 | JGI IMG/M metagenome (GOLD analysis project Ga0181537, IMG submission 119765) | Peatland microbial communities from MTU Mesocosm Facility, Houghton, MI, USA - PEATcosm2014_Bin23_10_metaG | ecosystem: Environmental > Terrestrial > Soil > Wetlands > Peat | place...
ACCGCAGCGATCAGATGCGCGAGGTTGGCGGGCATGGTTGGATCGGGGTGATGGTTGGGAAAATTGCCGTCCATCTCGAAAAACAGCTCCACGGTTTCCACGTTGAGGTTTCTGAAGAGCTCGTGGACGGTTTCGCCGGCAGTTCCGTTTCCGGCGTCAAAGACGACTTTGATGCGGCGCTCGAAAGAGAACTGGCTCGTGAGCTCGCCGATGTAAGGTGCAAGGACGCCGGCGGTTGTTACGCTGCCAGAGCCAGAATCGAAGTCCCGCTGTTCGATGAGGTGGAGGATAGCCTGAATGGCCTCGCCATGCAGAGTGTCAGCGCCGCAGACAGTTTTGAAGCCGTTGAATTCCGCCGGATTGTGGCTGCCGGTGATCATGATGGCGCCATCGGCTTTCAGATGGATGGCGGAAAAGTAGAGCAGAGGCGTGGGGACAATGCCGATGTCTGTTACGTGGCAGCCGGTGGCGAGCAAACCCTTGAGCAGAGCCTGGTGTAAGCGGGGGCTGCTCAGGCGGCAGTCGCGGCCGAGGTTGATGGCGCTGCCGCTATGTCGAATGAGATAAGTGCCCAGGCCGCGTCCGAGCAATTCGACGTCGTCGTCGACGAATTCTGTTTCGGCAATGCCCCGAATGTCGTATTCGCGAAAGATCCCACGTTTGAGCATCTTAAGGCCAGAATAGCGAATGCGAATACTTAATCGTTCGGGAATGGTTTGCTGAGAAACGGGTTTCCCTTCCAGACGAAACGGAGCGGCAAATCAGCGCAGTGGGTAATCCCGATTCGCCGAGTAACGCCGATTTCGAACTGGCGAGGTTCGCGCCAGGCGCGGATCGTCAGCGGACCCCGGTCGAGGCGGCATCCGTTGTCAGCGCGGGTGATGGCAAGAGCATCGGCCAGTTTCGCCGGGCCGTTGGTGAGCCCGCGAGCAGACTTCTTCGTGACGCCGATCCCGTAACGCCGCCTGGACATTTCGGCCATGCCAGTGAGCGGCTCGACGGCACGAATCAGGACCGCGCCGGGGACTCCATCAGCTTCGGTGACGACGTTGAAGCAATCGTGCATGCCATAGATGAAGTAGACGTAGGCGTGGCCGGGAGGCCCGAAGATGACTTCCGTGCGGGGCGTCATGCCGCGCCAGAAATGCGCGGCGCGATCGCCTTGGCCAATGTAGGCTTCGGTCTCCACAATCATGCCGGCCGTGGCGCCACGGCGGATCACACAGCCCAGCAGCGCCTGAGCTACCTCGACAGTGGGGCGGGCATAGAATTCGCGAGCGAGTATTCGGGTGGCCGCCAGGAGTTTGCTGAGCCGCCACGGGTCGGGCGTCTGAATCGAATCCACTATTCTTTGCGGGCTCGGGACTTCCGGCTTACCCATCTCCTCTAGAAAATAGCTTGCCAAACATGCGCAGCGGTCGAAGCACGGTGTAAAGCCCCCAAAGCGGCTTGGGAAGAATCAACCACTTTGCATCTGAGGCGGTCCTGTTGGTCAGCCGTCCGGCAACCAGGGCTACCTTCTCCCGCCACCGCTCTTTTGCGCCAATCTGGAATACGAACAGTCTCACCGCGCCCGGGGAATGCTGCCCTTCCAGCTTCTTGACAGCCTCGGCCGCGAGCCTCGGCAAGGCCGTGTGCTCGCGAATCAGCTTCTCCACCGCTGGTGGCAATTCCGCGCTCAGCAACTCACGGGCGAGTTGCAACCCCAACAGCAGCATGCGCAAGCCGCGAAGCTCTTGAGCCGACGCAATGAGCGTCTCCCAGTCAAGATCGGGATGTCTTCGGACAAACTCTGATAGATCACAGAGCCGGCGCAGGTCGCTCCACTGATCCTGTCCCCCTTGCGATGCCAGATAAAGTGGCAGATCCTGCGGCGCAAAAGATAGCACCGTTTCACCCGCGATCTGCACTGGCCGAAACCTGGGCCAGAAATAATCCGCCTCTATCGATAGGGCGGTATGCCGGGTGGCCACGCGCCAGTGCAAGTCGATCTCAGGCCCCTCAAAGCCGCCTTTGAACAGACATTCCCCTTGATGCCATAAGAATTCAATGGCCAGGCCACTTTCAATCTCAAGCGCGGGCTTATACCCCAGTTGCTTCAGTAGCTCGGCCGCTTTTGAAAAATCGGCGACTCGAACCAGAAAATCCAGGTCCGCGAATTCTCGCAGTGCAAAATCGCCATACGCCATCTCTGCCAGCGCCGGACCTTTGAGTGAGACCAGCGGAAGCTCTGCGGCACGAAAAACATCTGCAATTCGAAACAGTTCGCCGGCGACGAAGCGGTTCCTACCCGTGATCGAACTGTAGGCGTCCTCCCAGTCGCGACGTATGGCGGGCGGCACTCGACCCCAGCCGATCTTTACCAGACTCGTGTAAACCATGGGGCGCACGCGATGTTTCGCCGCAAGATCCAACAGCGTCTCCCAATCGATGCCGCCGTTAATGATCGCGTTGGCCCGCTCCGTATCCGGCGCCGTCCGGGCTAACCTCAAAAGCAGATCGAATTCAGGCGTCCTCATGAGTGTGTTTCTGCTTGGCCCACGCTTCGGCATAGCGGCCGCCGATGCGCAACAGCTCCTCGTGGCTTCCGGATTCGACGATGCGCCCCTCGTCCATCACGTGAATGACGTCGGCGAACATCGCCGTGGTAAATCGGTGAGTGACAATGACGACCGTACGCCCGGCCGCCAGCTTCCGGAATCGCCTGAGCCACTCGCTCTCCGCCCAAGGATCCATCGCGCTCGTCGGCTCATCCAGCACCAATGTCCCGGAGCGCCGCAAGAATGCCCGCGCCAGGGCAAGGCGCTGCCATTCGCCAACGCTCAGCTCCGCGCCGTCGTCCTGAAACCGCCGCCCAAGCATGGTGTTCAGCCCATCCGGCAGCCCGCGGACAATTGACTCGGCGCCGGAATCATGGGCGGCGGCCAATATCTCGCCGTCGTCGAGCTCGGCGCTTAAGTCTCCGAAAACGATGTTGTCTCTCGCGGTCGCGCTAAAATGCACCGGCTCCTGGAATAGAATTGTGATCTGGTCTCGCAATCCTTGAAGTGCGTATTGCCGCAGGTCGTCGCCATCCATTTCGATCCGCCCGCTTTGCGGATCGTAGAACCTGGCGATCAGCTTGATCAAGGTGCTCTTTCCCGAGCCGTTTGGACCCACAATCGCAGTGATCCGTTTCGCCGCCAGGAAAACGCTCATTTTCTCTAGCGCTACCCGCTGAGCCCCGGGATAGCGAAAGGTCACTTCGTGAAAGCGGATGCCTTCTTGAAGCGATGCCGGCGGAGGCTTGGGGCGCTCCGGCTCAGTTACCAGCGGCTCGAGGTCCAGGAATTCAAACAGGTTCCCGAGGAAAAGGATGTCGCTATAGAGCTGACCCACGTTGCCAAGCAGCGACTTAGTCAGTTGCAATCCTTGCTGGAAGGCCTGATAGAACAAGACCAGATCTCCCAGCGTGGCCCGCCCCTGCATCGCGGACCACAGCATCCATAGCATGCTTCCACCGGTCACCGCCAGCGCCGCGGCCCCGGCGCCCACCTCCGCCAATACCTGCCGCTGCGCAAGGTTAAGCCGCTCGCGGCGGAGTCGCGTTCGCAGTGCCAGCGACGCCTTTTGAAAATATTCGCCCAGGTTGAATAGCCGGATTTCCGCGGCGGGCTCGGCCGCCGTTAGCAGCCATTCGTAATACCACCCTCGCCGCTCGTCCGTCGTTACCTTCCTGTGCCATGCGTGTTGCAACAAGGAGTAGCGAAGCACTACCCATAAAGCCGGCACCGTACCCACGAATAGGGCAGCCGGCAGCCATACGCCAAAGGGCAGCAACACCGCTCCCATAGCCACCAGCGTGATGCTGTTCTGCGCCAGTGAGCCGAGGCTTTCGAGCAATTCCACGGGCCGGTAGGCTGCCTCATCTTTTGCCCGGTGCAGATGGTCGTAGAATTCGGGCGAGTCGTAGAACTCCAGGTCCATTCCTACTGACTTCTTTTGAATCAAAGATCGAATGTCGTCACGAACCAACTCAGCCTGGGTGGTCCGCACGTAGCTCGTCAGGCTTCTTAGCACCTCCGTTGCCAGCAAAGTTGCACCGAGAAGTATCGCCGGCCACAGCGCCGGCCAAATGTTCTCTAATGGCGCCCGCGAGCGGGTCACCACCACCAGGCTATTCACAACGCTTCGGCTCAGATAGACCACCGCAACTGGCAGCAGCCCCTGAAACAGCAGCAGGATGATCCAGGCGGCGAACCAGCCCTTCGCTGCCTTCCTGACAAGCCCAAGGGCGCGCGGTAACAGGGGAAGCTGTGCCGCAAGCCGGCCTAACTTGTCCTTAAACGTGTATAGTTCATCGCCCTTCAAAACAGCACGATCTCCATTGGGCAGCCTACCAAAGCCTTCTGGTTCGACAATCTCGACGCCATTGATCTAGCGCGGTGGCGCAGGCGGTTCCGCCTGCGTTCCTCCGATGCAACAGCTTTTTCCCGGCACACAGTGCGTCCGCCGGGCTTCCTCAGATTCCCGCTTGTACGAACGCCTCGCGATCTGTGCTATGGGTATTGTTTGGTTTCCACACCCCATTCGGGCTCAGTGATGGAGGCGTGGCTACTTATTTGGATCTGCCGCGTCGGCCTGTGGTTTGCGCCTTTTCACAGAGTGCTTCAACTTGCCGAGCGTTGCGCGGACTCCTGTCGCAGTCGCTCGCCGCTTTCGCCCGAGTCGCTAAAGCGCGTAATGGCGACAGCCCTCCGATTCAGCTGGCACGCCACCTGCCTCACCCAAGGTCTTGCTGCCTGGATCATGCTTACCCGGCGAGGGACCCCTTGCCGCCTGAAAATTGGCGTTGCTTCGCCGGCGGCCGAAGTCTTGAAAGCCCACGCCTGGCTGGAGTGCGGAGGGCAGATCGTGGTCGGCGATATCGAAATTGAGTCGTACAAGGTTCTTTGGGCCCTCCCCAGCGAGTGAGTTCTTATGGCTGGAATCGTAGGCATTTACTGTGCGGACGGGCGGCCTGCTGACGCCGGCGAATTGCAGCGCATGGCGGGCGCGCTTTCCCATCGCGCGCCGGATGGCACTTCATACTGGAACTCCGGACCCATTGGGTTCGCTCACCTCCAGTTCTGCACCACGCCCGAGTCGTTGCGCGAGCGTCAGCCTCTGTTCGCGCCTTGGGCGGAAGCTTGCCTGGTGTTCGACGGCCGCATTGACAATCGGGAAGAGTTGAGCCAGGCAATTATCTCTCGTGGCGGCCGGTTCGTCGACGACACGGACCCGGGCTTGGTGCTTTCGGCCTATCTGGTCTGGGGCGAAGAGTGCGCCGAACGCTTGGTGGGCGATTTTGCTTTTGTTATTTGGGATGGGCGCCGCCGGCGCTTATGGTGCGCGCGCGACTACTTAGGGGTCCGCCACTTCTACTACTTCTGGGATGGGAGCACGTTCCTGTTCGCCTCCGAGGTTCGCGCGTTGTTGACCCATCCGCGCGTGTCTCTGAAAATCAATGAGGGAATGGTGGGAGAGTATCTCGTGGATAAAATCACCAGCCGCGAAGACACCCTCTATTCCGACATCCACAGGCTCACACCCGCGTGCGCGTTGACGATTAGCGGTCCTGCGAACGACCTTCGCATTGAACGCTACTGGAGGCCCGATCTCTCGCCCATCACCTATCAAACCGACGACCAGTACGCCGAACACTTTGTCGCGCTCCTGGAGCAGAGTATCGGCTCACGCATGCGCTGCTGCGTTCCTTGGGCCACCGAACTCAGCGGCGGCCTCGACTCTTCCACGGTGTCTGTAACTGCCCAGGGCCTGCTGAATCGCAGTGGCTCTGGCCAGCGAGTTTCAACCTTTTCGCTCGCCCAACCCGGAATGCCGTGGGACGAATCCCAGTACATCAACGAGATCAGCCAGTTCGCAGGTCTGCGGTCCCAGTCTTTCCCTGCGCACTACCCAGACCTTGACTACTTTCAAAGCAGCGCCGCCTGCTCGCACGACTTCCCGGGCTACCCCAACGGTAAAGCCATGTTTACGAAAATGCACGAAGCCATGCGGCAGGCTGGGGTCAGGGTTCTCATATCCGGGCAGGGTGGTAACCAGTTGCTTGAAGGGAATCCTCCGCATCTGCTCGACTTGGCCCAAGTCCTCGACTTCCGGCGATTGGTGCTGCGGGCGAAAGACGATTGGCGGATTTATGGCGGGCTCAACTGGCAGACCTTCCTGTTTCGCAGGCTTGCCTCGGGATGGGCGCCCGACTGGATCCGTTCCGGCCTCAGAAAGCGCAGGATGAGCCGGCCCGGCGTTCTCTCACGGGACTTCATGAAGCGGATACGGCTCGGCGATCGCCTGTATTCTGTCCGGAGCCACGACCCACACGTTTTTTCTTCTCGCGCGCAGGAGGCAGTTTTTTCGTCAGCCCATGGTGGGGCTGCTACCCACTATGCGGAAATTATGGACCGCGATGCCGCCCTTCAGGGTTTCGAGTTCCGGCACCCCTTTTTTGATCGCAGACTCGCCGATTTCTGTCTGAGAATGCCGGAGGATCAGCGCCAGCGAGGAACCACTTGGAAATGGGTGCTGAGGAACGCTACACGTGGAAAACTGCCCGAGAGTGTCCGAACCAGGATGGTTCAAGCGCATTTCTCCGACCTGTACACGAAACTAGTCGCATCACGCCCCGCCCGGGACCGGCTTAGCAACTTAATCATCCGCAAACATACAGATTGGCTCAATCCGCACCATGGTTCGAGCCATCCCGAATCGCTTCCCGATGATCACGCCAGTCTTTCTACTAGCTGGATGGCCTTGGGCATCGACATGTGGCTTGACGATCTCATGGGCCACAAGAAACTCCGCGACTGAGAAGTGGGGCAGGCGATCTTGCCTCCTGCGAATGCGCCATCGAAGGAGCGCCTGTAAGCCGCCCTTGCTGGTGCCCGGGCAAGAATTCATTCCTAGTTGACAGCGTCGGGTCTCCGCCAGTAGAATGCCTTAGTACTAGCGAAACATCATACAAGTACTATCTGAAGGTTATATCAGTACTATCTGGACCGTATGAGCACCCCGTGAGAATCCACATAGGAGAAAGAGGAGTGAAACCATCACAAACCTCAAAGACGGCACCTCGGGCGCTATCCGTAAAGAAGGAATACCGCAAGCCCCGGCTGACAACCCTAGGAAATGTATCAAAAATCACCAACAGTACAGGAAGCGTACCCACAGCCGACGCCAACTTTCCTACGATGATGCCTTCTTGACAACCTCGGCGTTCCCCAAGTAGAATGCCTTAGTACTATCTGAAGACCATATAAGTACTGTCTGAAAGTTATATCAGTACCACCTGAACACCGTGTCAGCATTGCCGGTAGACCATACAGGAGAAGATGCGTGAAACCATCACAAACCTCGAAGACGGCACTTAGCACGTTCTCGGGAAAGAAGGAATACCGCAAACCGCGGCTCACCACGTTGGGCAATGTCTCGAAAATCACCCACAGCGTTGGGAGTATAGCGCAAAGTGACTCCTTCGCTTCTTCACGGATGCCCGTCGGCCCACCGCCGTAAACGCCTGAAACCCGCCTCAACCTCAGCTCCTTCTCTAACCTCTCCGTGTTCCTACGGACGTACCCCCCTACGCAAAAGGGTCAGTTGACATTGTCCGCGACAGTCCAGTAAACTCAAGCCTAAGTAGCGACCGAACACCCTAGTACCCTTAGGAGGATTAGATAGGTGAAACCATTGGATGCTCCAGAGGCAAAGAGTGCAGTAAAAGCGCTGCCGGGCAAGCAGTACCAGAAGCCGCAGCTTACTACCTTCGGGAATGTTTCGAAAATTACCCAAAGTGTTGGCAGCGACCCGCTCAAAGATTCCTTCGCTTCGACGCGAATGCCTCCGAACAGACACTAGGTCTACCTCTGATGCGGGCAATACTGGCCCAATCGGTGCGGCTTTTTGGGAGCGGTCCTTACTGAAACGGCTCTTGGTTTCAGGTTCAACTTTCTAGTAAAGTGTCTCTTGTCATCGATGAACATCGAGGGTATGTAAGCGATCTACATCGATTGGCTGCCTACGAAGCGGCGATTTCCTCAGTCGTTCGCGAGGGCGACGTAGTCCTTGATCTGGCAAGCGGCACTGGCATTCTGGGCCTGCTTGCCTGCCGCGCCGGCGCCTCTCGGCTCTATTCCATCGACGACGGCGGCGTGATAGCCCTAGCTCGCAAAATTTCCTGCACGAACGGATTTAGCGATCGGACTACATTCCTTAAAGGCTTTTCAACTCGCGTTGAACTTCCTGAGCCAGTGGATGTCGTTGTCGCGGACCAAATCTACGGTCTCGGGTTCGAAGCCGGCATTATCGAGTGCTTTGCGGACGCGCGCCGCCGTTTCTTAAAGCCGGGCGGACGGTTCATACCCGAATCCATTGATCTCCATCTCGCGCTTCTTGACGACGCGGCCTTGTTTGCACAGGTCCAAACCTGGGCCTCGAATCCATGCGGGTTCAATTTCAATCCCGCTCTCGAAACTGCGGCCAATAGCGTCTACATGGTCAAGCTGCAGCCGTCGAGTCTCCTCTCATCTTCGGCGGCGGCCGTCTCTTTCGATTTGACCCACGCTCCGGCGAAATTGCTTCGAGGAGAAGTAGTCCTACAGGCCGCGAGGGCGGGGGTGGCGCACGGCCTTGGAGGGTGGTTCAACGCGCAACTTGCTCCAGGCATCAGGATGACGAATTCGCCATTATGCGCCGAGCGAATCAATCGTCCGCAGGTCTACCTTCCCATCGACTCGCCAGTCCCGGTCAACCAAGGTGATTCTGTCAACGTGCGGATATCCATTGCGCCATTGGACAATCTGGCCACCTGGACTGTCGAGATTCCCTCGGCTGAGCGCCTATATCGGCAGTCGACGTTCAAAGGCATGCTTCTTCCAGAGGAGGATTTGTTGCGGGCTCGCCCCGACTTTGTTCCGCGTTTGAACCGGCATGGCCTCGCGCGCCAAGCCGTGCTTGCTCTTTGCGATGGTTCCCGGTCGCGAGCCCAACTCGAACAGGAACTGGCCACTCGGCATCCTGACCTGTTCCCGTCGTTGACTGATGCTTCAAATTCCGTGTCTCAGGTCCTCGGCAAGTATGTTGAATGACGCTGCCATGAATCGGACGGAACGGACGCTCTTCCGATACAGGCTTTGGGGACACTATGTGGTCAGCGAGATTGCCCTGGGCGAAATTGAGCAAGCTCCCGCCCTCTCACGCCCGAAACGGTCGCTTCCGGAGTTGTATTGCAAACTGCTTCCGTGTGAAGGATCGGATGAGCCGGCGGGGCAGCTCGTCTTTGAACAGCGCACCGACGACGGCAATGTCTGGCTGGCGCTCCTCAAATCCGGAGAAGACTATCTGGCCCGTTTTCCCGATCTGTGTGAGTTCCGCATCCGGCCCAGGGAAATGCGCATAGAGTGCATGCCGGTTCCGGGCACGCCGTCCTCCACCATCGTTCATTTGCTCCTGGATCACGCCATCCCGCGCTTTCTCTCGCTGCAGGCTGGTTACCTGGTTCTGCATGCGAGCGCAGTATTGATGGAAGGCCATGCCGTGGCGATACTCGGGCAAAGCGGCCAGGGCAAGTCAACGCTGGCTACCTACCTGGCGTCGAATGGGTCTTCGTTGCTAACCGACGATTGCCTCGTCTTGCGTAAGGAAGAGAGCATCGGGAAATGGTTGGCGGAACCGGGCTATGCATCCGTGCGGCTCTGGTCTGACAGTTCAGAAGCGCTCGGAATTAACGGCGATACTTTGACGGAGTTTGCTCATTACACCGCCAAAATGCGAGCCTGCGACCGCGTAATGATGCAGCACGCGCGTCAAAGAACATCCCTGGCGGCCTGTCTGTTGCTGACCCCTGCCGCTGCGCCCGGGCGAGTGGTTATCAAGCCCCTCTCCACGGCTGAACGCTTTCAGGCCTTGCTCCAGGCTGTGTTCCGGCTCGACCCGGAGAACGCGGATATGAATCGCCGCGAGTTTGGGGCGCTCATGGACGTTATGGCGTCGGTTCGCTGCTATTCGCTGTCCTACGAACGAGACTATGCATTGCTGCCCACCGTCCGGAAAGTTATTATGGAATCGATCCAGGCGACCGAGGTCCGGTGAAAGGAATCGTCCTGATACTCCCCATACCTAAATTTCACATTCCGGAAACCGTGCTGTCTCGCACGGTCGGGACTGAAACGGTTCTGCTGAATCTTGGCACTTCCACCTACCTTTCCCTTGACCCGGTCGGCGGACGGTTCTGGGAGCTCATTGGGCAAGGCAACGATTTTCAGCAAGCGATGACCGCGATGCTGGAGGAGTACGAGGTGGAGCCTGCCGAGTTGGAAAGAGATTTACTGGAACTCTGCGCTGAGCTTCGCGGTGCCGGCCTCCTCGAAGATGGCGCTGCTTCCTCTTAATCGGCGTGCGGCTGGCGCCCTAGACGGTCGATCAGATTTCAGTAACCCGGAGACTCGAATCCGCCCTGGGCCAAGCCGCCCGGCTCTCTCTGGGGCCTGCGGAGAGCTAGCAGTAGAACTGCAATAACCCCGAGCCACATGCGGAGTGTCGCCGTGTATTCCGTCTCCGCCAACGTAAAGTAATTCGCCAGCGGCAGGAAAAGCACCACGGCTGCAAACAGGGGAGCGTACGGCAGGTGCCGGAATTTGCCGGACCATAGGGCATGCAGGATGATCCCCAGAGAGGCAATGGTTAGCAGGACCGAGGTCAAGTGGCCGGCAACAAACCAGGGTCGCCTTAACCACCACTTCTGTTCGCTTTTCTTAGCCCAATGATCCGTCAGATCCGTGAGCCAACTGACGTAAATGCGGGCGGCTGTGCGCCGCACCGTTTCCCCAGGATGATTCTGCATGTACTCGGCCGCGCGCCGCATAGCTTCATGGGAGTATCGGATTTCGCCGAGCATGGCATAGCGTTCATACTCCTCCGCGTGAAACCAAGGGTGCCGTGCATTATCCGGTTGTCGAATACACTCCACTTCATTGTTGCCCTGAAAGATCTCGTATCCGGTGTTGGAACGGAAAGGCACAAAAGTCCGAAATTCGATTGCGTTCCGCGCCAGCCAGGGTGCGGCCACGATTGCAAAAAAGCAGGCGGGAACTGCTATTGATCGAAGTATCGGCCATTGAAACGGGCCCTTCAGCGCTGGAAAGAGAATCGCAAACGCGATGATCGGCAGGGGAGCCACGTTAATCAGAGCGAGAACGCCGCCGGCGATGCCAACTAAAATGCCCCGGTAGAAATCCAACTGATCCCACCATCGCATCGCGAGAAGAACGAAGACAGCCAGAGCGGCCTCCTGCCAAACGAAATACCACGGGTTTGCGACTGAAGACAGTGACTCGGGCCAAAGACAGACCACCAACGCAAGAACTGGAGAGAGCCACGCCGAAAAAAGCCCTGGATGGAGAATCGTGAGCCGCCGGGCGATGAGCCAGTAGATTGCCGCAGCGAATGCGCTCACCATGGCTTGCGAAAGCAATATGAGGCGATTGACTTGGCCGGTCGCGCCGCCAGCCAGTTTGATGAGCCCGGCGAATAGGAAAGGCACGATAGGGCATTCCCAGGCGGTGGGCTGTGCGCCGCGGTCAAATGGCGAGCTAAACCCCCGGCCCTCGGCGATGTTCATCGCGATCTCTCCCATCTCATGGGCGTGGAATGGCTGGGAGTTTGAGAATTCAGGACGGGTCGCAAGCGCATGGGCGTGCCAACCTACCCGGACTGTCGCTGCGGCCAAGAATACAAGTAGGAACGGACCAAAACGGGCAGTCGGAAACCAGCTCACAGCCATTTTTTGTATCGCTTTTGAGCCGAAACTCGAACCCGTGACGCACGAGCACTGCTTTTGGCTCTTCCAGAGCGGCCACACGCCGAGCGAGACTCGGGTTGCGCCACGCTTGATTCGGGCGGGTATCTACGGCGCGGCCGGCGACGAGCCGACTGACGTGGCGGCGTCGCTGTCGGTATGTGAGGCCGCCCCATTTCCGCACAGGTGTTTGTGCAGAGTCTCCGCAATGGGCGCCAAAACGGTCGGCATTCGCGATTCACCGAAGCGCCGCGTCAGTCGCAGCTGCCCGCCGTCGACAGGGATTTCAAGATTCCAGACTGGATCGCCGTTCGTGTCCGCCAAGGCTTTTTCGAAGTGCTGGCCGTTCAAATGCAACTCCGCGTGCGTGAAGCCGAATTGGCGGCAGGCTTCGCAGATAACGGCCCAGCGTTCGTCCGCGGTTGAGGACGCTGTCAGAGCTTCGTCGAACGAACGTACGGCCAGCTCGTTGCTGAGGTGCCTGCGAAAAGCTCCTCCCATGAACATCCGGCCCGCCACGCCAAACTCAACGTAGCCCAGATGCTGGACTCCGATCCAAGCCGCTGCGCAGAACACGAGCATCACCAGGCCCATGTACTGCCCGTGGGAAATGCTGCCCAGCAGAGACAAGCTTGCTGCGATACCGCACGCTGCGTAGAGCACCAGCGCGGTCTTGCGCGGAGTCATACCGCGCGCCAGCAGGCGGTGATGAATGTGGCCTGTGTCGCCCGTCATGATCGGCTGCTCGCGCAGAAAGCGTCGCGCGATTGCAACCGCGGTGTCGAGCAATGGCAACGCCAGCGCCATCAGCGGCGCAGTCATGCCGAGAATGGTGGCCGCCTTCTCGCTCCAAAGGACACCGTAGCAGCCCAACAGAAAGCCGATCGTCAGGCTGCCCGAATCTCCCAGAAAGATCGACGCGGGGTTGAAGTTATAGCGCAGAAAGCCGAGCAGCGCGCCCGCTAGTGGAACCATGGCAAGGCTCAGAGCCACGTTCTTAGTGAGCAGAGCCCCGAGCAGAATTGTGACCGTGGCGAAGAACCCGGCGCCCGCCGCGAGTCCGTCCACACCATCGATTAAATTGAACGCGTTTGAGCACCCTACCAACCAGACCAAGGTGATTGGCAGGCTCAACCACGGCGGCATCAGCACGCCCCCAACCGACGTCACGTGCACTCCGGCCCAGATGGCCACTGCAGCGGCAACCACCTGTCCGGCGAACTTATGCCATGGCTTCAGACCCCGCAGATCGTCGAGCAAGCCAATCGCAAACACCAACGCCGCCCCGGGTAGAATCTTCCACGCAATTGGCAACCCGGTCCCCACCAACCGTGTGGCAGCCAGCGGCGAAACCAACAGAACCGCGAACGCTCCGATATAGGCCGCCATCAGCGGCACGCCGCCTATCCTCGGCACGGGCGACGCGTGGAGTTTCCGCAACCCATCCGGCTGATCCAACACTCCCAGACGCCGGAAAAGATTCCGGCACACCGGCGTCAGGATCAGCGCCAGAACGAACGATACGAAACCCAGGACAGCAACGGAATACATTTCAGATTCGCGTATCCGGTGGTATTGGCGGTAAGCTCACCCTTAGCATGCGCGCTTGCGGCCTCTTTGCGCCTGCATCCCGCAACCGTCGTCGGCCGGCGCCTTGTCTGCCGCGTTTCCGTGAGCGGCGACTCCAATAACTTCCCAGATGCGCGCGACACCGGTTGGCCGGTTATACTGCTCTTCAAACGCCGCACGAGCGCGCCTTCCGGCCGCTTCCAACTCATCGCGCTGGCTCGCCAGCCGGTCCAGCAAGGAAACCAGCCCGCCCACATCTCCCGGATCCACCTGCCAGCCGCAGCGGAATCGCTGGATGATCCGCGCCGGTGTAGCGTTCTTCGGCCCGACGTACAACAGCGGTCTGCCCGCCGCCATGATCCCGTATGTCTTGCTCGGCACCACCGACCCGGCTGTTTGGGGTAGTTGTGTCACCAAGCCGAGATGTGCTGCCCCCAGTCTCGCTCCCAGCTCGTTCCGCGAGCAGTACCCCATCACGCCCACATGATTCGCAGGATCGGCCGCCAGTACATCGAGCTTCCTCAGGCGCGGGCCGCCTCCCACAAACGAGAATTGGAATCGGTCGTCGCCGCGCAGCGCTTCTATGGCGCCACCGATGGTCTCCAGATCGTGCGCCATGCCAAAGTTGCCTGAGTAGTGGATCTTCAAAGCGCCAGCCGGCATCGGCTCGCTACGAATCTGCTCGCCATCCGCCCAGTTCTCGCAAACGTGAATTCTTTCCGCCGGTATGCCTCGCGCCACCAGGCGCTCCTTCATGTCCTCCCCCAGCGCAATCACTCCGTCCGCCCGCCGGCGCGACCAATCCGCCAGCAGCCCCACGATTCGATCCGCTGGGCCACCCTTCCGGAACACGCCGATGTCGGTCGCAATGTCCGGATACACGTCCATCTCCCAGGTGTAGTGCCGGCTCCGCCGCGCGATCTTCAGCGCCGTTCCCAGCAGCGACACCAATGGCGGCGTTGTCAGCGTCACCACCACATCCGCCCTTGGCGCTCGCGCCGCCTTCCACGCCGCCCCTGCCACAAACGACGCATACGAAATCACCCGCCGTATTTTGCCCCGCGAAAACCGCGCCGGCCCGCACTGCAGAATGACCACCGCCGGCGCCGGACTATCGTCCACCACCCCGTAATCCGGCCTTCCGCACACCACTGTCACCAAAACGCTCCCTGGATGCACTGCTCGCGCGACATCAGTCAGTAACTGCCCCGTCGCCGCCGTATCCGGCCAGAAGAACTGGTTGATGAAAAGGAGATTCACGGAACCGTTACTAGGCTGGAATGTGCGCTCGACTCGACTGCCAGCTCCGATGCACGCTCACCTGTCAAAACCGGCCGCCTCGCCTCGATGATCAAAGTGTGCGGATCCACGGAGTCGGTTTCCCACTCCTGTTGCAGGCATTCCCTGAAAATCCCCGGGTACCCTGTCTCCTTGGTCGGAAAGCACGTAGAGAACTCTTCGAAGCCGGCGGAAGACATTAATTCGACAAGGAACGAGGCGGTCAGAACGTGAAGGTGCTCGCCGCGGCACATCAAGAAGTTGTCGAGCACGCCGCCCGGGCTCGTCCGCAGGCCAGACCACCTCGGAATCGCAAACCATGCTACGTCGCCCTGAAGAAACTTTTCGATCGACGCATCGCCGTTGGGTCCCCCTACACGATACACGCCACCCGGTTTAAGGCATCGAAAAACATCCCGGAAGTGCCGGTCGAGGTCGGGCAAATGCTCAACCACGTGGTGCGAGTAGAAAGCGTCGACGGTTCCGTCTATGAATGGAAGCCGGCGGCGCAGATCGGCCCACACATCGCATTTTGCGGTGAATGTGTTCGCGTCAACATTAATCCAGCCACGTAGGTATTTCTGCTGTCCCGGCCCCAGATGAACCCGAACTGTCCCCTGTCGTGGCGCTCGCAGATGCCGGTAGAGCCGCGCGTTGAGGGCCATCAGCGGTCCGAAAAACAGATAAAAGGCCGCCTTGGTGTCCCTGCCCATCATGCACGCACCACCTGACTCTCATCCGCATCCGCCGTCTCGTGCATGTTTTAGCCCCCCGACCGTACATCAAGCACTTTCTTCACCCCGCGAACTGCGCGGCGACGTGCCACTCCAGCGGCTCGTGTATCCATATCGGCACCCATTCCGTGCGCCTCAGGCCGGAAGAAGTGGTGCATGAAGAGGTGATTCAAAATCCCTGTCTTGTCAGTGGCACGAACAAGAAGAAATTCTCGGTCGGTGCAATGTTTCCCACCTCCACGCGGTCCGTACGATCTCATCCAAATCTGTGTACGCGGCCTTCCACCCCAGCACCGCCTCCGCCCGGGACACATCCGCTAGCAGTACAGCTGGGTCTCCCGGCCTGCGCGGCGACTCCACAACTGGCACGGAACGCCCCGAAATCCGTTCTACCGCCGCGATAACCTCCCGAACCGAATTCCCCATACCCCCGCCGAGGTTGACGCAGATCGAAGTGGCCCCACCGCGCAGTTTTTCGAGTGCCAGGACATGCGCGCGCGCCAGGTCGGAAACGTGAACGTAATCCCGAACGCAGGTGCCGTCCGGGGTGTCATAGTCGGTCCCGAAAACGTCTATATGGCGCCGCTCTCCGGTCGCGGTCTGGAGCGTCAGCGGAATCAGATGCGTCTCCGGGTCGTGCGACTCGCCAACCGCCCCGTCCGCATCGGCCCCCGCGGCGTTGAAGTAGCGCAGCGCAGCCCATCGTAACCCGTAAGCTTCGCCATACCACCGGAGAATTCTCTCTGCGGCGAGCTTCGACTCCCCATACGGGTTCACGGGTTTTTGCGGATGCTCCTCCCGAATTGGGATCTCCTCAGGAATGCCATAAGTAGCGCAAGACGAGGAGAAGACCAGCTCCCTGACTCCCGCCCTCCGTGTCTCGGCAAGCAGGTTGAGCGTATTAACGACGTTGTTGGTGAAATATCTCTCCGGGTCACGCATCGATTCGCCGACCAAAGCCGAAGCCGCAAAGTGCATTACTGCGTCGATCCGGCGATCCTCGATAACCTCGCGCAGTGCAGGCGAATCGGCCAAATCTGCTTCCACCAGCGGCCCCCATTGCGCCGCCCAGCGGTGTCCCATGGAAAGGTTGTCGAAGGCTACCGGACTGTGCCCTGCCTCAGCCAGCGCTTTACACGTGTGGCTCCCGATATATCCGGCTCCTCCAGTCACTAGTACGTTCATAAATCGAAGTTCAAAATGCGGTCTGCCGGCCGCTGCACTTAACCGGCCTTGCCGGACTCCAGTTCACGAACCTTCAATGTGATTAAGTATTCATAAATTGCCAGCAGCGCGCAATACGTCAGACCGGCTCGCCCATCCAGAAATCCCCGGCGAATTACGAGCATATAGATGAAACGCAGACTAGCTCGGAACGGCGCTTGTGCTGCGACCCGCTTCAAGGCGCGTCTGCGCCGCACGGGATCTAAGGTCAACAGATCGCCGACCACAAGCTTTCCGTGCCCACGGTCGTAGAATTCCTGCCGGGCTTCGGCTGAAGAATACCGGTTATGCTTCTCGAACCATTTTTCGAACCCGCAACTGAACGAGTAGTGCAAGTAGGGTTCCGACAAGACTCCCAGACCCCTTCCGATGTTCCGCTCCCTCTGTCCGTGCCCTATCTGGTCAAACTCGATTTCGCCAAGTTTTATCAGGCGCACCTGGTAGCTGGGGTACATGCCGGCGTGCTTCAGCCAGCGGCCGTACAACATCATTTTGGAAGGAACATAGAATCCACTGAACGTGTTCTCTCGAACCACCCGAATGCATTCTCCCGCTAACTGGGGCGTAAAGACTTCGTCAGCATCCAAATGGAACAGCCATTCATGTTTGAACGCGATGCCGGTTGCCGCAAAATTTCGCTGCTGTGCGAAGTCGCGGAACTCGTTCGTCACCACCCTCGCTCCCAGATCGCTTGCAATCTCGGCCGTTCGGTCAGTACTGAACGAGTCTAAGACCACAACATCGTCGCACCACGCCAAAGAATCCAGGCACCTCTTGATACTCTCCTGTTCATTCTTTGTGAGGATAACTACCGACAGCATTACGTCTTCCGTTCCAGTCTGCTCGGCTGTAACCCATCGATACGCACACGCTCGCCTAACCTGCCACGCCACAGCGCCCCGCTTCCGGCACGCCTGAATCCGTTGAGTTTATCGTCCTCACTCCAATGGCTCGGGCGGGGTTTCCGGCCACTATGGCGTAAGGCGGCACGTTCCGAACCACCACAGCTCGCGCGCCTACCACCGCTCCTTCACCGACGGTCACGCCCGGGCCAATAAATGCGCCGGCTGCCACCCATGCCTTAGCTCCTACGCTAATCGGCTTCTTCTGCAGGGGAAAAGCAGCGTCCCGGAAATCGTGTGTTGCCGCGCACAGAAAAGCGTATTGTGAGACGGTAACAAAGGCGCCGAGACTGATTGGCGCTACGCAATAACAGTCCACACTGTGAGCAAGGCAGCTATGCGCGCCCATGCTAAGGTTCCAGGGGGCCCAGATCTTGGAACTCGGATAAGGATGAGCGCCCTTGCCAATCTGCGCCCCAAACAAGCGCAATAGCATTCTTCGCCATGCGAACGCAGGTGTGGGTGACGGCCGGTACAGAATCACCCAAACGATTCCCCACAATACCCTGCCTATTCGATTCGACCATGAAAGTCGATTTTCGTAGACCATCGTCCAGCAGTCTCGTTTCCTTACCGGCCGATAATGACTTGAGGCAGCTTACTCCCGGACTTCAGCGTGCTCAGCGCGAGGGTTCCGCGCGCGGCGCCAGTTCACTTGCGGCATAAGCTGCGAAGTGTCAATGCGGGACTTGTATCTCATCGCGATATTCAACAGTGAATCCAGCAGAGAGTCGCTCAACAAATGTGCCTTAAGGCCTAAGCTGGCGAGCTTCGTGTGCTTGGCGTTGTAATAGTGCTCCTCCAATTCCACCCGCGGATTGGGGATGTGCGCAATTTGCACGTCAAGGCCAAGCTTCTGCCCTGCTGCTTGGACCAGTTCCGCAAGCTGAAGCACCGAGAATTGCTCGGTGAATTGATTGAACACCCGGTACTCGCCTTCCGCCGGCGGATTAATGCAAGCCAGCTCGATGCATCGGACCGTATCGCGAATGTCCAGAAATCCCCGCGTTTGGCCGCCGGCTCCATGCACTGTCAAGGGATGGCCTATTGCCGCCTGGACGCAGAAGCGATTCAGCGCAGTGCCCAGCACCGCATCATACGTGAATCTGTTAATGAGGCTCTCGTCCAGAGCCACTTCGTCGGTCATCGTGCCGTACACCACCCCTTGGTTCAGATCGGTTGCCCGTAGCTTCCATATCCTGCAACAGAACGCAATATTGTGGCTATCATGCACCTTCGTAAGGTGGTAAAACGAGCCTGGCTGCTTCGGAAAAGGCAGAGTATCTTTGCGGCCGTTGTGCTCTATCTCGATAAATCCTTCCTCGATATCGATGTTGGGCGTGCCATACTCGCCCATGGTTCCCAACTTAACCAGGTGACACGCCGGAGCGTGCTCCCGGATAGCGAAAAGCACGTTCAACGTTCCCACCACATTGTTCACCTGGGTGAACGCCGCATGGTCGCGGTCGATCATTGAATACGGGGCGGAGGGCTGCTCCGCGAAATGCACAACCGCATCCGGCTTGACTTCCTGGAATACGGAGGAGAGGAACTCAAACGAAGTAATATCTCCCACGAAGAATTTTATGTTATTCCCCGAGACCCGCTCCCATGCGCGCACTCTCTCGGAAAGCGAATGAATCGGCGTAAGAGACTCGCTGCCAAGTTCGGATTCCCAACGCCGCTTCAAGAAAGCGTCGACTATGGCGACGCTGTGCCCTCTCTTGGAAAGATGCAGCGATGTTGGCCAACCGCAGAATCCGTCTCCACCCAGAACTAAAATATTCATTTACCTGTTCGTCTCCTGTTTTTCTCAACGTTTTGGTTCGAATCTGTCTCTCGGGGAGGCTTCGCGCCCCGCTGAATCCGCAAGAAATAGAACTCCAGGCTAGGCCCGCTCGGGCTGAAACAGCCTGCGGTTTTGCGACACTATTTCTGGGTTCTGGCTGTGCAGCCATCCATACTCCTGCGCACGTGCAGAGTATTCAACGTACTCCTCGGGCCGCATGTCAATGCATCGCTGCAACGCGCCGCGGAATTGCTCCGGTGAATCCAGCGGCAGGTCCCAGCCCACGCCCACGGACTCCAGGTCGCGCCAAGGCGTCTTGTCGCTAATCAGTATCGGGCATCCGGCCAGCAGCGCCTCCAGAATCGAATAGCTGAAACTCTCCCCCATCGATGGAAGAAAGAACACATGATAATCCGCCAGGATGCTGCTGACGTCTTCGTGCGGAACGGAGCCCCGATAGCGCGCTTGGATATTCTTGGGTAGTTCGGCAATAACCCTCTGGCACTCGGACCAGTACTGCTTGTCTTCCAGCGGCCCATAGATGTCGAATGTCACATTCCCTTGCAGGCCCTTCAGGAAATTCAGAGCGCCAATGAGATTCTTGTTGCGGGCCACACGCGCCAGGTAGACTAGGCGCAATTTGCCCACCGACTTCGAGCGCGAGTGCCGTTCGAGGGAGGTAGCGGCCCCAACCGGGTGCAATTCCGAAGCGACAATCATGCGTAATCCCGCTTGCTCTCGAAGCGCCGCCTCGCTTCTGGACGCGAGCGAGCGCGCCGTAACAGTCTGGACGTCGGTGCCGAATTCTCTTTTCACGTCCTCCGCTTCATACACGCTGGTAGCATGCCAGAGCGCTTTCTTGTAAACCCAGAGCCTCTTCGCAATAGTGATGTAAACGCGTTTTCTGATTCTCTTCAATGCCAGCGCGCCCGGCGCAAATTGCCCGATTGGCGCCACCACGATGTTCCGTGTCCGCAGAATGCCTATGGCGCGCATCCAGACAGGCCACATCGACCATGGCCGGCAAAAAAAGCTCTTCAAGTACAGAACGTCATGAGGCGTCTTTAGAATGTGGCGTATCACGGTGAATGGATTTCGTCCATCCACGTACAGCACATCCGCTTTCCCCACTTGCATCCATTGCTCCGTGCGAATCCCCTCGTAGGGTTTCTTGTCTCCAAGGTCGCGATCCGAGGTGATGATTTTGAAGTCGAACTCATCCCCCAGCGCCTCCGTTAAACCCGCGATCGCCCGTAAGGGCCCGCCTGACTTATAGCCGGGAAGATAATTGCCTGTGACCACCAGGACCACCAGCCGGCGTTCGCCGGTCGACGCCGGCGTGTTCGTTCCAGTTACGTTTTCCATTTCGAGCAATGATTACGGTCGAAAGCCGTTTCTAGCCTTATCCTATATACTGCCGCCGGTCAAAACCCCCTGCCGGCCGGGCCACGCCGCCCTAACTGGCCCTCACTCCCACGCCGCGCCACGCCGACAGCGTCTCGAGGAACGTACTCGCAACGCGATCCGGAGTGAATCGAGCGCTCACAATCCGGGAATGGCGCCCATGCTGGAGCGCGCGCCCAGGATCCTCGGCGTACACATTCATTGCGGCCGCCAGTTGTTCGACCGATTCCGATGCGACCACAAACCCGTTGTATCCTGGCTCAATCAGATCCCGCGCGGCGCCGCACGTCTCTGTGGCAATCAGCGCCAATCCCTCCGCCGCGGCTTCACTTAGCACAACACCCCATCCGTCGTGCCGGCTTGGCAATACAACCGCCGTGGCCGATCGCATCAAACCCCGCACGCTCTCGATCGGAACCGGGCCGGTGAAAGAAGTTTGCTTCGAAATGCCGAGCCGCTCGGCCATACCCTGGTACAAACCTTTAGAGCCGTCGGCGCCGGCGAGAACCAGGCGGGCCAAAGGATAGTCCCGCGCCACCTCTCGAAATGCGCGGAGCAGCACATCTATGCCTTTCCGATGACAAAGCTGCCCCACGTAGACATAAGTTGGCGGTCGAGCCTCACGGTCGCTGCACTCGTTTGCCTCTTCTGCCGATGGCGCGACTACATACGGCAGTGATGCAATTCGGAAGCGGCGAATACCCCATCTCCTCAGGTCGTCCATGGCCATATGTCCCGTCCCGAATGCCCCTAGAGCATACCGGTTCACGTATTGCCCGTACCAGTATCTAAGAGCCGAGCCCGCCAGCCTTTTCCACCCTGGGCTGCTCGGTTCGCTCCAGTGCACCCATTCCACGCCGCTTCTACTCAAACTCCGCACAAGCGATCTAAGCAGCTTAGTCCGGCCGCCCGGCACAACATGCACCCGCTCCCTCCAGTCCGCGATGTTTTCTACTAAATTCGCATTATCGTTTAGGAACGACTCCTCTTCAAGTAAGTCCGACCGGCCTATCGTTCTCCAGCCCAGTGCATGCCGTTCTTGAGGAACTTCTCCGAAATACACGACGCGCGTATCTGTTCCTAATCGCCTGACGGCATCGTGAAACGCACTCTGGTAATGATTTGGGGTAATCGTCCAGATGGCGATTTTCATATCCCTAAACTGCGGCCCTCGGAAAGCCGGTCGGGTAGCTCAAATCTGGCCTCGGCCCGCCGAAATCGCTTCAGATGGCCGCCTGGCAGGCCTCACGCCAAGCGGCATCGCAACTCCAACCGCCGGAATCCAACGCACAGGCGTTCTCACTGCCAGCGCCTTCCGCGTGAGCACGAACGTCACGAACGCCCCGAACACGACGTAGGCGAAATACAGCGGGTGAAAAAACCGGAAAGACGAGACCAGAAATGCGTAAAACGACCCGAGGAGCGTCATCATGGCAATCTGCCGGTCGAAGCTTACTACCATCATGGCCCGGTCTGTTACGGCCATTAGGAATCCGAGTAATACGCCGATGTAAAGAACTCCCGGAAGACCAAAGTTCATATGAAACTGCCCGATCACTGACGGCGTTACATTGAAGTGAGCGTTCCTCACGAAAACATTGTCGTAGTATGTCCAGGACTTAGGAATTGGCTTGGTTTCCCAAATCTTTCGTGGAATCCAGTGGATAACAAAGAAAGGCTCGATCGGCTCGAGAAAATAATCGTGGAATTTCGGCACCAGATCCAGCGCGTACAACTCCGCTTGGAACTCGGCAAATCCAGGCGATACCATCTCTCCCGAGTTGACTTCCAGTACATGCTGCCAGCCCCTCGTCCGGACGGCAAATTGTAGCTGGGTCAGGCCGACCAGCAGTAAGACCAAACCTCCCCACACAACCACTTGGCGGGTCCGAATTCGACCCTTGACGCGCTTTAGAGTGGCCACAATGACGGGTAGCATCACGAAAAGTGTCATGTGCCGGGCTGAACCGAAGAACACCGGCGCGCCCAGCACCCCCGTTAGCAGCAGCAGCGGCAAGCGCCCGATCTTACTGAAAAACAGCGCCTCGATCAGCAAAAGCCCGCATCCAAACATTCCAAAAAAGGTGATCTGGGTCAACAAACCGAAGTCTGCCTCGGCGCCGAATTTCCCCGACCGGGCGGCGTCGACAGAGGCTACGACAGTGCCCAGGCTGCCCTTGTAAGTAACCAGCAGAGAAATGACCGCGCACGCTGCAAACAGATACCGTAATAACCATATCGGAGTGCCCCGGCGGTCAACTCGGCTCTGCACCCAATAACACAAGCGATACAGCCTCACCCGGCACGAGTAACCGGCGAACAGCATCAATTGAAAAAGGGCCGCATACAACAGCCCGAGCTGGACCGTTTCGGGGGAAAACTGCGCGCCGGCAACTTGAATTGCCTTGGCCGTATAGGGGTCGTCGCTGATCGCCATCCGGAAGGCATCCACGTAATAAAACGCCATCATCGATCCGCTCAACAGAGTCTTCCCCATCACCTTGTTCCGAATCGACTCGTATCCGCAAATAGCCATCAGCGCCAGCTCAATCCCGAACGTAAGCTCGATGATTGTTGTCAATTGGGTGGTCAACTGGAATCCAAAGACAGCTAAAGCGCAGAAAACTATCATTACCAGCAATGCCCACTCGATGCCGGTCACTGGCGGGGCATCGGGTAAGGCCTGGCGCGGGACTGAACCCCTATCACCGGCTGTCCAGGTTTGTTGCGGCATAAGCGGAATTCGGTTGTCTCAGCTTTCGGCGTGGATCGGAACTTGGCGTGCGCGGCAACCGGCCGCCAGTATCGCCTTAGCTCTTAGCCTACTACGGTCGCGGATCGATTAAAGTCTAAACAGCGGGCTCATGGACTTCTGTGCCTACTCGCTTCAGAAACTCTCTCGCCCGGCTCGCCCAGGTATTTGCCGCAATGTAATCCCAGCGGCGTTCCAGGTCCGGCGCGCATCCCAGCGCCAACGCCTCGCCAAGCATTCGGCAGAACTCATCCTGATCTGTCGCAATGCTGACAAACGGCGCGTGACTCGACGCCTCGGCAATCGCCGTACTCAGAATAGGACGATCCGTTGTCAAGTAGTCATACAGCCTGAGCAGCGAACGGCGGTCATTGTGCTCGTTGACCAGGAGCGGGCTGATCAGTACGTCACACTGGCTCAAATAAGCCGGCAAGTGCGAGTGCGGCCTCGAGCCAATCCAATGTACGTTGGGGCGGCTGAAGACCGCGTCGACACCCGGGGCTGGATTCTTTTCCCGGGCTCGCGGACCGATAAACACAAAGTGAGCGGCCGGGAAAGTGGTGCTGAGATGGGCGATCAGGCTCCAGTCATATCCGCTGGCGGTAATCTGCCCAACGCAACCCACTCGCGGCCTCGGCACTGCTTGGAAAGCTTCGTCCGGCGCCGCCTTCTCTTCGCCCTTCGCTTCTCCCGGTCGCCAATTCGTTGCATTCGGCAGATAATCCACCGGCGTAGAACCCATTCGCCTCAAGTCCTCCACCAGTAGCCGCGCCACGCCGAAACCAACGTCACAGTGGCCCAGCAGTTTTCGCTCTAAGTTAATGATTCTGTCCGAGCCCCAATCGTAAAACCGGTAAGGATCGTAGGCATAGTATGCTTTGGGAACACCGGATATCGCTTCGGCAACTCCCGCATACCAGGGCAAGGTGAACAATATGGCGTCAGGTTGGCCATAAGATCGAATCGACTCCCTCACCTGCTTGAGCACAAGCGATGAGGACAGTCTGTATGCGCGGCGCCAACTGGGAACATAGACGTGCGTATCCTCCCACGATTCGGATATTATTTCCTTCCGGCCGGCCTTCTGGAAAAGTCCACGCAAACCGCCCGGAGACGAGACTGCATTGTGGATACGAAAGCCGTGAATCCGCACGTCGGGCGGCATCGCGTGCAGAAACGATCGAATCCATGAAACTCCGGTATCGACAACGAACAAAGTCCGAATTCGGTCTTGCACAGAATTACTAACCATCCTTCCAAGCCCAAAGGCGGAAGATCATAGCCCACGGCGTAAGCGTGCGGAATGGCATACACCACTCGCCGAGGCGCCACCGTGAGGGAGCGTTCTTGTCCCCCCGCTTTCTTACCGCATCTGCCGTCCTAGGCGGACTCCGGTTGAAGCGCCGTAACCACATCGCGGGAGGATGTATTTCCCCGCCCATATTTGGTGGCCAACCAAAGCACGCATGCTCCATTGGCGAGGAAGCCCAAAAAGCGGGCTGTGGCCAATCCCAGCGCTCCCCAACCTACCAGCTCAAACGTCAGGCCAAGGCAGAGCACGCTGTAACCGACGCATGTGAAGAAAAGGGGCCACATGTGGCCGGAAGCGGTTATCGATTGAATCGACGGAGACTGCATTGCCAGAATTGCGGAGGTGAGCACAGCCAGCACCAAGGTCGGCCATCCCTCGCGAAAACCTGGCCCGTATAGCGACATGATCAGCGGGCTGGCGCAGGCAATCAGCAGCGTGATCGGAATAACGGCGATGGCACTGGCCTTTATAGCCAGTGCAACGACTTTTTTCTGGCCGTCATGGCTTGCCTCGGCAGTTTGCGATGAAAGCAGGGGTAAAACCACTTGGCCTAGAACGGTGGGCAGAAATAAAATTGCGTTGAACCAGTTGAGCGTCACGTTGAAAACGCCCATCTCCGCGTATCCATTGTGGCGGTTCACCAGCAGGGCGCTGCAAGCCCACGTCACCGGACCGTAGATAATATTGCTAAGCATGCTTGGCAGGGTAAACCGCCACAGCACAGCCCATTGATCCGGCAAAAGCCTGGCTGAAAGAGAGACACCCGCCGCGGCAGCCTCCCGCTGGAGCGCTATGCGGTTGAACAAACAGTTCAGCGCGACGCTCGAGACCGACCCCACAACCGCCCCCTCCAATCCAAACCACCAGGCCCCGCCCACCATCAGCGGGAAGCTCAACAATCCACAGATCAGGTTCACGCGCGCAATCGTCCGGAACGCTTCGAATCCCGATAACGCTCCCGTTTGCGCTGCATTGACTGATCCGAAGAGCAACAGCACGGCGCCAACCCGCAGCAAACCTGCCAAACGCGGCGCTGCCAGCGCGCGCTCCGCGAACCAGGGAGCGAGCACCAGCATAAGCAGCATCATCGCCGCGCCGCTAATCCACGTAACCAGTGCGGACAGGCGCAGCATCGCTCCCGCCCGCAGCGGATCCTTCCGTCGGTATTCGGCCACGTACTTCGTTGCCGTGAGGCCCATGCCGAGTCCGGCAAATGCGCTGAAAACTCCCACTGTGGTCTGGATGATTCCTAATTCACCCATGCCCACCTTGCCCAGCATCCGCGCCACGAAGATTGACGAAACCACGCTGAGCGAACGCGAGAGCATAGTTCCCGCAAGCGCCCAGAACGCGCCCTTTGCCATCCGGTACCCTATCGGCGACGCCTCGATGCGCTTCTTGTAACGCCGCAAGAATGCGGGGCACCATCGGTCTATGAGTGTTTTGAACGCAATTATCGAACTCATGCTATGATTTCGGGCTCTACTAAGCCGCGTCGTCGAACCCTGCGACAATGCGCGAAAAGACGGGGACTTACGATTCTGTCCCTAGGCGTCCACCATCGCGCGTGCAAGCACGCCACATTCTCTGTGCCGCGTGGACAGAACCGTCTGTCCCCGTCTTTTCGCCCCTACACCTTGGATGAAAGAAACATCGCGTCGGCTTGACCCAGACTGTAGTCCGCATCCCGCCACGGATCCGAGAAGTTGTACAGCCGAAAGTCATGCTGGTCCGAGAGCAAACGCTCAATATCCGTGAAGTGCGAATCGCCCTCGTAGTAATGTTTGAAAGACACTTCCATCAGAATTGCCTTCGTTCGGGAAAGCAGTTGGGTTGCGCCGGCGATGACCTGCCGTTCAAATCCCTGAACGTCGATTTTCAATAGATCCACAGGCTTGGATTTGGCGCAGTCGTCAAGCCGCTTGACTGGCACTGCTATTCGTTTCACGACGCCCACAGGCTCGCCAAATCGCCTCTCCAGCTCGGACTTCGGCGTCAATAACGAAGAGAAATCCGAATCGGAGGTTACGTTTAACTCCAAACTGCCCGTTTCTGACCCAAGCGCCACGTTGTGAAGTCGCACTTTGCCTTCCAGCCGTGAAGATCGAATTGTCTTTTGCAGTTTGCCGTACACGTCTGGATTTGGTTCGAAAGCGTCAATTTCCTCTGCATCTAAAACGGATAGAAATGATGTCAGGAACTGCCCCGCGTTCGCTCCCACGTCAATTACATACTCCATCTTCCCTCTCAGCCTTGGCGGTAGCAGCTCAATGCCTGAGGTCACGAGTTGTTTTCGTCTCCGGGACGACAGCGCCTTAGCGAGCGCGACACGCCGGCTGAACCCAATGTGCTCAAACCGACGCATATAGTCATATATCTTTACGCCTGCCAGCGGAGTCAGGGACCGGGTTAAGGACCTTAACATTTAGTTGGCGCAACTTCTCCGCACTCTTTCCCCAGTACGTTGAAGACCCAGCTTGACGACGAGCATCGCAGGCGAGTCATCGCGGAACGGCTACGACGTTAGCCAGCCTGATCTGGTCGAGGGCGTCCGCGCCGAGCTCTTCACCGCACCCACCGTCGTCGGCCAATCGATAAGCGCAATATCCCAGGTCCCGCAGCACTCCAAGCAGACTGCCAGCCGACTCCCCTGCGCGCCTATACAGCGTTGGACAAACCTCGAACAAGATCGCCCTCGCGGCTCGTCTACCAAGCGTCTCTGTTGCCCCGCGGAACACGGCCGCCTCGAATCCCTCGACGTCGACTTTCATCACGTCGATACGCTCCAGCTTCTGCGCGGCTACGTACGTATCAACCGTAGTCATTGGTACGCGAACTACCGTCCCTCCATCGTTTGGGCCATCCGGGCGGGGGGAAAGACCGTTGGTTGCCGGCGAGGTCGTCTCCGTGTAAAACTCCACGTCCCCTGTGTGATCGCCGACCGCCATCCGAATGCACTTCACCTGATTCTGAAAACCGCTTGCAGTGACGTTTTCGCCCAGTCGCTCAAAAGTCGCCTCGGTTGGCTCAAACGCGTGACAGCGAAACCCTATGGCCGCCATCTGTGAAGTAAACTGGCCAATGTTCGCTCCAATGTCCAGGGCCACACTTTCGCCGCCATCGGGTTCGCGTCGGCATCGCTCAAGGAACCTGCGCTCGTTGGCCTCAATGCCGTTACGAACGCTGAAGTACTCGGTGAAACTGACCCAGCGCACGCTCACCCGGCAATTCTTGGCGGCCGGCAGGTACGGGCCGTGTCCTTTCATCCTGGCCAGGCACCAACGCCCATACGCAATGGGCATCCCTGGCGTTGTGAGCAGAGTCGATATCTGCTTCAGTCGACCGCTCACGCGCCCTCCCGTACATCCGATCCGCGGGTCAACCCCAGGTGCCGGCGTACCGGACCCGTTAGCTTAAGAAACGGAAACCATGCAGTCCTTCGCCACCAAAGCACCAGGGGCATCGCCACGGGATACCAGCGCAGCGCGTTCCTCCATGCCCGCCTGAGCTTTCCGTCCCTGAGGACGTGCGTGGCGTTATCCCAGTTAAACTGCGCTCGCCACCCGCCGATAGCCGCGTAGTTCATCTTCGCCTCCGGATTCCATAAGTAGCCTTCGCCACGGAAGGCCGCTGCGTACGAGTGGCTCTGATGAATTGTCGTCACGGAGTCCGTCGCATCCACCAGCGCCGCTCTCGACTCCCGGGCCAGGCGCAGCAATGCGCCATCGAACCCGCAACGCCCCAGCGCCAGCGGCGGAAGCGCGGGCCAGAGTTTCTGAGGGAAAGCAAACACATCGCAGCCGAGTTTCCCTCGCAGGCGCCCCTGCCGCCGCGCTGCTTCCGGTAAATGAGCCAGTTGTTGATCCACCTCGTCGCGGACGTCGAGATCCCATGCCCGCACACCCACCAGGAACCGCTTCCGCGCTGCGCGTACGACTCCCAACGCCTCGACCCAATCCTGATAAAGCAGAATGTCTGAATTGACGTAGCAAAGTATCTCCGTTGCGGCCATCTGTTCCGCTTTCTCGAAGACCGCGCCTACCAACGCCGTTCCGAACTCGTTCCGCGCCACGTCCCGGCAATGGATCAGGCCAAAATCCCTGCATGCCTGCTCCACCCCGGGCTCGTCGCCGAACAGGATGATCTGCGGCCGCGGCCGCAGCAGAGTCCAGCTTCGGATCGCGTTTCGCTGAATGGTCGCGATGTGCCGGTCGCCGACGAACGGCTTCGGCCATGCGAAGAGGGTAATCGCCGGGGAAATCATTTTCAACTCGGCCGTCAAACCTCTACGGCGCCATTTGCCGCTCGCTAATTCGCGCAGCCGGAATGGCTTACTGTTTTGATAATAGACAGCAGCTTTTCTGCAGACGACTTCCAGGAAAAACGGCCGACGCGCTGAAATCCTCGATTCCGCAAGTCAAGCCTTAAACGCTCATTGCCCAACAATGCAATGATGGCGTCGACATGCGCGCGTGGGGAGTCGGCGGGCGCCAGAAACGCCGCATCGCCCGCCACCTCCGGAATGGCCCCTGCTCGGGATGCCACCACGGGTACGCCGCACGCCATGGCCTCTAGTATGGGGATTGCAAAGCCCTCGTAGCGCGAAGGAACCCAAACCACGCTAGCCCTTGCATACAACGATACGAGCAGCTCATCATCGACAAACCCGAGCAGCCTCACCCCGGGTTCCCGAGCCATAGATCCGGCATAGGAAGATTGGGATGGCCCCACAACCGCCAGCTCAACGTCACCGAAATGCTGTCGAATTTGCGGCCAGGCGGCCAGCACCAGATCCGCATTCTTCTTCCAGCTGAGCCCGCCCGGCAGCAGTATGTACCGCTCACCCAGCGACAACCGCTCCAGTGCGGACTCGCCCTCCGCCGAAACCGGCTCTAAGAACCGGGGCGTAAGCGCGTTGGGAACGATCCGGATTCGTGACGACACACTCGGATAGAAATGCGCCAAACGCTCTGCTGAAAACTCGGAAACAACGTGAAAGATATCTGCCTTTCGAGCCAGAACCCCAAAAAGAAACCGCCATTTTAGCCTTTGAAGCCAGATGTCCTTCCACGCGCCCACGATGTTTTCTTCAAAGTACGCTAAATCGTGGACCGTCACTATAAGTGCTGCTGACTTTACCGGCACGTATGACTCGGCAGGGCACCACACCACGCTGCATTCCGGCCAGAACTCCTCCGCAAAAGGCCCCTGCCCGGCCAGCCACTTGAGCTGCTGTCTTCGAAAGTTGGTTCGGAACAGATGATAAGGGGTGCTGAGCAGCGGCTCTCGCAGGTCACGCTGCGCGCGAGCATGGCAGGCGCTTTCCGCCAGAATGTGCATGTTGATTTCGGGGTTTCGCGCCAATTCCTCAGTCAGGTGCAGAGCCACGCGTCCCACACCCGTCCCGTTCACAATGCGATGCAGGTGAAGATAGGTCAGCAGGTTCACCGGCCGGCCGACTCTTCCCTCGGTCGCCGCGCAGACCTTAGGCTCACTACTTGCCATTCGACTTGGCAGCCAAAATCCCCGCGGCGAGCTCCTCGATCTTACGGTCGAGGCTCTTCATCTGTGACCGGAATTCCTCCGTCCAGGAGCCAAGCGCGTCTTCCCGCGACCTTTCGTTGATCAGCGAACGCATCCCCTCTCGAGCCAAGTCGGAGACACTCCGAGCTCCTGTATCGTCGCAGAGCCTCTTTAGGCCCATATACTCGTCTTCAGACAGCCTGATGCTGATGATCCGGGAACGAGGCCTGAACACACTCATGGCTTGTAACTCCGTTCCACTAGTTGAATATCAGGGCGATCGTTTTTGGCGCCGCGCCCGTAAGAGCTTCCCCGCTCCCGCGCCGCCAAATCCCTCAGTGCACCGACCCTTGGCAGTAACAGCCGTGGCCGTGCAAAAAGCTCCGCCCTTTCAGCCCCATCCCGGCTTCCAGCATCAGCCGAACAACCTTAGAACCGTCATCCGCTGCGTTCGCCTACGCCTGCGGGACTAAGCCAAAAGAATAAACCGATGGTATTACAGCCGTATGGCAAGGTCAACCGTAAAAGCGGCAACAACCCCCAAACAGGGAAACTTACTCGCCGCATTCCAGCCTGTGACCCCCGCCGCTGGAGCCGGCCCATAACCCCTAGCCGAGGCGCGACTGTCAGGGAGCGCTAACAGGCAAGACCGTAAAAACCGGGGTACATAGCTGCCGGATAGCCCGCTGCCGCTCCGTCGTTCCAAGCCCGAAGGGCGAAAGATACTAGCCCACGGCGTAAGCCGTGTTGGAATGGCGGGTTAGAGACAATAAGCCCCGGAACGGGGCGAAGGGGCGGAGCCCGTAAAAAGCGGCGGGGGCCTATACGCCTTGCCCCCTCTTGCGCGAATGCCGCCCCAGAACAATCCGACCTCCTCCCAAGATGCCTCGCCCCCAAGCCAGTCACGATCCCACAAGAAATTCCTTACTTACTTGAAATCAATAGGATCCGCGAGATTCTTAGCGCTTTGCAACACTTGCTCTTGAGACCATTCCACCAGTCCCGGCTTATACTGCTCGGGAGTTACCAGGAGGACCAAACCTTGATCATTTCAGTTGCTCGCAGGCTGCTGATAACCCCCCTCATCGCCGCAGCGTTGGCAAGCGCCCAGACCCAGGTGGACCTGCAGCATCAGGCCAGAGGCATCGACTTTACTGCCAGCAGCTACACCAAGCCCATCCGAATGGGCAGTGCCCTGCCTGCCTCCTGCGGTGTTGGCGAAGCCTACCTCCTTACCAGCGCTGCCGCCGGCGCAAACGTTTACATCTGTTTGCAGGCCAACCAGTGGACCGCCCAGTCACAGAGCCCCAGTGGCGGCACCGTTGGCGGCGCTAGCAGCCTGGTCCTGGCCAACGCCGTCAATTGCACGACGTCGGCCGGCGTCATTGGATCGTGTCAGAGCTCGGCGATTCTTCCGGGATTGACCGTCACCGCCAATGCTGCGCAAGGGGCCACCGTGCTTCCTCTCGGCATCGTCTCCACAACCGCCTATTCGAACCATGTAGTCGCTGTCCCCACTCCTGCAACCGCTCCGGTTCTTCTCGCGCAAACCCATATTTCGGGTTCCGGCCAGTTTGCCTCCGGCAAGTCCTACCAATTTGCTTATTCTCTTTTGGGCTGGAGTGGGGAGACTTCACTTTCTCCGCCCACGTCCTCGTTTACTGGCACCGGCGTCGGGCTCTATTCGATTGCATTCCCGGGTCTTCCTTCCAGCGGCGCCTATGTCGGCATTCAGATTTATATTCAAGACCTGACCGACACTCCCGGCGCCTGGTATAAAGCCTGCGTCGCTCCCTGCACTTATCCGCTTCCAACCACGCTCGTTCAGCCTGGCGACGTGTCGAATACTTTCGCTGGCGTGCCCGCGAGTTATGCTACATCGCTCGGCATCTACTCTGGAACAAATAACGCAGTCGACGCGGGCGGAACAGCCATTGCAGCCCCAACCGCCGCTCCAACGATTATGCCGATCGGAACTCTGCCGGCCTCAACCACATTCTACGGAGCGTACTCATACCTGGCTGGCGATAACACGGAAACAGCCCTCTCGCCTGTCTCGGGCGGTGTCACCACATCCGACGCGGCCGGTAATTGGCTGACTTTTCGCCACCCGACAGAACCACCCTCGGGAGCTGTTAAGGTCTGCGACTACTTGAGCACCGACGGCGCCACATTTCAGGAGCAGGGCTGTTTCCCGCTCCATTACGTCACCCACGATATCTACTCCTACAACAGCAGCGGCAACCCCAATAGTCCTGGAACTTCGCTGAGTACCGTCAGCCCCTTACAGCAGGCCATCGACGCCGCTCAGTCCATTGGCGCTACAAAGGTCTGGTTTCCCGCGCAAGCCGGTCCGATCAACCGTACAGTGCCTCTGCTATTGAGGACCAACGTAGGTTCCCCGGGCCTGATCGTGGAATGCACCGGCACCAACGATCTGGGACTAGGCAAGAACTCGAATTGCCGCACACCCTACACCGGTACGATCTCGGGAGTCGAGGGCTTAGTTAGCTTTGCCACTAACACTATCTGGAGGGGAATTGACGTTCAGGACCCAAACGCACTGGTCGCCTATGGACTGGCCATGGCAGATTTTACGAACGGTGAGGGTTTCTGGAATACATGGGAGCGCTCAAGTTTCCAAGCCCGTCAAGCGGGCGGCATCGGATGCATCATCGACGTCTTTGGGCGAGGCTCCGCCTCCCATAGCGCCAGCGAGCAGTACTATCACTTCCTGGGTTGCAATGGCGACGGGTGGGGCTATGAGTCGCACGGCCAGCAAGTAGAGGACATTCGCGGCGTCATGTTGAACACCAATTCCGTCAACTCGACTTCATCCGCGAATTCCGGAGAACTGAGGCTGTTTGAGACCCCAATTTCAATTTTTGGACACCAACATGGCGGCAATGGAGCTGGGCGCTATACATTCCTGATAACTGGCGAGCCCGCCCATCCATTGCACGGAAGCACGCCGAACTCTGAGATTAGTGAGAGTTACTCGGAATTAACTAGCAGCCTTAATGCCGTTAATGTCGCTGTAAGTAGCTTGTCCACCGCGGCAGTGCCTACTGTGTTTACGCTCAGGAATTCGCGTGCCACAAATGGCACCGGCCATAGGATCTACGCCCTCCTGAATGAGACCGATTCCTACGTCAACGTCGAAAACCCCAAAACGGAAAACGGCGATATCTACATGAATTACGGAGCGGGCGTGCCCTTGAACGATGGCACAAGACAGGCCCGGCTCATAGTGCAAGGCGCCGCCGTTAACTTTGGGTGGGGCGGAAGCTTCGAGAATATATCGCCTTTCTATAATCAGGGGTCCGTCATTACAACCAGTGCTCCAATTGTGCTCCAGAACGAAACCGGCCAGCAGTCGCAGATCACTACAAATACTCAGCCCGGTATAGTGTTTGGTTCACTAAGCGGTGGAATCACCGCAGCCTTCCCAACCGCCGGAGGCATGCAGCTTGCCGGGCAACCGCTCGCTGCGATCCCGGCCACGGCTGGCACGCTCGAGTGGTGCAACAACTGCAACGTCGCCTCTCCATGCACCTCCGGCGGCTCCGGCGCATGGTGCTTCGTTAACGCGGCAGGTACTAAGAACTGCCCGTTCTAGCTCATGACTCTTAGGTGCCAAGCCCTAAGGGCGAAAGATATTAGTCAACGGCGCAAGCCGTGGGAGAGGGCATGTTAGAGATACCGAGCCCCGGAACGGGGAGAAAGACTCTTCCCAAGTCCAGCCCATCCGTGACATCCTATTCCATCCGTCAACAGGAGGCGATGCTGACCTAGATCAGGTGCCCCATTTTGTCGCGCTTCGTCCGCAGGTAATCGGCCGTGCTGTCCATCGCCGGCGCCATCAGGGGTATGCGTTCCACCACTCTCACCCCGGCCTTCTCCATCGCCGCTACTTTGTCGGGGTTGTTTGAGAGCAGCCGCACCTCGCGGATCCCAAAAAAACGAATGATCGCGGCCGGAAGCGCATAATCGCGCAGATCCGCCGCAAATCCAAGCTGCACGTTCGCCTCCACCGTATCCAGGCCGTTGTCCTGCAGCTCGTATGCCCGCAACTTGTTCATCAAACCAATGCCGCGCCCTTCCTGATGCTCGTAAATCAGTAGCCCGCGTCCTTCGTCCGCAATCCGCTCAACCGCCAGTTCCAGTTGTGACCGGCAATCACAGCGCAGGCTGAGCAGCACATCGCCCGTCAGGCACTGCGAGTGAATCCGCACCAGTGGCACCGGGCCGCCCGGCGAAACGTCGCCGATTCTGAGCACAACCGCTTCTTCGATGTCGCCAGGCTTGAGGCCTTCAAAACCAAAAATGCGGAAATGGCCGAAGCGGCTGGGGAAATCCGCTTCCGCGACTTTGTTGAGCTTGAACTCGGGCAACTCGATTTTTCTCCAGGGAACCGGCCGCGGGTATCACGCGCCGGTGAAAAGGCGATCAAGGAGGCTACTCTTGATTATAGAGATTCACGTCCAGGCAACCGAATGTTGGAGGAAACACAGCTCGTTACGTTGCTGGTGAAGCTGGCGGTCGCAGCCTCGGTGGCCAGCATCCTCATGCGCTTCGGCCGCATCCGCAGCCTTCTGCTTGCCGACGCCCGCACCATTTATCAGCGGCTCCAGCTTGCCCTTGTTTTCGGCGCCATCTTCGGAGCGGGCGCCGAGATCCGCATCCGCAGCCACGACACCTACCTGGCCTTGGACCTCGCGCTCGAAAGCGCCATCATCGCCGGTATGCTCGACGGCTACGGCACCGGCCTGCTCACCGGAATCCTGGTGTCGCTGCCCGACATGTTCGATGGCAAATTCATGTCCATGCCTTTGTTCGCCGCCTGTGGAGTGCTGGGCGGGCTCATGCTCGACCTCGCGCCCGAGCGCGAAGCAATCTGGCATTTCTCGGCCTTCATCGACCTGAATCTGTATCAAATCATCCGCCAGACCCTCAGCCGGAAGCGGCCCTCCTTCAAGCGTCAGGTTATCCGGCTGGCGGCCTTTAATCTGGTCTGTAACGCCTTGGTGCTGGTCACCGAAGGATTGCGCCTGGCGATCCTCAAATTGTTTCCCGAGCACAGCACGTTCTCCATCGCCAGAACCTGGGACATCGCGAATCCGTGGGTGCTGGTGGCGCTCGGCGTCACCACGCTCTTCTCGGTAGCCATACCCATCCGCATCTGGAGCAGCTTCCGCAACGAGAGACAACTCGAAACCCAGAAAGCCCAGCTAACCGAGGCGCAGCTTGCCGCGCTCACCAACCAGATCAATCCGCACTTTCTCTTCAACACCCTCAATTCCGTTTCAAGCCTCATACGCATGAACCCCGATCAGGCCAGAAGCATGATCTACAAGTTGTCCAACATACTTCGGCGCCTGCTCGGAAAAACCAACGCCTTTTCACCCCTGCGCGAAGAGATCTCCTTCATCGACGACTACCTGGCCATTGAGATGACGCGATTTGCTGGGAAGCTCTGCTTTGAGAAACAAATCGACGAGCGCGCCCTCGACCGCCTGGTGCCGAGCATGATTCTGCAGCCAATTGTCGAGAATTCGATCAAGCATGGGCTGGCCAGCAAAATCGAAGGCGGCAAAATCGCATTGAGTATTTCGCTCGAAGGCGAGAGGCTCATCGTCACAGTAGAGGACGATGGCGTCGGGATTCCGGAATCGCGTCTGTCGCGCCTCTTCGAGCACGGCATCGGCGTCAGCAATGTCAACCAGCGGCTGCGCGTGCTTTATGGAGCAGCCTATCGCATGGAAGTGGATAGCGAGCCCGGCCGCGGAACGCGCACCCGCATCGAGATTCCGCAAGCCCGCGCCGGCGCCGCCGCCAGCGTAGCTTAAGCCCCGCGGAATGTGGCTCGCAGAACAGCCCCATGCGTGAGCTTGGGGCTACCGCGGACCACGCTGCGAGCCGCCACCAAAAAACGGTCTTCTCCGCGGTTTTTCGACCCTCCGCGCTGCCTACGTCTCTCGTATTCCCGCCAGCACTCCGCGCATATATGAGAAGCTCTTCTGCATTCCCGGCAGTGGGTTGTTCTCATTAATCTCGTACTCGAGGTTGGCATACCCGGCGTAGCGCATCTTCAACATTTGGCGGAATATCTCCGGAAACGGCATCCTGCCTTCGCCAACGTCACACTGGCTCTCCTTGACGCGCATGTCCTTCAGGTCTTTGAGATGCATGTCGAGGAGCCGCGGACCCGCTTCGCGAATCGATTCCACCACATCCTTGCCGGTGCGTGCCGTGTGGCCGATGTCGATGCACAGGCCGCATCGCGGATCCATGCCCTTTACCACTTCAAGCACGCTCTGAGGCGTCGGAAACTGAGAGTCTTCCGGGCCGTGATTGTGCACCGCGATCTTGATGTCAAATTCCTTGACCAATCTCTCGAGTCTCGGCAGCGTATTGTGCGTGGGCGCGCACACAATCAGCGGCATGCCCGCGCGCTTGGCGTAATCGAACTTCGCCCGGCGCTGGACGTCGGAATCGCTGTCCGGAAACGAAATGTTGCCCCCGCCCACAATCACCAGACCTGCCGAGGCGAACTCCTGCCGGGCGATGTCGATCTCGGCCATTGTACTGTCGAGCTTGAGGTGAAAATCCTTGATGTTGAAGTACGGCGTCCCGAGCGCCTTCGTCATCTCGATCGCCTGGGCGCGCGTGAATTTGCGGAACGAATACGAGGCAACACCAAGCCTGACCGCCAAGCCGTTTCCCATGTCAATCGATTGGCCTCGAAGCGCCAATCGCCCTTCAAGAGCCAGCCCGGCCGCGCCGGCGGAAACCACCCATTCACGACGTGTCATAAGCTTTGTGCGGCCGCGATCGTGACGGCGCTCCTCCTTGCCGATTGTCCTGAACTTAGCCGCGTTATCAGGCGTGGCGCAGGCGCTCGTGTCTGCCGCGCCGAGACTCGTCTCGGCGCTCCGCCCGGACAAATGTCTACGATATCAATTCCAACTCATCCTCAAGCAATTGCTTCTGATACAAATCCGCGTAATACCCGCCGCGTTCCAGTAAGTCGGCATGTGAGCCCTGCTCCACAATCTGGCCGTAGCTCAGCACAACAATGCGGTCGGCGTTCTTAACCGTGGAAACCCGATGCGAAATCAGAATGGTGGTCCTATCCCTCATCAGGCCCGAGAGCCACGTTAGAATCTGTTCCTCGGTCAAAGTGTCGACACTCGAGAGCGCATCATCCAGAATCAGGATTCGCGGGTTCCGCAGAATCGCCCGCGCAATGGCCGCTCGCTGCTTCTGCCCGCCCGAGAGCGTCAGCCCTCTCTCGCCGATAACTGTGTCGAGGCCGGCCGGGAACGATGCAATATCCGGGCCGAGCCCGGCGACTTCGGCCGCCCACTGGATCTGTTCGCGCGATGCGCCAGGCACTCCCCAGGCGATGTTCTCCGCAAGCGTGGCGCTGAAAAGAAACGTCTCCTGTGGCACAAATCCAATGCCGCGGCGCAGCGCTTCCGGGTCGAACGCGCGCAGGTCGGCGCTCGCTTGCCCGTTGCCAAGTTCCACCCTGCCGCTGGTCGGGTCGAACAGTCGCGGAATCAGGTGGACCAGCGTCGTCTTGCCGCTGCCCGTGTGGCCCACAATGGCCACGGTCTCGCCTTCAGCGATATCCAGGCTAATGGCGTCCAACACGCGCCGCCCTTCGAATTCCACTGATACGTCCCGGAACCGAATCCCGGCGGCATATTGCTGTGGCGCAGGCACTCTGCCTGCCGCGCCGGGAGTGACTCGTCTCGGCGCTCCGTTCGCCCCTTTCCCCTCGGGCGCTTCCAGTGGCGCCCTCACCGAGGGTTTCTCGCGCATGATCTCATTAATGCGGTCCAAAGAAGCTGTGCCGCGCTGCATCAGGTTCACCACCCACCCCATCGCGATCATCGGCCAGATGAGAATCCCCATGAAAGTGTTGAACATCACGAAGCTGCCAAGCGAGATCCGGTGCGCGAGCAACTGCCGGCCCCCGGCCCAAAGCACCAATAGAAACGTGATCCCGATCAGAGTCTGCAGCAGTGGCATGAACAAGCCCTGGATTCGCGCCAGCTTCAAGTTGTCTTTCACGTATTCGCGGTTGAGCTCTTCGAACCGCCCCACCTCGGCCTCTTCTTGCGCATACGCCCGCACCACCCGCACGCCTGAAAGGTTTTCCTGGACCCGGCTGCTGATGCCTGAGAACAAACTCTGGATGTGTTCAAACAGCTTGTGAATCCGGCGGCCGAACACAATCACGAGCAGCGAGACCACCGGCGCCGGGGATAGCGCTATCAGTGTCAGGCGCGCATCCACGCTGAACATGATCCCCATCGCCAGCGCCAGTGTCAGCGAAGTTTCCGCGCAATACATGATGCCCGGCCCGAGCATCATGCGAACCGCGTTCAGGTCGTTGGTCGCGCGCGCCATGATGTCGCCGGTCCGGTAACGGCCGTAGAAATCATGCGAGAGCCGGACGAGCTGGGCGAACAGATCGTTCCGCAGGTCATACTCAATGTCGCGCGAGATGCCGATCATGATCACGCGCATCCAGTATTGAAAGAAGCCTTTCAGGAGCGAGGCGCCCGCCAGCAGGCCCGCCACTTCCAGAATCAGGCTCACGCGAAACCCGGCGGAAAGGGAATCGACCCCCTTGCGAATGATGAGCGGCAATAGCGCTCCGAGAATATCCTTGAGCACCAGCGCGCCCAGGCCGAGGAACATGCCCGAGCGGTACCGCCACAGATAGGGCCAAAGCGTGGCCAGAGTCTGAAACATGGCGTTGCTTCCAGCTTAATCCCGGCGCTCCGCTATGCCTCAAATGTCTTTTGCCGGGATCACATTTCTTCTTGACGTTTTCCATATTTCCACTATTATCGAAATATACGAAAGCGAGGCCGTGCATGGCCAAGAAGGAAGATTCTGAATTGATCGCCCGCTACGCCGACATGCTTTCGGCGATGGGCACCGAGCCACGCCTCCGCATTGTGCGCCTTCTCCTGAGCGCTCATCCCGAGGGTATGGTCGTCGGTGAGGTCGGCGAGGAGTTGGGTATTCCCTCCAGCACGCTGTCGCATCACCTCGAGAAGCTGAAGAATGAGAACCTGGTGCGCGTCAGACGCGAAGGCACCTACCTCTGGTATTCGGCCAATACGGAGGGCCTGCAGGAGCTTCTCGCTTTCCTCTATGCCGAGTGCTGCACGCGGAACAAGGCTGTGCAACCGGAAAAAATCCTTTGCTGCAAATAGGAGAAGGAAATGACTACAGACCTCAAGGGGATTGTTCAAGAGAAGTACGGCGAAGCGGCCAGGCGCGTGCATGCGGGGAACGGACTTCCCGCGGACTGCTGTTCAAAGACAAGTTGCTGTGAAGGCGCCGCTTCGTCGTCATGCGACCCCATCACCTCGGACCTTTACGACCAGGCGCAAAAAGACGGACTGCCGGAAAAGGCAATGCTCGCCTCCCTCGGCTGCGGCAATCCGACCGCCCTCGCCGAACTGAAGCCCGGCGAAACGGTGCTCGATTTGGGTTCTGGCGGGGGAATCGACGTGCTGCTGTCGGCGAAGCGCGTCGGCCCCACAGGCAAGGCTTACGGCCTCGATATGACCGATGAAATGCTGGCGCTCGCTGAAGAGAACAAGCGCAACAGCGGCCTGACCAATGTTGAGTTCCTCAAGGGCGAGATTGAAAGTATCCCGCTGCCGGACAACTCGGTCGATGTCATCGTCTCGAATTGCGTTATCAACCTGTCGGGCGACAAGAACCGGGTGATGCGAGAGGCTTTCCGGGTGCTGAAGCCGGGCGGCCGTTTCGCGGTCTCCGACGTCGTCGTGCGCGGCGAAGTCCCGGCCGAGGTCAGGAAGAGTATGGGGCTGTGGGTGGGTTGCATCGCCGGCGCCCTCGAAGAAATGGATTACGTAAAGCGCCTGGCGAAGGCTGGTTTCGACGCGATCGACATCGAACCCACGCGCGTGTACAGCGTCGAAGATGCCCGGCAGTTCTTAACAGGCGAGGGCCTTGACGTGGATGCGATTGCGCCGCTCGTACAGGACAAGTTCATGAGCGCCTTTGTTCGCGCGAAAAAGCCAGCAGGTTGCTCCGCGCCCGGCTGTTGCCTATGACGCCGGCGCGCCGTCTTGTCGGAGAGTTGCTCGGAACGGCGCTCTTGCTCGCTGCGGTGGTTGGCTCCGGCATCATGGGCGAGCGCCCGAGCGGCGGCAACGTCGCAACCGCGCTGCTTGCTTTCGCGCTGGCTGGCGCCGTCCTTGACCAGACAGGCGCCGGGTGTCGTTGTGCCTCACAGCGAGAGGGCGGGTTCACATGGCAGATAAGAAGCGGGTGCTGATTCTGTGCACAGGAAATTCGGCGCGGTCCCAGATGGCCGAGGGCCTGTTGCGGCACGACGCCGGAGACCGTTTCACGGTGGAAAGCGCGGGCACGAAGCCAGCCGCCGTTCGCCCGGAGGCGATAGCGGTCATGAAGGAAGTTGGCATCGATATTACGCCGCATCGCTCAAAGCATGTGGATGAGTTCGGTGGGCAGGATTTCGATTACGTGCTGACGGTCTGCGACAACGCGAGGGAGAATTGCCCCGTATTCTTCGGGACGGCCACGCGGCTGCATCGCGGCTTTAACGACCCGGGCGCCATCGAGGGTTCCGAGGAAAAGCGAGTTGGAGCGTTTCGTAAGGTGCGGGACGAACTGCGCGCTTACCTGAACAACAGCTTCGAAAAACTCTAATAAGAAAATCGCGTCAGAAAATCGGCGACCTCAGACCCTATTTCCATCGCGAAACGCCCGGTCGATTCCGCAGTGGTTCGCGTCGCCATAATCGCGAGCCGAGACGCGACCGTCAGCGTTTTCCGTGCTGACCCCGTGTTCCGTATCTTTCATCCCGCGAGGCCGATCTCGACGTCGAATCGCTGCAAGCGATATGATTTGCAAGGGCGGGAGAGGTGGCGGCCAATTTGAGACGCCGGCCGCAGTAGATCAGCAAATGAATTGGTGGGTCAATGCTACGGACCGACGCATAGACGGCTGCCCTCGCCCTGATCGAGTAAGGAGCACACGAACTTGAAGCCAAAGAACACGATCTGCCTCTGGTTTGACAAAGACGCGCATGAGGCGGCGCGCTTCTACGCCGCTACCTTTCCCGATAGTAAAGTGACCGCTGTTCACGAGGCCCCGGGTGACTATCCGGGCGGCAAGAAGGGCGATGTGCTGACGGTGGAGTTCACCGTCGTAGGCATTCCCTGTCTAGGTCTCAACGGTGGCCCGGTGTACAAGCACACCGAGGCCTTTTCCTTCCAAATCGCGACAGAGAATCAGGAAGAGACGGACCGTTACTGGAACGCGGTGGTCGGCAATGGCGGCACGGCGAGCCAGTGCGGTTGGTGCAAGGACCGCTGGGGCCTCTCGTGGCAGATTACCCCGCGCGCTCTAACCGATGCGCTTGCTGCTGGTGGCGACGAGGCAAAGCGTGCCTTCGAGGCGATGATGACGATGAACAATATCGACATCGCTGCCATCGAGGCAGCGCGGCGAGGCTGAACTGAACACGCCGAAACGTCCGTATTCGTCCGGATCACAAGCCGCCCGGAAACTGACTTGGTGAGCAGCCAAAGCTTTTCGCCGTGACGCACACGTTGCGGCTCCGGAGAGGGCAGGTTGGAACCTCGCCCGCGGAGTGACGATCCAGCTTGACAAGTTTTGCGAAACCGAATAATATCTATCTATAAAGTAGACATGCAACTCTCAGCCATAGCCCAAGCCCCATTCGTCCAGCTAAACAGCCGACCAGGTTGTTGTTGTTGAACGACTGATTCCGTCCGGGGTCAATTTCCCAACTCATCATCAATAAGTGCATCGAAGACCCAACCAAGGCGCGAGCCTTAAGGGCCGTTTGACCGCAAAACTGGCGGGGTCGCAATTCGGACTCATGGTTCCGAGGAAAGGATTCCAG
>Ga0181537_10000376_pt1 | contig 42236 bp, 64 predicted proteins | sample PEATcosm2014_Bin_39_FD_119765 | JGI IMG/M metagenome (GOLD analysis project Ga0181537, IMG submission 119765) | Peatland microbial communities from MTU Mesocosm Facility, Houghton, MI, USA - PEATcosm2014_Bin23_10_metaG | ecosystem: Environmental > Terrestrial > Soil > Wetlands > Peat | place...
ATATCCTCCTCGTGAACGTTCCAAGCATTATTTTTCGCCTCTTCTGCTCTCTTTTTAGCGATAGTAACCTCTAACATATCCTTAAATGAATTAAGCAAACCAATTAGTTCTTCTTTCCCACTCATCTTCTTACTCCTTAAATTAATAACCAATGTTTTCGAATATACGCTTTATTTTATTCATAATTGCTAAAATAACAGGGCTTAATAAACGCATCGTGATCCATATATACGCAAGAAGTGCCGATCCTATTAGAATAATAATCAACCAAGGGGGTAAAAAATTATTTGAGATTGCCCAAGGTAAATTTAATCCATACATATATAATGTAAGCATGAGCCAAACAATAAATCTAATTAGGTTTTTCATTGCCGATATCCACGAAAGGTGTCGCGCTTCCTGTAACTTTTGGCAAATGACCATCCCATCTTGTTACGCCTAAATATTGCACATACTCTGGCGTTAATGATGCCTCAATCATTTGATTAGCTTTTGCCTGCGCTGCTGCTGTTACTAATAGCTTTTGTGCTTCTGCTTGCGCTAAAGCTACTTCATTCTCAGCACGCATTGCATTCTGGGTTGCTTGAATCTTTGAATTGATAGAATCAATTACCGTTTGTGGCAATCTAAACGTACCGATTAAATATACTTTATCAACGTCTATACCAGAATTTGCAGCTTGTGCTTTTACAAGATTATTTACTTCTCCGATAAATTTCTCTTTTTGTAGTCCATATAATTCATCAATGGTCATGGTAGATGCAACTTGATTCATTGCATCACGCACCATATTACGCAGGAATGTATTCGTAATCTCATCAACACCTAAACGATAATGCTGAAATACTTTTACAACATTATCCGGCTGTATTTGATAAGTAATACCAACATCGGTATTAATTGATAAACCTTCGGACGTCTGCATAGTAATCGATTCATCATTACCAATATCCTGATTATCATTAGAATTATCCATCCAAGTATAATTTTGCAGAAATGTAGGAAACAAATACATTTCGCTATTCCACCCTAGGTAGTATCTGCCAACGCCATAAAGCTGGTCAGATACCCCCTTATCAGAGCCATACAGATTAACCATAACGCCTTGATAACCCGCTGGAACCTTTGTACATCCTGCTAATAGTAATGTTGCTAGTATTAATGATCTTCTATTCATTTCCTGGTTCCTTAAATTCTTCTTCATCTTGATATAATGGATCTTTCTCCATTTTTGCTTCACGTTCTTTTTGAATCTTTTCGTAAATTTCTAGGCGATGAACTTCAACGTTTTGTGGTGCGGTTATGCCTATACGCACTTGGTTCCCCTTCACCCCAAGAACTACAGCCGTGATATCATCGCCGATGGTTAGCACCTCTCCGACGCGTCTGGTCAAAATAAGCAAGATCAATACTCCTTTTTTAATTTATCCATACGACAAGGTCGTAATCCGTGTTTACTATGCAATATCGCCATCGCCAGAGCCATCGCCAGAGCCATCGCCAGAGCCATCGCCAGAGCCATCGCCAGAGCCATCGCCATAGCCATAGCCAGAGCCATAGCCATAGCCATCGCCAGAGCCAGCGCCAGCGCCAGCGCCATAGCCAGAGCCATCGCCAGAGCCATCGCCATAGCCAGAGGCAGCGCCATCGCCATAGCCATCGCCATAGCCAGAGCCAGCGCCATAGCCAGAGCCAGCGCCATAGCCAGCGCCATGGCTATCGCCAGAGCCATCGCCATAGCCATAGCCATCGCCATAGCCATACCTAGGAATTATGCTGACCATATTTTTACGCTCTTGATCGAATTTTTAGCTTTATCGGTAACGTCTAATATTTCAATTGCTTGCAATAATTCTACGCGTTCAACTTCACATGGAAATTTGCAGTTTTCCGGTTTAGATGTTCCTTCCATTGCTAATTGTGACAAACTAGCTGCACCATCCCAATACCATATACGTCGTGCATTTTTTAATACTACTTCTTGACCATTTTTGGACTCTAATTCTCCAGCAAACACACCTGCTGAATAAGTTCTTACAATTACATATTTCATTTAAGCTCTCCTTATTTAATTGCATCAATTTCAAGATGATACAGTCCTATAGTTATCCCTATTAATATTGCCAGCATCATAATTTTGTAATCGCTGCGTCAACAACATCCTCAACTACTGGCACAACAAATTTAGAAACAATGCTTTGGAAAGCACCTTGTTGAATATTAGTAGTATTGGTTTGTGTTGCGAGTCCTGCAAAATGAGTCAAGATTGCTGAAATTTCTGGCAAGCTTAAACTATTTGTAGGGGTGCAGCTAAGATTGCCGTTTGTGGTGTCTACGCTAATTGTGATAATTGGTGTTACTGCCATGATATAAATCTCCTATGTTGGTTAAATAATTAAAAAGGGTATCAAGAGACATTCCATTCTAAAAGGGAATATCCGTGTCATCGAAGTTGAGTGCTTCTGCTGTTTCTGCTGTCTTCTTAGGCGCATTGGGATCAGACGGTAAATAATCTGTAATACGGTTTTTATCATCATATTGGCCGCTCTTATCAACTTCGACACCTACTCTTACGCGCAAGGTGCGTACTTTCTTTGCTATCTCTGCTGACAAGAAACCAGCTTCATACTCATTCTCTAAGCCATTCGCATAACAGAAATGCCGTACTTTATATGCAAATCCCTCGATAAACATTAAGTAATCATGAATAATATGGGGTTTGCCAGTTTTGGAATAAACCTTAAGCATGAAATGAATAGTTTGATTACCATTCTTTGATACTTCATCTTTAGCGTCTAACATCTCTGCGTCGTAATCACCACGCTCTAGGAGCGGTGGCTTTAAATCTTTTTCAGACAATGGGTTAAATCTCACTTCGTTTCTCCTTTAATTAATTTCTCTAAATAATCAATGCATTTTTGCACATCAACACCTTTCATGTCTGCAAAAGATTCTGCGTGCGCTTTGGCTAACCATTTATCTGTATCTTCTGTAGGTATTTTTAATAAATCAACTAATCTCGTAAGCTCTGCAACTTGTGCAGGATCTGCAAGTATTTCTGGCACAGCATCGCGCTCTAAAACATCTCTACCATAACGATTAGCAATTTCATCATAGCAAAAAGGGAATACATCAAATTCATGAAAAGCTTCTAATCTGGATTTTTTTACAACACCAACACGCTTTTCACCACGTTTTTGTACTTCGAAGACTAAGTCAAAAAGATAATCCAGCTTTTTATAACAATCATAAGTTTCGCCAAGCTTAACGAGCTTATCACCGTATTCAGTTTTAGAATGCGAAGTAATAATAACGTTCATATCAAGACGCAATAATAAATTAAGTAATGATTTAATTTGGGTATTTGCATGCTGAACATGGCGACCGAATCCTGTGCCGATGGCTTCATCCGCGCCAGCTATATCGATTAAATCATTATAGATAATAGTGAGCGGGTCAATAATCAATGTTTTATATTCATGCTGCTCAGTGAGTAATGACAATACTTCTTGTTTTAATTCAGCAAAGTTTGACGTTTGAAATATGACACCGCCAGCTTTATTTAATAGCTCAACATATGATTTATTTTCAGCGCCTCGCTCTGTATCAATAAGATATGGCCTTGGGAACTGAATAGCTGCCGTTGTCTTGCCGGCGCCGCTTTGTCCATAAAATAATGCTTTTAATCTTTTCTCTACTAATTCCGGTTTTTTAGCTCTCAACATTTGAGTTTCTCCTTAAATAGGCTCTTGTCTAAATTTCATTTTACTACCTTTTTCTCGATATAATCCGGTAATCTTATCGGCATGTTTAGCGCACAAATGCTGTTTAAATTCCTCATCAAAAGGATTCTTGTCGTAACCTGACACTAAATAATCAGCCATATTACTGCACATTGCGCATACATGCTTACTAGACTTATGTCGCATACGTTCCTCCATATAATATTGATGCAGTTGTTCCTCTATAAAATTCCATTGCTGCATGTTACGCATTGACAATACTCCATCCAAACAAAGGTAGCGCAATCGATACTAATTGCAATAAACAAAAAATTACGCACATCCAATAAGCCCCGGCTAAATAAGCTGAATAAATTGCGGCAATAAATGCGACATTTAAGGCGAGCACCAGAAGGCTCATTATGAATATAAATAAATTATCTGCCGATAAAAATTTGCGCATCATAAATCCCTCATCAATTGCGCCTGTGATTGCACAGTCTTTTGCGCAAGATTATATTCATGTTGTGCCTGCAATAATTGCTCATGCATTTTTGTTTCGTGTTGCTGCAATGATTTATATATCCTATATTGCTTATGCATTTCAGTGACGTGCAAACCTTTAACCTTATCCCTGATCCATACTTTGTAGCCTATTGCATAATCCCTCATAATCATGACTGTTGCCCTCCTAGTAATTTCTCAATAATCTGTAAAGTTTGTATTTCCCTGTTGCGTGATTCAACTACGTGCTTAAATAATTCTTGATAATCTTTTTCGAGTAATGCAACTTTATTGGACAAGATACGAAGTTGTTCTTGCGTCGAAAAAGTATAAGATGGCTTTTCTATAATCATCTCGCCAGTATGTTCAGACTCAATCATTTTTATTTCTCCCCAAATAACAGCAATATAAGCGATAAAATTTTCTGAACTTGAGATTGCAAGTTAATGTGACACACTATTATCCATTAGATTTCTCCAGTTCGCGTTTATCATCGCCAAGCTTTGCAGCGATATTTTCAGGTGTATTGAGTTCTTCGATTCGATCTTCTAAGTCAGATCGAATCTGAGTATCATAGTAAGAAGTAACATTCTCTTCTAAATAAGTAAGGAGAAGAATTGACCATTGCTCTCTAAGATCTGGATTATCTGTGCGCATATATTCGCCGATACAGCGTAATAAATCTCGAGGATTAGGGAAGAAAAAAGGATCAAAATTTTCATCGTTAGGATTTTCGTCGATATCGATTAAGACTTGTAAACCAGCTAAAGTTGTAAGACGCTTTCTGAGAAGTTCTTCGCGCCATAAAGGTTCGTGCGTGTGCGCTAAATCGGCTATTTGTCCCTGATATTCTGATTTGTTACTCATATCCATGTCTCCCTTCCAGTTGTTAGCTACGTAAAATATTCCCATTAGACACTATGCTAAGTTTTATAAAATTGTTATGGTATTTTTCCCAGTACAGGCGGGCATCTTCATAAGTGTCAAAGTCTTTTACGAATTTGCCCGAAACTGGTTTTGTAAAATATAAATCTGCAATAACGTACTTCTTTGTACTGCACTCTGCATTGTTAAGTGTAAAGTAAAACTTGTTCATCGTAGTACTCCTTGTGTTTTGAAAACTTCCAGTGTTGGGATAAATTTAGCACCGACACGGTGATATGTCAATAGCTATTTTTTATCATTGCAAATATATTTTTATTTGCCTATTGACTACTAAACCTTATAGATCAAGGATTATATATGAAAGAAGCATTAGAACGAGCAATTACATTGGCAGGCAACGCGCATAGATTAGCTAGGCTGTGTGAGGTTGCGCCTCAGCAAATACCAAAATGGCTTAAGTCTGGCAAAACACCCGCGCATAGATGCATTCAAATAGAGCGCCTTCTAAAAGAAGCCATCACAAGATATGAGTTAAGACCTGATATATATCCACCTGAAGATTATAAGCGAAGGAGAAACCCGAAAATTGTTCTTATAGAGAAAGATAAAGAAGATATACCGTTATAAGGTTACATATAAGGTAAGAAAAGTGCTCAAGTCTTCTCGCGTAAGACTTGAGCATTGCTTCATTTTAGTTACGATAAGTCTCAAAAACATCACCGCAATGGTAACGCAATTGTAATACAGAAACTGCACCGCAATTGTAATGCAAAAACTGCACCTCAACGGTAACGCAACTGTAATACAAAAACAGCACCGCAACTTGTTACGGACTATCAGTTAAAACATCACCGCAACGGTACACAATATGACACTGCTGTAAGCCTTTGTCAATTGTTTACTTCTGCGGATTAATTAATTTTTTAATCTATTAAGGAAGTAAATTTATGACTATGTCTTGGTGTCGCTTTTACGATACAGACCTTCATGATCCTCGTATTCAATCAATGCCAGAAGCTATGCAGCGACGTTTCTTTATGCTTAGGCTACTTCATATAGACAATAAAATTGATCTCTATAATGATGATGACATAGCTTTTGCTCTTCATATTACCCCTCAAGAAGCTGCCATCACTAAAGCACTTTTTCTTGAGAAAAAATTCATTACTCCTACATGGCGATTGATTGAATGGGATAAGGAGCAATGCCCTTCTGATTCTTCCAAAGAAAGGATGAGAAAATTACGAGAAAAAAGGAAAAGTGACGGCACTGTTCGTCACATGTGCGCGAACAGTGCAAAAAGCGTGACGGATAGATCAGATCAGATCAGATCAGATCAGAACAGATCAGAGAAGATAAGAAGTACTACCGTAGCTGAGTCTGAAACAAGATTAAAAAACATTACTAACGTAGCAAGCAACGCGCGCGAAAACCCGCCGTCGCTTTTTAAAAATAATTTTATGATAGTTTTGGCAGAACTTTTCGGAGACGGTGCTATCGCCCATCCTCACACAGCCCACAAAATTGCGACGATGTGTTCAGTCTGGGAAAGTGGGGGGGTGACCGATGAACATATTCGCGGGGGGTATGCCAAAGCGCTTGAGCAAAAAGGTCGGGGATCGTTCGGGGCGTTGTATTTACAAAACATCGTTCTCGAAATTGCAAACCCTGTGCAGCCTAAAAAATCAACAGGTGGTGGATGGCGCGGCCCGACTGACGCGGAAAAGGCGGAAAATCTAGCGTGGATGCATGAGGAGTTTGCAAGGATGAAAGAACGTGGGGAGGTTTCATAATGCAACCAGGTGACTTTCTCAAATTTCAAGAGCACATGTATGTGCTGGGGCACACCTACAAAACTGACGGTGGCCAGATAGGAAAGATGTATTTTAAATCGTTGGTTAGACTCACAGTTGAGCAGGTTGAACAAGGTATTGTGCGCTGGCTACAAGACCCGAAAAAATGCGCATATTTACCAAAACCTGGCGACTTGCTGGCGTACTTTCCCGAGGATAAAACCACGCAAACACAGGTTCAAACTTGCGTAGAATGCAAGGAATTACCTAGTGAAATGACGAATGCCGGAAAGGCGTTGTGCATGGATTGCTACCACATTCATTTTTGGCGACCGAGGGCTGAGTACGAAATCCAGTTTCTCAACGCAAAATGTCGAGCGGTATGGGAAAAGCGCCTAAAAGATCGAATCCTACCCGGGTAAAGTAGGGGGTACATTGAACGATCTATGAAAAGTAATACCATTACGGCGGGTAGAAAAAATAATCGCTTCACGGGCTTTAAAATCGGTTTTACAACTAAGGGGGTTTGGATGAACAAGCAGCAAAATTTGAGTGAGCTGGATGCCAGGATTCACGAAGAAGATATTCAACGCATGGCGGTAAAAGTTTACAAAGAAATGAAAAAAGAAATGGCAAAATATAAATTACGGGTCGATTACTTTTCCGCCTACTCGTTGGCACACTTGCACACAATCTTGCTCGTACTGGCTGCTAACGAGATGGAGACATTCGCTAAGTCGCCTAACCTGTCGATGGAAATTATAGGCTATGTGAAGCGATTTATCGAGAAGCAGGAGGAGAAGTTTGCAACTAAACACTAACCATTTTGTTGACGCCAACAAAATGACCATATTGCCGAGGTCGGAAAAATGATGAGGCTGGTAGCTAGCGAAGCTCAAGAACAGATTGCCTTAATGAAATGGGCTTGCCTTACCAAGCTGTCTGGGATGTCCATAGGCACATATTTGTTCCACATCCCTAATCAGGGCAAGCGATCCAAAATGGGCGGTCACCAGCTCGTTCGGATGGGGCTTAAAGCGGGTGTGCCAGATCTGTTTCTGGCTTATCCGAAATGGCATACCTACTTGCTGGGCTACCCAGGCATGTTTATCGAGATGAAACGCCGTAACCTCAAAAACACTCCCGATGGTGGTTTAATGCCTGAGCAAAAAGACATGCTAAACCTACTTGATTCTGTGGGGTACAAGTGTATAGTTGCCTACGGTTGGGAAGAGGCAAGAGACGCAATTTTGGAGTATTTGAGTGTCTGATAATTTCACCCCTATAAGACGAACTAAATTAAACGATGCTTTAGTGCATAACCTCGAACAATTAATCCGCGAAGGTGTTAAACGAATTGGATTAAAACCATCACAATTTCAATTACTGCATGATTCGATATGTGATGCGTTAAAAGTACATCACAAAACAGAAATTCCTTTCGAGGGCGCAATTATTTATAAACTGGAGCCAAGATAATGCCGATATATATTAATAAAACATTGATACCCGAGATTAGATTTCCTGGTGGAGAATGTCATATAGCGCTTGACAATATTCTTCAATATGAACTTGATGGCTATACAAAAGTTTATGGAAAGTGCACGTGTAAAGCATTTCTTTACAATTCCGATGACATTATGCGCTTGTTGTTAACTATCGATGCTATTCGCCGTATAAGCCCAAAAATTCGTATAAAACTTGAAATTCCTTATTTTCCATACGCAAGACAAGATCGGGTTTGTAATTATGGGGAAGCCTTAAGTATTAGGGTCATGGCTGATTTAATTAATGGTTTGAATTGTGAGAGTGTCCTAATTCATGATCCACATTCAGACGTGGTGGGTGCATTGGTGAATAACTGCCGTATCGAGCCTATTCATAATATTATTAGATTCACTTCATTAGGTAAGTTTATCAAAGATCGTAATTATGATTTAGTTTCACCAGATGCAGGGGCAGAAAAGAAAGTACGCACAACAGCTTCAATTCTTGGTAGAGGCGCATATTATGCATATAAATCACGCAATACACTTACTGGCGAAATAACTTCAGTTCGATTCGACGATGATGTCTTAGGCAAGAACTTATTAATCGTTGATGATATCTGCGATGGTGGCAGAACATTTATTCAATTGGCCGATAGATTAATGCATAACGGTGCAGTAAATGTTTGCCTATATATTACACACGGTATTTTCTCAAAAGGGTTAGCTATATTACGCCCACATTTAAGTCATATTTATTGCTATCATACATTTTTGCCTTATTGCGATTTTGATCGAGATTTTCTAACCATATTAAGCAAGGAAAATTAAATGTATATTAATCCATTAACCGCAATTGATTTCTACAAAACCGATCATCGTAGACAATATCCAGAAGGTACAACTGAGGTTTATTCAAATTTTACAGCGCGTAGCAGCAGAATGGGAGGAGTTAAGGAAGTAGTATTTTTTGGATTGCAATATTTTATTAGTGATTTTTTAATTAATACTTGGCGTGAATCATTTTTTGAGATCCGCAAACGATATGTATTAGAAGATTATAAACGTCGTATGGACAATGCTTTAGGTAAAGACAGTATTAATATCGATCATATCGCAGCACTGCATGATTTAGGTTATTTACCTTTAAGAATTAAAGCTCTACCAGAAGGTACGCTCGTACCAATTGGCGTACCAATGTTAACAGTCGTTAATACCCATCCAGATTTTTTCTGGTTAACTAATTATATCGAAACAATTATGTCGTGTTATCTGTGGAAGCCCATAACCTCCGCAACGATTGCTTTTGAATATAAAAAACTATTAACTAATTACGCGAAGACAACTTGTATAGATAAAGATTTTATTAAATATCAAGCGCACGATTTCTCTTTTCGCGGTATGTCATCACCACAAGATGCAGCAATTTCCGGTGCGGGTCATTTATTATCGTTTGTAGGCACTGACACAGTGTTAGCAATTGATTTACTCGAAGATTATTATTTTGCAAATGCTGAGAAAGAATTAATCGGTTGCTCAGTACCCGCAACTGAGCACTCATGTATGTCAATGGGAACAGAGAATAATGAGCTATATACATTTAGGCGATTAATCACTGAACTATACCCGACAGGGATTATATCTATCGTATCTGACACTTGGGATTTCTGGCATGTCATTAACATGTATTTGCCCATGCTTAGACCCGATATCATGGCTCGCAATGGCAAAGTCGTAATTCGCCCAGATAGCGGCGCTCCGGTAAAGATTATTTGCGGGGATTTACTTGCGCCAAAAGATTCATCCCAATACAAGGGCGCTGTCGAATGTCTCTGGGATATCTTCGGGGGCACAATAAATTCAAGGGGCTTTAAAGAACTAGATCCACATATCGGCCTAATCTACGGTGACTCAATTACTCTCAATCGCGCCAGTATGATTTTAGAGCAATTAGAGGCTAAAGGCTTTGCCTCTAACAACATTGTCTTTGGTGTTGGCTCATATACCTACGAATACGTCACTAGAGACACGTTCGGCTTTGCTATGAAGGCAACTAGTGGGGTCGTAAATGGCGAGCGTAGGGATATCTTTAAATCCCCTAAAACAGATGACGGCGAGAAAACATCTGCTAAAGGATTGTTGCGCGTTAAGCGTATTGAGAATAAATTACTTCTCGAACAACAAACCGATGAAGTTTCGGAAGCTGGCGGAGAATTGCGCACCGTTTTTATGGACGGTCAATTGGTTAGAAAAACTAACCTGCAAGAAATTCGCGAACGTCTTGATAATGAATTACGAGGTAAATGTTATGGCTGAGAAGTGGACACAAAAACTTGATATCAAAAAAGGCGCTCTTCGCGCTAAAGCAAAGAAAGCTGGTGGTATGAATAAAGAAGGTAAAATCAAAGAATCATTTATCGATAAAGAAGAACATTCGAAAAATCCGCGCACTAAAAAACAAGCTGTGCTAGCCAAGACATTTGCAAAGATGAGGAAGAAATAAATGGCTGCTAAAAAATGCGTAACTGAGAAAGAATTCTCTAAATACAAGAAGGAAGACAAAAAGGATGATAAGAAAATGGCTGAAAAAGTTGTGCGAAAAAATGCGCATACAAAAAGAAAGCGTACCGGTAAATATTCTTAACCAACAAGAGCAACAGGCCGACCAGGCTTATCATGATTATTTAACAGGTAAGAGACAGCTTGGGAATATTTTGATAGATAACCAAAGCGGCGGCGTAAATGTCTTCCAAAGCAATACTTATGGGCATAATGCCGTTACTATGGCGGCATTAATGCAACAAGACTCGCAAGCTGCTAGAAATGTATATGTGGAGGGCATGCTAAATACTGTTGTATGCCCCTCTCTTCGAAATTCTACATTGGTAAATGTAACTTCTGGAGAGAGTAATACTTTTATAGGTACAAAATACCCTGAACCACCTAAAGATTATGTCGATGGCGAATTTGAAGTAGTTGAACCACTTGTGGCTAGTATTGATCTGGATAAATAGTGAATGTCATCACACAAATACAAATGCCCTAATTGCGGCGCGCCTATGTGGAAACATGGCACATTATTCTACAAAACTATCAATAAAACATTCGTCCGCTATAAATGTTCAAATTGTGAGTGCAAAGCTACCTATAATGAAATTGCCTTGGATAGATTTTCCGGAACAACTCAATATTGTGAACATTGTAAACAACCTATTCTGGCGACTCGCGTGCTGAAGTATTAACGCTATTAAATTTATCGATGTAGTTGATATAGCAGAATAACAATTGTAATGACCTCAATTATCCACGCATGATTTAACATCCCGAGACCCATAAAAGCGCCATTAAGAGTTGCTATCGCAATTGTTCCCATTATCTCTTAAACACCGTATAACCATGCTGCGCAAGATCAGATCGATTATTCTGCTGTGCACGCAGTGGCTCTAGCTCATTGCCAAGACTCTCATACAATACCTCTCCCGGAATGCGCGGCTTGCGTTTGAATAGCTTACATTGAGCGTAATTTGCGGGTTTATCAGTTGGTTGTTGCATGTTAGTTGCTCGTTACTAGTTTAAATGGACACATCAATACAGTGGATTCAGTGCATGTGTAAGTATTATAGGGGGCGGTAAACCAATAACTATTGCCATGATTAAGATTAGGGGTATAGGTTCCGTATGAAACTATTTCAATCCCGGGTGTATTGCTAACAGTATTATAGGCGCAACCTAAGAGATTGCCGGGAGCATCAAAAACAGCTTGTTTAAAGAAAAAAATACTCACCTTGTTAATCATGGGGGGGGATGCTACATGAAAAGTGGGTGGGAGAGTTTGACAATCTAATGGGCTATTGCAAATAATAGCTTGCGGACAATAAATATTACCGCCAAAAGCTGCAAAACTACTTAATAATAATGTACTACCTATCAATAATTGCTTAATCATTTTTTAATCTCCAAAAAAAGTTTCTGCGAATTGAGTTTGTATTTCTTCTAATATCTCATGTTGTATCTCGGATAATTCTTTATGCTTCCAATTGCGCCGTAAAAACTCCGAAAAATGCTCAATAGCAATGTGCATTTTCTCGGCTTTACAATGAATCTCAAATTTGTCCTTATCTTCCGGCTCGTTTAAATCAAATGATAATGTTGCGTTCATTCCACTAACTCCCAATCATCATCGTCGAATGATGCGAATTCTATTTTAACGGGGTTAAAATGCTGATTAACTAAACACTTTCTTTTTTTGTCATTGCTATAAATTAACTCATATATTGTGTATCGAAAGTAAACAGCTGGATTCTGTATTCGAGCTATTCGCTTACCATCTTTTAATGCTAGTAATGCCTCTATAATATTCATTCTGCTACCTCCCAGTTATCCTTAAATAAATCTCCTGCAAAAATATTAACAGGCTCATCATTTTGATTGTGAATGCGCCCATGTGATCCAAGATAATAATATTCATTCTTGGGTGAATTTATTCTTCTAATTTTTACGGTTTTATGCAGTAATGCATCTAATGCTTCCACAATGGTCATTATGGTATTTCCCTCAATATATTCTGCGGCAGTTTGTTCTCAATCATCTCAATATCATCTTCGCTCAATAATCTATTTCTAAAAGATTTTGGTGGTAATTCATCAACTGCAACTTCTAGGCTGCATGTATTTCCTACACGCTCTGTACTTAATTTTAAGGCTTTATCCAATGCTTGCTCATAATCATTAGCCTCTACTAGACAACACCCTAACCATTTATGTTGTGCCGTACCAAGATAAAAAAACCACCAGCTCATTATTTAGCCTCCTTTAAATCAAATAAGAATAGTACGTTCATTCCACTAGCTCCCAGTCATCGGCATATAAATCTTCATATGATAAATACCCTACTTCGCCTCATTCAGATACATTATCCATCGTACACCCATATTCGGTATTTTCTCCTGACGCAATTTCAAACATATACAATGGGGTGGTGCAGGTAAATCAAAATAATCAAAAAACCCTGTCATCTGAAATATCCCATTATTTGCCGAATATTTTGAAATTTTAACCGAATAAGTAATATACTCTTCTAAGAACTCAAAAATAATCGCATTATTTTTTTTGGAGTAGTGTGGCAATACATAATTGTAAGGATGCCCCAGATCTTTATTTAACAGTTCAGTAATTCCCTTATTCATCGCAAATACTATTCCTTTACTGTTTTTCACACGATACACCGTCATCATAGGTGCTTTGTGTCGCTTATTTAACGCCATGCTCACTTTTAGATCTGACCAGTCACTCGTTTCTACATCATCATAAACTCGTGCTCGTACTGTGCTGCCTTTCATTTTTAATCTCCTTCTGCTCATTAATTAACCAATCAACAACTGAACTAGAAAACCCGTCAATATGGGTAAACTGTCCATAACCAACACCATTACGCGCACTAGCCACGTTAATGATATATCCTTTCGTTCCAGGCAATACCGATCCAATACCATCGGATGATTGCTCGTCAGTAATTACAATTAATGTGTCGTACATACCCGCACCAGCGCCAATAACTATTTTATTTAAGTGAGCGATAGCTTTAGCTAATTCAGTGCTGGCATGCCTCTGACTATTTACAATAGCATCACGCAAAGCAAAACCTTTGCGTGGTGGAACGGCAACAAACCCCGACGAAAATGTCCAGGTAAATGGAACCTCAATAGTTAATTCACGGATCAATATAGCAACCGCACATGCAGCGTCTAATCGTGTCATATCTGATTTACTAGATAGTCTCTCATCCATAGAACCAGAGACATCGATTAATAATGCTATTTTTCCTTGCAACTTTGGCATTTTCTCAACACATCGTGCCATCATCGTCTCAAGCATCGGTTCACATTGCGGAACTGCCTTTGCCGCTGCAATAAATTGATATGGCAACATCCTGTCGACTTTGCAAATGGTGGAATAAGACCTAATCTCAGAAATAGAGACTCTAGCTTCTACCATGTTTCTTAAATTACGCAAAAAGGCGATTGTTCCTAGCTTATTTTCTAACATTAAGCTCGTGAATACTTCGTGCTTATCTTTACCTGCCGACAAAGCAACTTCCCATGTGTCAGGAGTGGTTAGCGTGCGATCAACTATTTTTTTGTAAAGTAATTCATTAGGCGTGAAAACTTGCGTAGCATCTTGCTCTAAATTAATTAATTTTAACAAACGTCTCTCTGCTTTAGTAAAGATAGGCGCATCTTTGCCCTTATCTTTTGGCTTTGAATGCGATAAAAATAATGCATCACGTAATTTAACTTGATTATCTCTGTCGTATTTAGCAAATTGATACTCATTAAACTTACGAAACGCAAATGCTAAGCCTTTTTTAACTTGGTGCGATAATGTGCGCTTTTTAGTTTTTCCAGACATTTTATTTTCGATATTTGTAGACCAATACAACGCCAAAAAATCCGTAATCTGATCAGGGCGCGTAATTATCCTAGACAATGTCTTAGCTACAAATTTTTTATGGCTAGCATATCGCGCCATTTCACGCACAATTAATAATGGTGCATGCCTCAAATTCGCACGTTCACTGGCATCTATGGCAAGTTGCACACACTGGGCAGGCTCAACCAAGGGTACAAGCTTTGCGATGCGTGCGCCTATCTCCTCGCCGTCCTCGTAGAACTCTTTCTCAAACAACATGCAGCTCATTACTGATCTGCGCAATTGTAAATATGGGGATATGGTGCAAGCGTTGCCACCTTCGTGGGTTTTTAAGCCGCCAGAGGCTTGATTTAATCGTGTCATGATATTTCCTTACTGTACTGGAACAAACGAGCTGGGTACGAAGGGGACATCGTCCCCACCAAATTTAAAGTTTGAAGTAACCCACCTCTACGCCAAGTTATAAAACAATCGCTGGAACTAACAATCAGGGTGTTTTCTAGAGAAGTAACCCCAATATTCGCCAAGCTATAAAACTATTGCTGGAACAAACGAGGAAAGTGTTTAGCGCTCTACCCGCTGAGCTACGGCGTAATTTCTACACCGGACGGACTCGAACCGCCGACCTCTTCATTACAAGTGAAGTAACTTTCCTCTACGCCAGACTATTTTCTATTCAAAAAACTTGTGAATCTTAAACTCTGTTAATCCACCAACAATAAAACCAATTGCAAAACCAATTCCTAAACTACCAAAACCTATCTCCATTAAAAATGATAAATGCGTAACAATCGTATTAGGTGCTAATGTTGCAATTCCCATTATTTACCATCCACTGTAATAGCGGCTGTATGCCCAAACGGTACAATTGTTAATAATTCGCCAGTATTGTTGCTTATTGTTAAGGGGGGTACGTTCTCCAATGCTGAGACTCTTTTTTCAATATTATTAATTTGGTGTATCAGTATATCGAGCGCATCTTCTAGCGGTGCCAAGACATATTTGAAGTCCGTCATTTAATTACTCCTTAACTGCGATAATAAGCAAAAGCTTCGTCAAATGTCTTAAATTGCGCAAGCACTAACTCAACACACGTGCTTCGCACTTCCCATAAATGCGTCATACTATTATATTTTATCGTCATAATTGAACCTCGACGTCGTCAATGTATCCCAGATATACCCATCTATAACGTTCAGCAATGGCGTTATATGATTTTTCTTCGTCTCTTATTCGAATAAATATTTTATCTTCTCTAATTCTATAGTTTCTTGCGCCATATCTTCCACGCAATGAAAGTCTCAAGGGGCTATTTCTACTATAAGATGATAATTTACATAGGGTGGTCATAATATTTCTCCAAGTGATTAAAAGTTTCCCATATTTCATTTTAAAAAATGACTTTCCTCAATCCCTTCCCAGAAACTGAGGAAGTCATCAACACCGTTTTTATGAACTTATCTTGTTATTCATATTGCCGTTGTTATGGTCTATAGTATCACCGATACGGTGGCATAAGTCAAGCGGGATTTTCAATTATTTTGCAAATAGTTTTAAAAAGTTGTATAAATTCCACAATTTCAAGGGGTTAACATGCGTTGCAAATTATGTAATGGTGGCAAAAAAATTATTGGAATGGGTTGCATGGAGCAATCTTGTCCAGAATGTGACGGAAAAGGTGTTCAGCCAGAACAAAAAGAAGTAGCAAAAGAGGTTGAGATTGTTAAACCACCATATAAAAGGCCATCAAGAGCTAACAGTAACTTGCAATCACGCATCAAGAACGGTGAACCATTAAAAGTGGCATTACAAAATGCGAAATAAATTTAGTCCCAAAGGCTCACTAGGCAAAGGATGGGCGAGACCAATAAAACAAAATAAAATCGCTGAACAATTATTACGAAAGCAGTTGCATAAAATGTGGAATTTAATTAAATGACTGATACAATCTGGTCGACTGAGTTGTTTAAACATCGCAAATTGAATGCTGAAGGTCATCAAAGAGTGTACGAATATATAATATTAGCCGAAACGATGTTGGAATTGATTCATGAGAATAAACCATCGCGCGATTTATCCTTAGCATTAACAAAACTAGAAGAAAGCGTAATGTGGTTTACGAAAGGTATTTCCGATATTAAGGAATTTCAGGAATAAAATATGTATGCCATTAGACGAAAACGGTTTAACTCCAAAACAAGCTAAATTTGTGGAAAACTATTTGACTAATGGATATAACGGCTCAAAGGCGGCAAGAGATGCAGGATATAGCAAAAGATCAGCTGCAGAGATAGCCCAAGAGAACTTAATGAAACCCCTGATAAGGTCATGTATGCGCGAAAGAATGCAAAAAGCAGCCGAAAAAGCAGGATTAACGCCAGAATTTCTAGCAGAGAAAATGCAATTAGGAATTAATGTTGCAGCAGATCATATAAAAACCACATATAAGAATAACAAAGGCAAAGTTACCCATACCGAATTTAATCACGATGCTGCAAATTCAATGCATAAATTATTAGGCGAAGCGCACAGAGTTCTAGATTTATACCCAGAAGAAAAGAAAGCAGCAGAATCAACTGTTAATGTGAATATGCAACCTGTTAAAGAAGAACTAGATAAGGCAAGGGGAAAGTTTTAATTAATTTATTAACCACTGGAGGAAATAGCAATGCGTAAAGAAATGAAAAAAGAAATGGGCAAGAAAACTTTTAGTTCACCTGCTAAACATAGCAAGAACTTAGGACAAACAGCATTTATGAAAGAGAGCAAAGAATCGCACAATGGCAACATGGGCGGGAAGGGGAAGAAAAAATAATGGCACACATCGGACATTTTGCAAGTAAATCACGCAAGAGTGCAAAACCTATGAGGTTACAAGCTGGGCAAAAGGATGAAGGTTCTGCTAAGCCTAAAACTCACATGGTTAAACGAAAAGGTATGATGAAAAAAGGTAAGTAGAAATGTATGCAGGTAACTTCTGAAGAACGAGACGAGATTCTAGGCTCACTACTCAAGTTCACCTGCGTATTTTATAAGTTATTAACGAATAGAGAATTTCTAATCTCGCGCCCAATTGGACGTGAGCCAATGCAGATCACAGTAGCTCGCGCTCTCATGGAGTGCGAAGATCATCAAGTTAATCGCAGACAAATACGCACTCCACCTAGATACGGCAAAACGATCATGGCTGTTTGCTTTATTGCATGGACATTAGCCAGATGGCCTGATTGTAATAACATCTATGTTAGCTATGCGCATTCATTGGCTCGCAAGCACACTGGCCTCGTTAAAGAAATAATGATGCTGCCTCAATATCAGCATATGTTCGATGCCCGCATTAAGCGTGACGCGAGCGCTAAAGATAACTTCGAGACTGTACAAGGTGGCTCAGTGTATGCGGTAGGTTCAGGCGGTACGATTACAGGGCGTGGCGCAGGCATTCAAGGCTTGCCAGACGATTACAAAGCAGGCTTAAAGGATGTATCGCGTTATGGTGGTTGCATTCTCATAGACGATATTCATAAGCCTGACGAGGTTTTTAGCGATACTATTCGCCAAGGTATTTTAGAATGGTATTTCAATACGTTATCAAGTCGCGTTAACTCACCGCATACGCCTATCATTGCTATATGGCAGATGTTGCATGAGGATGATCTAGGCTCGAATCTAGGCGAGGGAAACAAGGATGTAGTACCTTGGGATGTGATATCGCTACCTGCGCTTGATGGGGCTGGGAATGCGCTAAATCCAGCCATGCATGATGTTGCTCGGCTAAAAGAAATGCAGCTTAAGATGCCGTATGAGTATTCGTCTCAATATCAGCAAAAACCAACGCCAGCAGGTGGATCGGTATTTAAGCGTGAATGGTTCATGATATTGGACAATGAGCCTGAGATTATTGCTACATTTGTCACGGCAGATACCGCGGAGACTGACAAGACTTGGAATGATCAAACTGTGTTCTCATTCTGGGGGCTGTATCGCATCCAAGTTGCAGGCATGGACACCGAGTTGTATGGTTTGCATTGGTTATCGTGCGAAGCTGATTGGATTAATGCAGGTGATTTGCATAGTAGATTTATGAGCTTTTATTCAGGCTGTATGCGTCATCCTATTAAACCGCGACATATTGCTATTGAAGCTAAGTCTACAGGCGTAACATTGCGCGAAACGTTAAAAGATGTGCAAGGGTTGAATATATTAGAAGCTGAATGTTTAAAGCCTGGCGTGTCAAAAGCTGCTAGATTTATTAAATGTCAGCCAATAGTTACCGAAAAGTTGATCTCATTTCCAGCCGATGCAAAACATGTTGAGCCATGCTTGAGTCATTTAGAAAAAATCACATTAATTGACTCGCATATGCTTGATGATATTGCAGACACGATGGCAATTGCTATACAGATTGCGTTATTGGATAAAGTAATAGTGAATATGAATATATCAATTCCGAAGCAAAATAAAATGCTTGAGGAATTAATGGGCGGAATGAGAGCGGAACAAAAGGCGCGTAATATCGTACATGGCACATATCAGAGGTAATCATGCAAAATCCAACTAGCAATGTAAGTTTCGACAATATTGATCCCAATAAATTGAGCAAATTAGATGAATTAAAGGCATATGTAGTCGCGTGGCATAATTATTACAAGGACAATAACGATAGATTTCACGCACAACGCAGGTTTGTGTTCAAGTCATCCCTGAATGATCAGCAGAAGCAGGAATTGGAAAAGCTTGATCGCTTGCCGTTTGAATTTAACGTGCTTGAGGCATATTTATCTAGGCAGATAGGCGAGTTCGCAAAACAGGAACCTGGCTTTACTGTGCAACAAATGCCAGATAGCCAAAAGAACAATCCGCAATTACCTGAAATCATTGAAGGTCATTTCAAAGCTATTTTGTATAAGACAAAGAAAGATCAATTTGAGGAAAATACATTTTCGGATATTCAATCGGGTGGATTTTCAGCATTTAAAGTTGATCACGAGTACGCATCGCCATATACATTTAATCAAGATATTACCTGGCGTAAATGCGTTGATCCTACGATGTGTGGCTGGGATGTATTAGCGAGATTGCCGCATAAAGGTGATGGTGAATTATGCTTTGAATTAGTGCCAATGACTAAAAAGATGCTTAAAGAACAATTCCCGAAAGCGAATATAAATAATATTACTTATAGAACATTGGGTGGCTTTAATTGGGGCTATAAGTATGGTTCGGAAGATATAATTTTAGTGTGTCGGATGTATCAGAAGCAGAAAAAGAAAAAATGGTTATTATTCCTTGCGGATAATACTGCAATGTTAGAAGCTGATTATGCGGAATTATTAGTACGTTATGCAGACGAGAATCGCACAGAACAGCCGCCAATTGTTAAATGGCGACGTAAAACAACTATTACGAAGATTAAAGAATATAAATTCATTGCAACAGATATTTTAGAGGAGAATGACACGATATTTACTGAGTTACCGATCATATTTGTGAATGGTAATTCGAAATTATTGCGTGATGGTGGCGAAGGCTCAGAGATGATTGAGTTCACTCGTGCTGCATTTTATCAGGCAATGGATGCACAGAAGCTTAAGAATATTGCAGGTCAGGCATTAGCCAATGAATTAGAAATGCTCGTGCAGCATAAGTTTATTGCGCCACTGGAAGGCATACCGGAACAAGCGGGATATATTGAAGCATATAAAAAACCACAGAAAGCAGCGACATTGATTTATCGGGCATTTAAGGAAGATGGTATAACGCAGATTGAGCCACCACGAGAGATTGTGCGTCCGCCAATTCCGCCAGAAGTTGCGGGAACATTTACGCAGACTGATCAGAATATCCAAAACATTTTGGGTGCATATAATCCGCAGCCTGAGATGCCTAATCAATTATCTGGTGCTGCAATTGCGCAAGCTGCTATACAGTCAAGCGCAAGTGAAATGCCATACATTAATAATTACTTAGCCTCATTGAACCAAGCTGCGAAACTATCACTCGATATGTTCCCTAAGATTTACTATAACGCCAGATCGATTATGATAATTGATAAGGAGCAGAAACAAACCTGGGTACCTATTAACGGGTTCGCCGGATCCGATCTCTCAATGAAGTACAAAGATTCGTCTATGGATGTCACGATCGAGGCTGGCGTTAATTTTGAGGTACAAAAGCAATTTGCTGTGCAGAATATGATACAGGTAGCGCAAGTTGTACCAGCTTTTGCACAGTTGCTTAATACTGGAGGCTTAATAGTATTGCTTGATAACTTAGACTTTAGAGGTGCAGATCAATTGCGCACAATGGCTGAACAGATGCAGAAGCAAGCACAGCAGAAGCAAGCTTCGCAGCCACAGCCTCCAGATCCTAATACCCTTAAGCAGATGGATATACAAATGCGCGCACAAACTGCGCAGCAGGAAATGCAGCAGAAGGCGCAAGTTGAGCATGGCAAACTACAGATTGAAGCTGGCAAGTTGATGCTACAGAAACAAGAATTGGAAGTTGATAAGCTGAAGATTGCGCTAGAAGCTGAGAAAGCCAAAGTACAGGCTAAGATTGATACGCAGCGTGATCAGGATGACAAGCAAGTTGAGCTTGCTAGATTGCATTTAGATGCTAGAGACATGGCGCATGACCATGCTGTAGAGACGCATAAGCAGCATATCGATGAGAAGCGAATGCATCATGAGCATGTAATGAGCGAACGTGAACAGGATCATGCGGAAAAGGAAGTGAAGAAAGAGCCTAAGAAGGAGAACAAACAATGATGAATAAAACTGATGAAGAGGTTAATAGAATAGTTTTAGGCGAGAAAGAAACCGTCAATCACCCAAAGCACTACAATACTCTTCCAGCAGTTTGCAGAGAATGTAATCTTAATATTGAGTGCATAGATGTAGTGCGCCACATGAATTTCAATCTAGGAAATGCAATCAAATATATCTGGCGCGCTGATAGCAAAGGGAAGCGGCTTGAGGATTTGCAAAAAGCCATATGGTATTTGAACGATGAAATTGGGAGATTAGAGAAATGACAAATTTAGGCTGGGAATGTCCGAGGTGTCATAGATGCTATGCGCCTTATATGCCTGACTGCAGCCAATGCAATGCTCAGCCCACTAAACAAACCATGAAATACCCGTGGGAAACATACGAAGAATGGATTCTAAGGATGAGCGCCCATCTAAATACATCACAGTATGTGCCACCGCTTAACACGCATCTAAATACATCAAATGCATTACAAGAAGCTGGCGCTAACGCAGTTGCTGGGGGATTTCAACCTGATGTGTGGGGCGCTACCTTAGTTCACACTTCAGTTTTGGATTGTATGCCAAAAGAGTTTCGTGACAGCATCAATCTATAGGATCAAAACCTATTGTCCTACCATTAGACGACCCTTGAATGGTGGGTAGGGTAGGATTCGAACCTACGAACCCAGAGGGAAAAGATTTACAGTCTCCGCGCTTTAACCGCTTGCATACCTACCCATAACTTAAAAAAAAGCCCCAATGCTGGAGCCTACCAAGCATTGAGGCTAATCACGGAAAAATGAAAGTAAAACCGTGATGTCTTGCGCACAACTAACATTTAAAGAGGAAACAATTATATGCGGCGCTAATTTACCGCTGACCATCCTATTAAGTCAACCCCACATAATCTTGTCATAGCAAATTTATTCATAAAGTCATTAAATCCGCCCTAGGTCACTCAACCGTTAAATGAGCGTCACCACGACGTTAACTGAGGTTTTGCTACCGTGACGGGGTCAACAGTCAACAATAAGGGTATTAAATGACAGCAGAGAATAGTGATGTTCAGGCCGCATTGTCTAAAATAGAGGGTGAGGCTGCAAGTCCAGCTGCGGGTATCTCGCAGGAGAAGGTAACGGAAATAGTACGCGATGCATTCAATCGTGGACGCCAAAAAGGTTTAAGCGAGTCGAGTATCGGAATGGGCGGAATGTCTGCTCAGCCTGCACAACACGCGCCTATAGACCAACAAGCCGTTAGCAAGTTAATTGGTGAGGAGTTTTCCAAGCACAAAGCCGAATATGAGCGCACGCAATTAGAACAAGCGCAACGAGTAGAAGGCGAACGCCAGCTTAGAATGCTTAAAACCAAAGTGGATGCAGCAGCAGCGAAACACCCCGATTATGACGAAGTTACCAAGCAACACAATTGGGAGCAGATGCCGGAAGTATTGCACTATGCTAACACTGTCGATAATGCTGGTGACGTACTGTATGACTTAGCAAAAAATCCTTCAAAGATAGCAACGATTAGAGGATTGCCACCCGCAAGCGCAGCGTTAGAGATAAAGAAATTGTCAGATTCTATTAAGCAGAATGAGACAGCGTCTATAGATGCAACCAAACCCCCACCTGTACCAGGCAGTCAATTAAAACCCTCGAACTTAGCAAGTGACAAGCAGCCGTCTACTGCAAGCGAATATGCCGCAAGGTATAAAGGCCGAGGTTAACTAACGCGCTCTTGTCATTAATTCCTAATTTAATGATAGAGGGTGTGAAATGGTTAATATCTTACAAGCTGTGCAGACTTATCAAGCCTCTGCACTTGGTTGGTTGCAAAATTTGTATTGTTTTATTAACACTTGCAACAATCGTTTTCGCAATTTCAATGACATGATTGCCAATTTAGGCGACACCGTCACTTACGATTTACCTCCTAGAATGGCCGCTCAACCAGGTTTAGTTGTGCCACAGTTCCTTGGGGTGCAGCAACGTGTACGTTCATTGGTTTGCGGTGGTACAGATGCACAAGGATTAGAGCAATCCTCTAACGTTCCCTTTGCTTTCACAGCACAAGAATTGATTTTCAACATCGATAACAATGATTATCGTGAGAAGTTCGAAATTTCCGCTATGACAGAGCTTGGCGCTCAGATTGAGGCGTCAGTTGCTTCTACTATTCTGACTGGACCTTACCGATTCTTTGGTGATGGCACTACTCAGATTAATTCATTCGGTCAATTAGCTTCAGCAATGGCATTTTTCCGTAACTTCGGCTCAGTTAACTACCTAACTCGTGGTTATTTATCAGATTTAGCAGTTCCAAGCATTGTAAACAGCGGTTTGAACCAATTTGCATTGAATCGTAATAACGAGATGGCGAATTCATGGGAAGTTGGACGTTTTGACAATACCGATTGGTATCGTAGTAACTTTTTACCTGTTCATACGTCTGGTAACACTGGTATTAACGGTACTGTTTTAACTGTTGTGAGCATTGATTCTACTGGCACACTCTTAACCGTTAGCGGTGCAACTGCCAATGACGCCTCGGCCGTATTAGCTAATGACTTGTTCCAGTTCCAAGATGGCGTAAGTGCTCAGCCTAACATGCGTTATTTAACATTTATCGGTCACAAGCCTTCTGGTAACCCTGTTCAGTTCCGCGCAACTGCGACTGCTGCTGCAACTGGTGCTGGACAAGTGACGATCACTGTCGATCCCCCATTAATCAGCCAAGCTGGCAACATCAACCAGAACCTAAACAATCCTATTGCTTCTGGTATGCAGATCAAGGGTTTGCCATCACATAGACGCGGGCTTATCTGCTCTGGTGATGCAATGTTCTTGGCTATGCCGCAATTGCCTGATCAAACACCGTTCCCAACTGCTAACAAAGCGGATGAGTTATCGGGTGCTGCGATTAGATTTACCCAAGGTGCGACTTTCGGACAAAACCAAAACGGCTTCATTTTCGATGCTATTTGGGGAACTGATTTCGTTCCTGAATATTGTATGGCGTTTATTTTCCCATTATCACAAGGCTAATAAATGAATACTGCCCAGTTGATATCTAATGCTTGGTATCTATCTGGCATCGTACCCCGCGCACTTGAAGGTGTTTCAGGTGAGCAGGGTACCGATGGCTTGATGCTGCTTAATTTTTTATTGAGCAGACAATCAATGACTGGGCGGTATATCCCATATTTTACGTATTACTTTTTCGATGCTGTTGTTGGGCAAGAAGAATATTTCATACCCGCAGCGGTAACGCTTGAGACATGTACATTTAATATCGGTGTAGTTCGGTATCAAATGAATTTAGAAAATCGTTCATATTATCGAGGCGCACCGCGTGTCGATAATATTCAGGCATTACCTTTTGACTGGTATTGGGAAACGGTTGTCGGTGGCGCAAATTTGTACATGTATTTCTTGCCACAAGATATTTATCAAATGAAATTATCAGGCAAATTTGCATTAACGCAAATTACTGATCCATCGTTTGTATTAGATACGGTGCTCGATTTATTTTATCAAGAATATTTAATGTTTTTATTAGCTGAATATATGTGTACTTGGTACAAGCTGACACCATCGCAAGATGTATTGATGAAAATAAAAGAATTTAAAGACACATTAGCTGATAGAAATTACACGGATTTAACAATAGCAAAAGCAACTATTTATGGCAGTAGAGGCGCAGTAACTTATGCGCAAGCGAATTTAGGTAAAGGCTGGACATCACCATAATGCAGCAAGCACAACAGCAATTACAGTTATCAGGCCCTTACGGGCAAATGTTTGCAGATTCACAGCAAATACCTCTGGATATTGTTGGCGCAAATGGTTTTGGAAGGTATGACGAAATCTCGATATCCGAAACATTTAATATGATTATTTCGGATGGTGCGTTGGTTAATTTTGCAGGCTATGAATTAGTTGCAAGCATTGCGCCTAATGGAGTTGGTCGCGGTGTTTATAATGTGATTATGTTAAATAAAATCGCCGCAGTAATTAATAACGGCCTTTATTTAATAGACACCAATAATGCTTTTATTCGTGGTGGCACATTAAATACTAATTCGGGAAATGTTTATTTTGCGGACAATGAAGCATCGCAAATAGGAATTGTTGACGGCACTTGGGTTTATATTTACACCTACAATGTTACCCCTCCAACATTTCAGGCATTTCAGATTTTATCGGCGATTGCAGGATTTACTTATGCAGCGCCAGTTTATATCGATTATCAAGATGGCAGATTTATTATTGCAGATGGTAATAGCAATAACTTTATTTTATCTGCTGTTGGAAACGGTTTGATATGGCCGCCTGGAACTGTAACGAGTCCATTGCCTTTTGCTAATGCGGTGGGGCAAATACAGACTAAGCCTGCGAAATGTATGGCAGCAGTTGCATTATCCAGAGAATTAATTGTATTCGGTCAAACGTTTGCAGAACCGTGGTATGACGCTGGATTACAAATATTTCCGTACCAGCGAGATAATTTCACGGCAATTGATTACGGTTTAGTTAATCAATCAACAATTGGTAAATTGGATAATACAATTTGTTGGTTAGGCGTAAATGAGAAATCAAATATCTCTGTTTATATGATGTATTTAGATAATCAGCCGCAACGAATGTCAAATGATGGACTTGATTATATTTTCCAGAATTTAAAAGCGCCGACAGATTGCTACGGATTTATGTATCGTGAGGCTGGTCATCCTTATTATCAGCTCACCTTTGTTACAGATAATTTAACGTATTTATTTGATTTAAGTTCGCAGCCTGCGCAAGTGTTTTCATTAACCGATGACATGATGAATTATCACCCTGCACGCAGAGTTGTTTATTTTAATGGTTCTAATTATTTCGTGAGTTTATTAGACGGAAATGTTTACAAGATGTCTTCGTCAATTACCTCATATAACGGTTTAGTAATTCCACGTATTCGTACTTGTTCGAATATTCGCTGGCCTGATAATGCGCGATCAGTAATTCAAGCGGTGCATATCACAATGGAGTCAGGAATAAATCAGAACTATATACCGACTGCGCAGAATTTGCCGGATAACACTACAACTAATTATTTATCGAACAGATTAGATACATCGTTATCGCAAGATGGTGGTTATACATTTTATAACGTTTCATCGATGGAATTGCCAAGAACTGGTATGCGCAGAAATGCATTACCGATTTATAACCTTGGTGCAACTGGTAACGATATTACGTTGCGGTTTAGGTGGAATACGCTCGGGCGAGTAGTTGTTTCGGGGGGCTTTATAAGTTTACGACGATGATTATTCCTAATTTACCCAAAGAAAAATTATTAACGAGTGACGGTCACATGCATCCTGTTTGGCAAAAAATGTTTTCGCAATTATTAACGGTCTTAAATCAGAATAATTCTAATGAAGGCACAGTCTTACCGGCGCAGGGTGGAGATAATTTTACAACATTAAATAATTCTAATAATACCCAGCGCCTTATTTATAACTCAGACATGAATGCTGCAATGGTAAACAACACGGGAACTTATAGCGCAATTGCAACTGCTGCTGGGGCGGTTGGTGTTACGACGCAAACAACGGTTGGAGCATCGGGTGCAGCATCTCCCACGCCTGCTGCGCCAGAAATGTACGAGTCTGTGAATATTAACGGTGTGCAATATGCGCGTCCTTTATACAAAGTGAGTTGAGGTTTCTATGCAACAAGGTGGCTATGGTGGTTTTGGTGGAATGATGGGCGCAGGCGCGATGCTTGGGTCTGGGATTGCTGGTTTGAATATGCCTAATCCTGCCAACAATGCGATGCAGTACTACAACCAGATACCAAGCATTTTGAATGCCACTTATTCGCCATATATGGCGCAAGGTCAAAATGCAGGTAATCAACTCCAAGGACAAATTGGCAATTTGCTCAATAACCCGGGCGGATTTATTAACTCAATTGGGCAAGGATTCCAGGGGTCGCCACAATATGCATGGCAGGTACAACAAGCCACATTGGGTGCTAACAATGCCGCTGCTGCGGGTGGCATGGCAGGTAGTCCAGCAGAACAGCAATCATTGGCAAGCACCATTGGTGGATTAGCGAATCAAAACTATCAGCAATACATACAAAACGCGATGGGGGCTTATGGTCTAGGAATGAACTCGGCTAACAACATATATGGCATTGGCGCAAATGCAGCTAATGAGTACGGTAGTAACATGGCACAGACATTATCTGGACAGGGTCAAACCGCCTACGCAGGTCAAGTCAATCAAAACGAAACGCAAGGTGGTGCTTGGGGTGGCATTTTAGGAGGGTTGGCCGGAATTTTGGGAGGTGGTGGGTCTGGTAGCAATAGTTTTGGCGGTCTTTTAAGTAAATATTTATAGGTAAAATATGAGTTATCAGTGGGAAGGCATAGAACCTGAAACATTTGCACAAGCTAATCCCTTTTTAGCGGGGCTAAGCAATGCATGGCAGACTATGGGGCAATATGGCCAGATGCAACAACAACTTGCGCAAGGTCAATTGCAACAAGCACAAGCACAGTATGCCAATCCTATGGCGCAAGCGGCATTGGCTCAAGCCCAAGCGCAGCCAGCATTAACGCAAGCACAAGCCGCACAAGCGCTAGCGACAGCGGCTTATACGCAGCAAGGATTAACTCCAGAAGCAATAGCAGAAGCGGGCTATATTAATGGCGCGCAAACTCAAGAGGCTTTAGGTTCTGCGGCTCAGTCGCAAGGGGCTGCGCGGGTAAGTAATGTAGAGGCGGGTAATCCTGCGCTATTGGCTGGTGGGAATGCAGGGCAACTTTTTGGCTTTAATTCATTGGTCAATGGCGCTAATCAAAGCGCGCCGGGTGTACCAGCAGGTACGCCAAGTGGTCAAGCTTCTGGCTTTTCAACTTTGCCGCCTGCGTTAACGGGATGGCCGAATGTTCCGCCTCCTCCTACAGGCGGCAACCCCTTAGCGCCTGCTATCCAACAAAACAATCAATCCCCTATGGCAAGAGCTTACGCCATGATGCAGCAAATGAATGCTCAGCAAGCGGGATATGCGGCTAACGCTACGCAGAATATTACAGATTGGAATGCAGCGCAGAATGATGCAGCCGACAGATCTAACAATGCCGCGCAAATGCAGCAGAATCTTAATAAATTCAGCGCAGAATATGATAAATCAAACTTAAAAGGTGCTTTTGAAGGTGAGATACCATCGAATTGGTCAGGTAAAATTGCAAAGACTGTGCTTGATCAAAATGGTGATATTTCTCATGAGCAAAATGCGGATCAAGCATCAAGGAATTTAGCCGCTAATTTTGCTAATACGCTTCAGCCAAACACAACGGTAGAAGGTTTAAAAATATCTCCGCTGCTGAAACCAAGTCGTTTACTTGATCCTGACGCAAAAGCGGCGAGTGTGGATTCAATGCAAGCGTTTATTAACCGTCAACAGGAATATCAAACATTTCTTAATACAGCTCGGCAACGTGGGATAGAAAACCCGCAGGTAGCTAAAACATTATGGAATCAATATCAAGCTGATAGGCCAGCGGTTGACCCATCTACAGGCTCAATAAATAAGCGTTACCAAAATACGTGGCCGGATTATTTAACCCCCCAAGCAATTATGCAGGCCACGGCTGGAATGCGTGCGACTGTGACACCTGTTGCGGCTGATTTAAAGAAGTATGGGGCGCTTCCTAATAGCAGCTCACAAAGTGTAGCTGATCCATTGGGGATAAGATAAATGAATATGGCCGATATTAGACAACAATACCCACAATATAGTGATCTTTCCGATCAACAATTGGCGGACGGCTTACACGCAAAATATTACTCAGATATGCCGCAACAGCAATTTTATAACAGCATTGGGTTTAATCCTGGCGCTCAACAACAGCCACAACAACCGTCGCAATCGCCAAGCATATTGACGCAGGGTCAACAGATGATGGCACCTATTAATATTGGTGCTTCAAGATTCGGTGGAAACATTACGCAGGATATCGGTGCAGGGTTGGATCGAATTGGTGCAACAGCGCTTGGCAATAAACTTTATGGATGGGGATCGCAAGAAATCAATAATGCACCTTCTGTCTACGGTTCTCCATCACCTACTGCTTTAGCGCCTAACTTAGTTGAGAATTTAGCGCAAGGCGCGCCTTATGCATTGCTACCCGGTGGTGCAATAAAGAATGTTTTAGGGGCAGCCTTATACGGCGCAACTCAATCGCAACCAGGTCAAGCAGTTCAGGGAGCGGGCACAGATGCCGCAATCTCTGCTGGTCTCTCAGCTATTCCACTAGTAGGCGCAGGGTTAAAGTCTATTTATCAAGCAATTAGTCCTGAAACAAAAATGAATAATATTACTCAAGCGATTGGAAATCCTAACGGATTAGAAGCCAATGGCATATCGCTAGCAGCAGATGTGCGCGAGGCTTATGAGAAAGCTAAAAATGCAAGTGGTGAAGATTATCAACCTATTATGAATGCAGTAGGTAACAATAAAATTTATGACGAAAACACTACGCAAAGTAAATATTTAGCTTTGCCTAAATCGGTAAATGATACTTTTGATACTGACACTAATGATCTGCATGAAAACTTTTTAAATAATCCTACGTTTTCCAATGGTAAGGAATTATCAAGCCAATTTGGCGCGAATATTGGATCACTACAAAAAGCGCAACAACGTGGAATGCTTGATCAAGCAGGTAGTAATACACTATCAGCGCAAATAAAAGCTAAAAATGCGCTTGATGGGGATATGACATCATCTTTAAATAATTATGATTCAACAAATGGCACAAATTTTGCAAATCAGTATCAAACAGCAAAAGCTAATTACATTCAAAATGTAGTTCCTTATCGTATTGATCCGCCTTTGAATAAAATTGCAACCGGACAAATTAAAAACCCTCAAAATGTCTCGAGTTATTTTGCTAATCCTGAAGATTCAACAAATAAAATAGCTAGTGATTTACCACAATCTTCATGGGATAAGATCATTTTTGATAAATTAGGTTCGCCTGCAGCCCAAAAAACGCCAGAAGCATTTAACAACGCGATAAATAATCTCGATAAACAAGGATTAACTTCATTTTTAACACCTTCTACAAATAATATGATTGACAGTTTTAAAAATAGTTTAGCTGCAAAAGATGCAGTATCACACATGGCGGGCATGGCAGCCGGGGCGGTATTTGGATCGCATCTTGGTGAAGGTTCAGAATTACTAGGGGGATTAATTGGACAAAAAGCTTTGCCGTGGATATTAAAAAATTCAGGATTAGGAGCAGTCACATCATTAGTAGGCAAAGCAGCGGGTGCAACTGGAAGTGCTGCAAGTAAAGTTTATAAACCATCGTTATACGGCGCATTAGCAGCAAGAGGGCAGCAACAATGACACCATTATCAGCACAATACGTATGGCTTCCTACACTAGAAGCATATTTCGTTGATAAGGACACAGGGTTGCCCTTGGCAAGCGGCTACATATTATTTTATGAAGATACGCAGCGCTCAGTTGGAAAACCTGTTTTTCAATTAACAGGATCGCCACCTGATTATGATGTCATTGAATATGGTTTTTATAATCTGACTGGTGCATGGCAAATTACGCTTGATGCTGACGGTACAATTGATCAGCCTATATATTTTTATCCTTATGATTCGAATGGAGATGTGCAGAATTATTTTATTCAGATTTATAATTCTGGCGGCGTATTACAACGTTCACTTGAGAATATCCCGAATATTCCAGGTGGTGGAACGGGTGGTACTACTGTCACGAGTAATTTAGTAGCTAATCCGCAGTTCTCAATTAATTATCCGCAAAATGCTGAGCCTGCTAATCCTGCATTAGTTGCTGGAACTATTCCGCTCGGGCAAGCAATGACACCAATTGCGCCAGGTGGTTGGACGTTTGAGCAATCGGCTGGCTCTACAGCGATTAATATAATTACATTTACTGAGCCTGGATACATACCTACTACACCGCCAAGCAATCCTAAGTTCATATTAAATTATCAATCGATGTCACCTGACTCTGCGGATTCGGTAAAAGATATTCGTTTAAAATATTACAATGTGAATAAATTCGCATCGACTACGCAGATGTACACATTCGGATTTTTCGGCACATTAAATACAGGCACATCACTCACCGCGCAATTATATTTAATTAAGTATTACGGAACAGGTGGATCGCCAACTGCTACCAGCACTACATTGTTAGGCACACTTCCTTTTACAAATTCATATATGAATATTAATATTCCCGGGTTTTTGTTCGGTGCAAATTCTGGCACGACCTTGGGTACGAATAATGATGATTATGTGCAATTAGCGATTCGCTTTCCGAATTCTGTTTTTAATTTATCAATGACGGATTTTGTGTTGGTAGAAGGTACTATCAATGATCCAATACTTCCTGATTTACCTGAGTATGTTTATTCTACAGATTCACTTGCCGGATATTTTCCGCCGCAATCTCCTGCATTAGGGAGTGATCTAGGATTGCCTGTGATAAATGGCATTACTGGTTTTATTCCTGATTATTCTATTGTTGGTAGTTTTCGCGAGAGCTTAGCGTCAAGTATGTATGGGTATCTGCCTTGTACGGGTCCAAGTTATGTTGCTAATTACGCTTACGCTGCTAGTTCTACTGACAATATACCTTACTCGCGATTAGGCAATCTGTTGTGGAATCCCCACTATAATTGTTATTTATTCGGTGGCGGAAAACCCTGGGTAACTGCATATATTCCAATTACTGCATCATTTAATTTTTTAACATTAACTACCAATCAAAATGGTTCTGTAACAAGTTCAGCCGATGGAACGCCTGCAACTGGATTTACATTTTCAACACAGCATGGCGCAACATTTAATACCGACGGCTTGTATGCCGGATTAAATGCATTTTGGTTGTTAACACATAATGAGGGATCGCTTGCTGCTGCTGCTGCTGGCACTAGTGGATTTAATGTTGAAAATTACACACAAGTACCAACCGCAACAGCGGATAAAACAAACGCATTAATATTTACTAATGCAGGAAATGTCGTACCACAATCTAGTTATTGGACATTTTCGACAAGTACAACTAACTATTATGTTTGGCAAAATATTGATGGTGGCGGAACTGATCCCGCACCAGGTGGTACAGGTATAGAAGTACAAATTAAATCCACTAATTCAAATATCGATGTCGCAATTGCAAATGCTCAAGCAGTTAATGGCGATCAATTCACATTTATTACAACTGTTGCAGCAAGCGCAATTCCTGCTGGCGCTAATTTTACATTTTATGCAGGGAGCGCGGGAACAACTCAATTCTATGTCTACTACACAAAGGCAGGAGTTGGGACACCTCCAACAACTGATACAACTAAATTAGTAACGGTAGCATTAACAGGCGCAGAAACAGCCGCGCAAGTTGCATTATTAACGCAGATAGCAATTAATCAAGCTTATTACGCTGTTCCTGATTTATCTGGTTATTCGCTACGTGGTTATGATTATGGCGCAAATATTGATAGCGACGCATTAACTCGCTGGAACAGAAACAACATTAATCCTACCACAAATGCCGTGGGTTCTTATGAATTCGACACGTTTCTTCAGCATTACCACGGTTACGAAACGCCGCCTGCCGGAGTTGTTGCCGCTGGAGCTGTGTCGGGAGTTGCTGCGCCATCAGGAGCAAATACAACAGTTACAGGTTTTGGGGAAACTCGCGGAAAGAATTTTGCAGTAAATATATTTATTCATTATTAGAGGTTGTTATGACTACAAAATTATTGTTGGGAAAAGATTTAAACGGGAACGTGACGTATCAAATTCCATTTACTGATACTGGCTACGAGACGACTTTAGTAGCTGGGGTCGCACAGAGTCTAGTTGTGCCAGCAAATTGTACGAGTGCATGGTTTTCGTATTCCTCTGGTATCGATGTATTTGTTGATCCGCTTCACACAGCAACATTGCCTGGTGCAGTATTTGCATCGACAACTGCTGACATGAATCCTGTTGCGCGCTCAGTTGTGCCAGGATCGACATTGTCATTTATTAGTGACGCGGCAGGGTATGTGAAAGTTTCTTTTTACGAAATAGCTGGTTATTGGACAGGACAATCGTAATGAGTGGGCAAAATGATAGATCATACTTTGGTAAGGCAGATATTGGTAATACGCGCCAATACGCTAATAGAATTTATAACGCGAATAATGAAGAAGGTGGTGGAGTTGTTCCTCCAACCGAAGGATTTTTAATTCAAGATAATGGTTTTTATATTTTACAAGATAATGGATCATTTATTTTATATACCGAGTAGTTTTAAATAGAGGTGGTAAATGCCTAATTCAACTATTACAGATTTACCTACAGGGTCGCCTTCGTTAACTGACAATTTAGTTTTTGATACAGTTGGTGGTGGTGAAACTGAAACTTGCACAAGGTTAGTAGATATATCATTTACACAAAACCAATTAGAAACACAAAATATTGTTGGTACTGATTTATCGCCGCTGGGTTTAATTGTTGTATCGCCTGCCAATACGCAAACGGGGGTATCATACACTTATGCAGATTCAGACGATGGCACAACAATAATAAGAAATAATATATCTTTTAGTCCGATGACAGATACTTTGCCAGATGGCTCAACGTTCTATCTCGGGTATTTTATTGTTGTACAAAATATAGCTATTTTAAATACATTAACGATTAATTGTCCTACCGCATTAATTAATAATTCATCATCATTAGTAATAAATGCGGGTGATGCAGCTCGAATTGCGTGTGATGGTACAAATTATTGGGCACAAGTTTGGACGTCTTCTGCTGATATTCCTAGTCCTAGCGCAACTATTATTGATCTTGATGACTCTTATCAAATTGCATCGCCTGTTGTGCCTTATTCTGGCACAAGTATTTCATATACAGATGACTTGCGCGGTCTAACAGCAACGCGCACTAATTCTGGCACAGCAATGATAGATACATTACCGCAGGCTGGTGGTGCAAGTGAGTTTATTGATGGTTGGGAAGTATATGTGCAAAATATTGATGCGAGTGCAAACCTAACAATTACACCAACTATATCAACAATTAATGGTATAGCCACTCTCGTTATTACAGCCGGGCATGCTGCGCGAATTGTTTCAGATGGCACGAATTACTGGGCGCAATTCAACCAGGCTGCAAGTAGTGGTGCAACATTAGCGGCTACTGCTGTTGGATATGGTAGTGCTACAAATACGCTAACTGGTGATGCCACAGATTTTAATTGGATTGACACAACGAGTGTATTGACAATAAAGGGTCACACGGCACAACTTGCGCTAGGCGATCCCAATCTAAATACAATTGTCGGTGCTAATATTCCGGTAACCGCAAATGCTGCAACAGACTCGTCGCTGTTTGGGAATGCTGCAGGTGCAGCCCTAACTACTGGATCTGCAAATAACTGCGCTTATGGCTTTGATGCTTTAAACAAATATACACAGTCAAATAATTGCGCATTCGGTGCAGGTGCAGCCGCAACACAAGTCACTGGGATTGGTACAAGCGCATTCGGGTATCACGCATTAAACGACTCTACGGTTGCAGGTGATGCATTCGGGTTTCTAGTGCTGCAAAATAATACCACTGGTGCTAATAACGCAGGATTTGGTAATCAGACATTATCGACTAACACTACCGGCGTAGCTAATTCTGGGTTCGGCTATCAATCATTGTTTGGCAATTTATCCGGTGGGAGTAATTCTGCATTCGGTTATTTGTCAGTAAATAATAATTCAAGCGCGAGCAACCTCTCTGGTTTTGGTGCTAATACGCTAAAAGTAGCGACGTCGGGTCCAAACGATGCGTTTGGTAGTGGTGCTCTCGCAAGTGTTGTGTCTGGCACAAACAATTGTGCTTTTGGTACTTCAGCACTAGCTGCTAATACTGCTGCGGCAAACAATGCATTCGGCTATGCCGCTCTGGCGAGCAATACCAGCGGTACTGGAAATTCTGCCTTTGGTTATCAATCTGGTATGGCAAATACGACTGGTATTCAAAACGTATTCGTGGGCTATAACAGTGGTGCGGCCAATATAGCGTCTTCCAACAATACATTTATTGGCTATGCAGCCGGCCTCGTTAATAGTTCTGGTGCTAACAATACTTTCATTGGTTTTCAAACTGGACTTGCCAATGTATCTGGAAGCGATAATGTGTTTATCGGTTACGAAGCAGGGCGTGCCAATACTGCATCTAGTAACATATTTATCGGTAACAGTGCAGGCTTAAACAACGTTTCTGGAATCCAGAACGTATTTGTAGGCGATTCTGCCGGATTAACCAATACTGCTTCTAGCAACACGTTCCTTGGTTTTGAAGCTGGCGAGCTTAACTCATCGGGCGCTAACAACACCTTTATAGGCTCACAAAGCGGCACGGCGAATACCACCGGAGCATCTAACTTATTTGCAGGCTCTCTGAGTGGTTATACCAATGGTGCTGGATCATCCAACGTTTATTTAGGGGAAGCATCCGGTCAGTTAGGAACATCGGGAAGCTCTAATACTTACGTAGGACAGGGAAGCGGCACAACCAACGTTATCGGATCGCATAACTGCGCTTTTGGTACGGGCGCATTAGCTGCTAACACTGTCACTGGGCTTTCTGCGTTTGGTTATCAGGCGCTAACAGCCAATACCACGGGAACAGGCAACGTAGCGTTTGGCTCGACCGCATTAGCGTCCAATACCTCCGGTACAAATAACGTTGCAATAGGTAATCAGGCACTACAATCAGCGGTCACGCTTAGCTTTAATACGGCTTGCGGCGCTGCTGCGTTGCTGACCAACACTTCAGAAACCGGAAGTACGGCCGTTGGATATCACGCCTTAACGTTATCTAATTCTGGGCAGACAAACGATGCTTTCGGTTATTTAGCGCTAGCGTCAAACACCTCTGGCTATAGCAACGTTGCGGTTGGCTATAGTGCGGGATCGGCAAACACTACAGGTGTAACAAACGTATTTGTCGGTACGCAAGCAGGTTCAAGCAATATAGCGGGCAATTCAAATACTTTTGTAGGTTATTTTGCGGGGCAGGCAAATACTGCAAACAACAATACTTTTATTGGCTATAACGCAGGGTCAGTGAATGTTGGCGGATCACAAAACGTATTTATAGGTTCTGCTGCGGGAAGTTCTAATGTTACTGGTAGCTCTTGTACATTTGTGGGATATGAAGCAGGGCAAGCGAATACCTCGGGTGCTAGCAATTCTGCATTTGGTAGCAGTGCAGGTGTCGCTATTACGACGGGTTCTGCGAATACTGCATTCGGTTATCAAGCATTAAATCATAATTCAACCGCGAGCAACCTCTCTGCTTTTGGGGCTAATGCACTACAATTAGCAACAGCGCCAAACGATGCGTTTGGTAGTGGTGCTCTTGCAAGTGTGGTGTCCGGCACAAGCAATTGTGCCTTTGGTACGGCGGCTCTTACAGCATGTACGGGATCGTTAAATACAGCCGTTGGATATCAAGCAGGACTTGGTGTCACGTCCGGCGCTGGAAATACTTTTGTTGGAGCAAGTTGCGGTGGGGCTGTCACTATCCAGGCTGGCAACACTTTCATGGGCTACGGTGCTGGTAATAATGTTACGTCTCCGAACAATACCATTATTGGCTATGAAGCTGGCTATAGCGCCACTTCAAATGGTTTAAATACATATCTAGGTTCGAATGCTGGTTACTTTATAACTTCCGGCCAGCAAAATGTTTGTTTAGGTTATAGTGCAGCATCCGGATCACTATCGAATATATCTAGCGGAATGGTAGTTATAGGTTATGAAGCTGCCAGTGCTGTTAACTCTGGTGGCAGTTTAGTCGCTATAGGTTTTCAAGCGGCTCAAAATTATACGGGTTCTAACGGTACATATGTCGGTTATCAAGCAGGTCAAAACGATGCGACCGCGAGCAATACATATATTGGTAAATCTTCAGGTGGGGGAGCCGCCCCGAGTGGTTCTGGTTTAAACACCGCGGTTGGTTATAACACTATGGTGAATTTAACCTCAGGTGCATTTAACTCGGCATTAGGCGCATTAAGCGCTAGTGATTTAACGTCCGGTGTTCATAATACGATGGTCGGTTATGGGGCTGCTCAAGTGCTAACGACCTCGTCTAATGGTACATATATCGGTTATCAGTCTGGAAATGGTTTTAGCACAGGCGATGATAATAACGTTTGTATAGGTGCTAGTTCCGGTTTTAATCTAACTGCTGGCGGCAACAACGTCATCATTGGCTATGAAGCAGGAGCCGCAAGCGCATCCTCGTCATTCGATAACTGCATTATTATTGGTTCGGAAGCGCAAGCGACGGCCAGCAGTCAATTAGTTTTAGCCAGCTCGACATTTCCATTAAATACAGCAACAAGCGCGACGGCGGGTACCAATGGAGCATTACCTCTACAGGTCGCTTTATATTTAGATATTGTGCTAAATGGCACAGCTTATAAGATCCCTTTATACAATCCATAACATGTAGGAGTATGAAAAATGTCACAAGGCAATGCAACAGCAGTTTCAAACGCAATACGACCATGCTTGTTACCTATCATGGCGTTGGTCGGCACATCATATAATTATGCACAACAAACCAGTGCGACTTTTCATTTAGGCACTGATTACATTGGGCAACAGTTCAATCGTTCGAATGGTGGTGTTGCGATGACAGACTCATTGCCTGCCCCTGCTGTGACGTTTGGCGATCAGGCAGCGTTACCCAATGGCTGGAATATCTACGTTAATAACATAGACGCAACTGCCGCTATTACCTTAACGCCTGCATCACCTACTACTATTAATGGTGTTGCTACGTTAGTGATTCCGGCTGGCTCATCCGTGTTTATTAGCACCGATGGCAATAACTATTTTTCAAGATCAGCATCCCAAGTAGGTGGTACGGCTATAGCCCCTGTAACAGCTGTAACAGGCTCACCTATTGCGCTTGGCACTTATGCAAGTGGTTCTATTATTGAGCGTTCAAATAGCACTACTGCTATGTCTGACACATTGCCAAACGCTAATACATTACCCAATGGTTGGTGGATTGAAGTTTTTAATATAGATGCTAGCGCAAGTGATACTATTACGCCTGCAACATCAACGATTAACGGCGCATCAACACTGGTTATTGCCTCTGGTAAATCGTCAATAATTCGCGGCGATGGCACTAATTACAGAGCAACCACCCCTAACTAATATTTTACTATTTCTACAATTGGAGATTATACAGATGACTATTTACAATACTGGCGCACAATCCTATCAACCTTTGTATCAATACAAGTGGCGTCCGGCAACTAATGTTGTTGGCACTAATGTCGTTTATAATTATCAAAATGGCGGCCAACTTATTAATCGTTCTAATGCAACCGTAGCAATGGCCGATACTTTGCCAGCGCTAATTAGCTCGGCCGATAATGAACCAGGTGCTATTTTTAATGGCTGGCTTATGGATATTAAGAATACTGACGCTAGTGCTTCGTTGGTTATTTCCGCCCCTGCTGGTAGCCTTATTAATGGCAGTGCGTCCATTACGTTAACCTTTGGGCAAGCAACAAGCATTTATTACGATGGTGCTCTTAATAACTACTATACCTGGTTGCCTGCTGTATAACAGGTGTTCCACATAGAACATGTCTGCAAACACGGTGAGGATGTTTATAATCTTTAGCATCCTCATGTGTATAATGGCTATTATTATATTCATCGGGATAGGTAATGTTGACGGTCAAGAGTATGGGATCGTGAGCGTAGTGGCAGGTGTACTTGTACGCGAGTTACAAACTATTATTGATTACTACTTTAAGGATTCACCAAAGAATGGCGATATCGACAGCAGCGCGGATAGTTCTAAATGAGCAGCTAGAACAGATGGAAGGTTATAGGCAATATATCTATAAAGACATTAAAGGCCATGACTCTATCGGTATTGGCCGTAATCTGGATGCAAACGGAATTTCACGCGCTGAAGCATTATACCTACTAAATAATGACATTGATAATGCAGAAGAAGAACTTGCTAAAAATATATCGTTCTACAATGATTTAGACGATGTTAGAAAGATTGTATTAATTAACATGTGTTTTAATATGGGCATAGGTGATTTAATGCAGTTTAAAGCAATGTTAACTGCATTAGGTGCAGGGAATTATGCGCAAGCGGCTGACGAAATGATGAAGTCAGAATGGTCAAAACAAGTGCCGACAAGAGCCGCTACGCTAGCGCATATGATGGACACGGGAACATATTAGTGTACATCTCTATGTCACATGTACACGCTTTCTAGTATTCCGTAGACATCCTTCACGTAAACTAATTAAAAATGCCAAAGCGCTATCGTAGCTTCCCCATCCGTTTGTTGGATTAAGTTTCTCAAGCGTTTTTGCATTCTCGTGAAAATAATCAATTGCATTTCTCAAAAAGCTAGCCGCGCATTTACCCGTGCAATTATCGAGGACGTATATTCCTTCCTCGTCATCAAAAGCCAAGTGAAACATTGTTGAACAATTGTATGTGTAATTGAACCACTCATCGCCGATGCTAATGTCGTAACTCATGCTTTTTCCTCTTCAGGCCAATTACAACCTGGACATTTATTTGGTTTTGATATCTCACACCACGAATGACCATTACTGCAACGATAATCTGTCATTAAAGTATTTCCATCATGATCATGATAAACGCCTTCTTTATCCCAATACGGGTCAAAGCCCATCAGTGTAGCTGTGCACCTTCCTAGACGAACAGTGCTTTTTTTGCCTTCCTTTTTACACTCTTCGCAGATCATGCTTTCTTCCTTGGTGATTGCATATTTCCCCAATGGGGTGACTCAGGCGCTACAAATTCATATTCGCTACTATCATCATCGTCAGTAATTGGTGGCGAGGGAGACGGCGCAACTGCCGCAGGCATAAAAAAACCATTCCATTTATGATAACCAGGGCTATTACTCAATTGCATAACATGGCATTCATCTTCTAGTAAAAATTGTTGAAACGATTTAGATAAGATTTTGCAATTAATAAACACAGAATCAAAAAAACTTGTTTCGCGACATTTATTGCCTCTAAATTTACAGCCATAAAATACACAGTTGTATAATTCTAGTTCTGAAAAATCAAAATTCTCGAAATCAACATTAACAAACATTTCTTTTCTGATAACAATATTGTCGATGCCGATGGCTTTATGGCGTTTAATTTGTGCAATCAGTTCGTCGAGTGTCATGGTCGTAAATCCCTAAAAGTTGTGCCATTTATAGCAAGCGGACTTTTGGGTTCTCTGCTAATAGGTGGCGATGCTTGTAGCGGTGCACTAGCAGCAGTAACAATTCTATCTGTAGTTGAGGGTGTGCGCTCAATTCGTACATCTTCTTTATGTGGTTTATCAGTAAAAAAACAGCAAAATATTTGTTTGCACATAGTAGTTTCCTCGTCAGTATCATAAAGTGGTTCAGTTTGAGACTGTTTCCTCAATAAACTGCTCTCACTAGATTTAGTTTTATTGCGTTTAGTTTCCGCTAAATATTCGCCCATAAAACCATTCATTTTAGTAATTCCTCTTTAATTTCATTGAGCGCAGATATAACCCTATCTTGCGCTTGTAATTCCATGCCAGCATCGGCAATACCGTGTGAGTCTTTTAATTCATGATATAAAGTTACCATGCTAAAAGTTAATTCACGGCATCGTTTTGATTTTTTGATGCGCTCATCAATAATACTGATTATCGCATCCTCTAATGCATTCGGTTGTGTTTTTGCCATAAGTCTCCTAGAAAGCAACATTAGTCATGGGGTCATTATGTTTATTTTTTTCGATAAAATCCATTTGTCCTTTAAGATTAGCCAGTTTGTCAATAAAATAACTAATCATTATTTTTTTATATTCTGTATTTTGTTCTGCAGATAATGCAGAGGCATACATTCCAACAATAAATCGTAAGAAACCAAAAAAAATCAAGTCAGCAATGATCGCATGACTTATTCCTTCAAGATCTTCCGATAGATCATCTTTTGCATGCATAATTGCATTCGCAATGCCATTTGATCGATATAACAACTTATCAAATTGTTCCTGATTCTTATAACTCTTTCCGAACTCATTACACTCTATTTCACCATGTTTAGAATAATCAATAAGAGGTTTATTGTTCATGATCGCATCCTTTAGGTTTAAAATCGGCATAATATTCTTCACCTGCTCTTGTAAAAAGACATCCTAATCTTTTTAAAATAGACTCTTTATAGGATAACAACATATCTTTAGGCAGGTCGTTACTGTCAATCGCGTGAACGTACAGAATCGTGCCAAAAAATAGTAGCGCAGCTATATCGCGATTTTTAATACCTCCATTTTTTTCTAAAAATTTGTGAATTACTTTATCTATATGAGGAACAAGTTTTCGTCCATATTTAAAAAGCATATTTTTCTGCGCTTCTTCATCTGGGCTTTCCTCCATATCCTCCTCGTGAACGTTCCAAGCATTATTTTTCGCCTCTTCTGCTCTCTTTTTAGCGATAGTAACCTCTAACATATCCTTAAATGAATTAAGCAAACCAATTAGTTCTTCTTTCCCACTC
>Ga0181537_10000380_pt1 | contig 41733 bp, 46 predicted proteins | sample PEATcosm2014_Bin_39_FD_119765 | JGI IMG/M metagenome (GOLD analysis project Ga0181537, IMG submission 119765) | Peatland microbial communities from MTU Mesocosm Facility, Houghton, MI, USA - PEATcosm2014_Bin23_10_metaG | ecosystem: Environmental > Terrestrial > Soil > Wetlands > Peat | place...
CGATCGATGCGCAGGCGATGGCCGAGATCGACCGAATTCTGGCCCGTAATATCCGCACGCCACTCGGGCCTGAATTCATGGCGCCGCCGGAGCAGACGGCCGCGTAATCTTCAAATCGGCTAGTGGGCCCGATTCCGAAGTTCGCAAACGCTTGCAGCACTTCCGGTGCGAACCTCGGAATCAAAGGGACACTGGCAAACTTATGACTCTAGTGTGGGTTTTGGATTCAAAGTTCCTCTCGGAGCTAGCCGCTTAATTGTAGGAACTTCGAATCCACTACACTAGTGTGGCGTCGCATTAGTGCCGCGCCAGCGAGCGTAGCGCCACGGCAAAAACCAGTGCGTATTGCCGGGCAAGGTCTCGGCCACGACATCCAAGCCGGCGGTGCCGAAAGGTTGGCAGCGCAGCAATCGCGCCAAAGTCATCCAGCCACCGGCCCAAAGCCCGTAACGCTCGATCGCCTGGTCAGCATAGTCCGAGCAGGTCGGCAGATGCCGGCAGTGGAATCCGACCAGCGGCGAGAGCGTATAGCGGTACGCCTTGATCAGACCGCGGCCGGCAAGTCGGGGCGCTCTGCGCGAAGCGTCAAACAAAGCGTCAAGCGACAACGGGGCGGCGGCCAACGGCGTTACTCCGCTGCGGCTTTGGCCGCGCGTCTGGCTTCGATTTGGCCGATGGCGTCGACCACGGCGTCGAAGGTGAGCAACGTCGAAGCGTGCCGGGCTTTGTAATCGCGCACCGGTTCGAGCACGGCGATGTCGGTCCATTTGCCGGTGCCCGGCGGGGGACCGTTCTCTTTGAGCATTTTGCGCACGTCTTCGCGCAGCGCCCGCAGCTCGTCGGCTTTGGAACCGATGACGTGGCTTGCCATGATCGACGAGGAGGCTTGGCCCAGCGCACACGCTTTCACTTCGTGGGCGAAGTCGGTGACGGTGTCGCCGTCCATCTTCAGATCGACGGTCACGGTCGAGCCGCACAGCCGCGAATGCGCGGTTGCGGTGGCGTCCGCCGCGGCAAGCCGCCCGATTCGCGGTATCGATGCCGCAAGCTCGATAATGCGGCGGTTATAAACGTCGTTGAGCATTGCCTAGTGGCCCGATTCCAATATTCGCATCCCGGTCCGGCACGCCTCAGGCCTGTGCCCGTATCACAAAGAACTATATAGGTACTCGCCGGTCGGTGCGAGAGACGGCACCCGTCGGTCACGCGGTAAACGAAACGACGTCATGTCAGATCAGACTTTATTCGCAGCCCCCGCCGGCGCCGCCGACCTGGAAGAGGGCTTGGCGCTGACGCCAAAGTTCGACGCCGACGGGCTCGTCACCTGCGTGACCACCGATGCTGCGTCCGGCGAGGTACTGATGGTCGCGCACATGGATGCACAGGCGCTGGCCAGGACCATTGCAACCGGGGAGGTCTGGTATTTCAGCCGTTCGCGCCGCGCTTTATGGAAAAAGGGCGAGACTTCCGGGCACACGCAGCGCGTCGTCGAGATGCGCGTCGATTGCGATCAGGACGCGGTCTTGCTTAAGGTCGAGCAAGCCGGCGGCGCTTGCCACACCGGGCACCGCTCGTGTTTTTATCGCGCGGTGCCGCTCGGCAAGAAAGGGGCGGTCACGCTCGAGTTTCGCGAAGACCGCGTGTTCGATCCGGCGAGGGTCTATCCGGGCAAGGAATAGTCACTCCTTGTCGATCGGCGTGATTGCGCGCAGCTTCCTTGCGACTTTCCAGCTGCCGTAATTCTTCTTCAGGCTTCCCGGCTTGCCGGTATTTTCGGCGATCACGAAGGTCTTGTAGTCGCCGCCGATCGCTTCGCTGCATTGCAGGCAGAGCCGAGTTTCGGGCAGCACTTCCAGCCGCCGCGCGGGAATAGGCTCCCCGCATCGCTCACACTCTTTTTCCTCGCTCATTTTTGGTCTCCCTCCAGCGAAGGTTCCCAAATAGCCAAATGGCCCCAGCTTTCGCCAGAGCCATTGAACTGCGAGGGATGTCCCTGCGCCATTTGCACCTACATCGGACCGCGGCGCGGGTTTGTCAAGCTGATCGCAGTGTTATGCGCATTACGCTTTGGCAATGCTCGCCGCTGCAGAGGTGAAGAAAGTGCGAGCCGCCGCGTCAGCGTTTCTTCGGTACCGCGCGCTGCAATAGTCGCTTGGCGCGAACGAGGTGCGGCTGGTCGGCCATCACGCCGGCGATGCCGACGACGCCAGCGTCCGGATTGGCGGCGAAGGCGTCAACGATGGCCTTGGCGCGCGCAAGCGCTTCGCGAGTCGGCGTGAAGGCCTCGTTGATGATCGGTACTTGCGACGGATGAATGGCCATCTTGCCGGAAAAACCGTCGCGGCGCGCGGCGCCGCACTCGCGGCGAAAGGCCTCGCTATCGTGAAAGTCAGTAAACACAGTGTCGATCGCCTGCACTCCGGAGGTGGCTGCAGCCGCGAGACACAGCACCCGCGCGAGCCGGTAAGGATCGAGCAGCACGCCGTCCGCGTCGCGGTTGGTCTCGGCGCCAAGCTGGGCGGAAAGATCCTCGGCGCCCCAAGTCAAGCCGCAAAGCCGCTTGCTGGCGCCCGCATAGGTGCCGGCCACAAACAAGGCGGCCGCTGTTTCAGTGGCGATGGCAATGATTCTGATTTGGCCGTCGGCGATCCCGGCGGTGGCTTCGCGCACCGCGAGCTTGGCATCGAAATGGGCGATCGAGGCGCCGCCTTCCGCCTTCGGTAGCATGATGATGTCCGGCTGCGCCGCCACGACGACATCCAGATCGGCGTCGGTCAGCCCGCTGTGCAGGCTGTTAACGCGGACGATCAGCACGGGCCGTTCGCTTGCAGGAACCGTTTCTTTGAGAAATGCGGCGGCGCTGTGCCGGGCGCCGGCCTTGCCGTCGAGCGCCACTGAGTCCTCAAGGTCGACAACCAACGCATCGGCGCCGCTTGTCATCGCCTTTTCAAGTTTTCTGGGACTGTCGGCGGGCACAAAGAGCAGCGAACGCATGGTCCTGTCTTTCTTCCGGTTTCCGTTTCGCGGCAGCGCGGTGGAATTCCCGGCATTCTCGCGGCCGGTCGCAATGATGGTGCAGCGGCGGCCTTTGCTCAAGCTAGCAGACCGGCAGCGCGGCGATGCGGTTATGCACGGGGCTAGACCGGGTCCGCGTCGCGACGTGGATCAGTGCTTGTCCATCTGCATCATGCCGCCGTGGTCCATCATCATCGAGCCGCCGCCGGTAGAGGCGCCGGGCGCGGGCGCGCCAATCGGCACGACGGGAAAGTCGACCTTGATCGTTCCGGCCTTTTCCAGTTGCAGCGTCGCGGTGGCAACTTTGCCGGCTTCAAGGGGATGTTTGATGTCCACCAGCATAAGGTGGTAGCCGCCCGGCTTCAGCGTGACGGTCTCGCCGGGCTTGATCTCCAGGCCGCCCTCGACCGGGCGCATTTTCATGACGCCGTTGTCCATGGTCATGGTGTGGATCTGGCATTGCCCGCTCACATCGCTCGATGTGCAGCTCACCCGGTCGGGCGCGGTGCCGCTGTTGGTGATGGTCAGGTAGGCCGCGGCGGACGAGGCACCCTTCGGCGTCGCCCGCGCCCACGGTTCGGTGATCTCGATCGAGCCGACATTGTAGTCGGCGGCGTGAGCCGCGGCGGCCAAGCCTTGTGCCGCGGCGAGCGACAAGATCGCCACCAATACTCGGCTCGATTGTACGCGAGCGATGCTGTTCATGACGATACCTCCTGCTGTTTGATTAACAACCGTGACCGACCTTTGATGTCGGTTCGTCCCGGCGCGGCTTTTGATCGTCGACGCTAACGGCAAACTTTCACCCACACGCAGATCTTCTTGAAATTCTCCCAGTGGCATTGCTGCTCCATCCGGCAGGTCTTGCCTTTGTCTTCCTGCGCTGCGGCGCTCGCGAAATGGCCAGTGAAGCTCAGCGCCAAGATCGCACCGCCAACAAATAGAAATCGTCGCATCATGTCCTCCTTCAGCGGCAGGCCGTAAGCGGAACGCCGATCGAGGCCTTGCGCGGACCTTGCAGGCATCCGTCCTTCCAGGTGCCGTGCACGGTTTCGTTCCCGGCCGTCAGCGTGCCTTGGCCGTTCGGCTTGCCGTTTTGAAACTCGCCCTCATAGCGCAGCTTTTGTACGATCAATACGCCGTGACCACTTGGCTCGCCGTCAACAAGTTCGCCGTCATAACGGCCGCCTGTCCAGGATTGCTTGCCGGCATTGATCTGGCGCCCGTCGTGCCAATCGCCTTCGTCGGTTTCGTAAGCCAGTTCGCCTCTCCACCATTGCACAATTCCCGGCCCCTCGGCTCGGTCATTGGCACACGCTCCTGACCATTTGACCGTCTCTCCCAGTTGCGGATTTGGATTCCACACCTGGCAGCCCGACTTGGCGTCGGCTACCCACGCGCCGGCATGCGCCGGCGCCGGCAGCGCCGCAACAGCGGCCAGGGCGATCGTCAGCACGGCGCCCGAAACTTTCCAAGAAAATAACTTCGGCACGATTTGGCAGTCTCCAAAGCGTCAGCGTGGCAACAGCGGCACCACAATTCCATCGAGCAATTCGTCGCGTACGTCGATGAGCCGGTCCCGCACCTTGCCCTCGTCGTCGATGATCCAGGTGATTGGCACGCCCTTGGGAATGCCAAAACCATCATCGCGGATGGCTTTGGCCAACGCCGTCGGGTAGCTGACGGTCCGCGCCACTCGACGCGCTTTTTCCAGGTCGCGATCGAAATCGATGCTGATGCCGACGATCTCCAGGCCCCGATCGTGATAACGCCGGTAGAAGGCATCGAGTTTGGGCATTTCCTTGCGGCACGGCGCGCACCAGGTCGCCCAGTAATTCACCAACACCACTTTGCCGTTCAGCTGGGCAAGATCGAAGGTTTGTCCATCAAGCGCGGTGACGACGAGCGCCGGCGCGGCTTGGCCGATCTCGGGCGCGGCGTAGGACGGCCATCCCGATGCAAGCCATAAAAAGGCCAGCGATAGGAAAGTCCCGGCCCTCGCAACAATTTGATAACCTAAATAGTTGCGCAGCCCGTCCTGCAGCCGGCTGACCGTTACCAGATTCATGACGGCAGCCCAGGGAGTGAGAGATGTTGAAGATATTTAGCGCCGTCCTGCTCGTCGCGGCGACTTACGGCGCTACTGCGAGCGCCCACGGCGGAGGTGGGGCCGAATCGATGCCCGGCACCAATTACACCGATATGCCAGCCTATCGGCCCCATTTGGTCGCGCCGCCATCGTTGCGAGCCAAATGGGTGCGTTCGCATGCGCGCTCGCATCGGGGAACCGTCCGCGGTAACTGACATCGTCGAACTTTCATGTTACCGGCGCGCCGTCTCCGGCGCGCCGGTCTTTGTCTGATGCTTTCGTCCGATCTAGAAGTTGTAGCTCGCCACCACCTTGATCAAGTAGGGAGAGACGAGCTGACCTTCTGTACAGTTTGGGCCCACTGTGGGAGTTCCCATGCAGGTGTTCTCGCCGGCATTGGCACGATAGTAGATTGGGATTTCGACATCGGCATACAATTTGACGACTCGATTGTTAGCCTCATCGACCACCTTCGTCAGCTCGACTCCAGGTGAAAGCATTACACGGTCGAAACCGCTGTTGTAGGGATCAGCGCCGGTCCCCCGATCCGCGTCGCGGTGCGAAACGATCACTTGGAACAGCGGCGCTATCTTGTCGAAGCCGGCCACGTGATAGAGGTTGTTGTAATTTACGCCGATCGCCGCATCGACCTGCGCTCCGGGATAGTAAGTTTGCACAACGCCGGGATTGCCGTCGAAGAAGCCCTGTGGGTCCGCCGCACTCTGATAGAGGAACGGCTGTCGCCACATGATCTGTCCATAATACTGCCAGGCGTTGTCGCCGCTCAGCATGCCGCGATGGTAGGCGCCGAGAAGGAGATCGGTGCTGCCCGAACCGATCTGGGTATCGCGATCTATTCCGGGCGCGGTGAACGTGCCGCTCGGCAGCTTGACGCCGAACATGAGGCCGGTCGACATGTCTTTGAAGAAACCACTGTAGATACCCATGATTTCGATGTCGCCGATATCTTTGGAATTATAGGTGTTGAGCGCTCCAGGAAAGGCGATGTTCGTCGTCGTGGTGAGACTGCGGTCAGTGGTGGGAATACGCACCATCACGCCCCACTCGCGGTTGAAGTTGTAGCTGAAACCGACATTGTACCACTGAGTGACGATTTGTTTGTCGGTGTTGAGGGACCCAGACGTTTGTGAGGCCCCGACATAGTTCTGCGTCTGGTTGCTATCCCAGAACTCGACGAAAACACGGCCGCCGTGGTCTTGCTCCTGCGGCAGATCGAGGCCGCCGACGTCGAACACGCTGCAGCCGCAGGCACAGGCGAGCGCCTGCGTCGTGGTGAAGCCAACGAGCGTCACGAACGACACAATAATTGGAACGAGGAAAGCGACGAGCGTCGTGATGCCGCGCCGCACTGGCCGGCGGCGGGCGCGTAGGTTGCGGTTTTCGCTTTGGGTCGACATGGTTTCACCGATGCTGTTTGCGAGCCGCGACGGCGCCGGAAAGCGGCGCGCCTGCAGGCGGGCGTTGAAGGTTGAAGCGGGTGGTCCGAACATGGTGGCGCTCACGGTCAGAATTTGAAATTCACGCCGGCGCGGATCAGCTGAATCGTGAGATCCGCCGAACCATGAAGGGTGTTAGTTCCGCCTAGGCCGGCGATTGTTCCGGTCGCGTTCGTCGTGGGAAAGCCGACGAACAGATATTCGGCTCGAGCCGTCCAATGGTCGGCGAACGCATATTCCCAACCTGCCCCCGCCGCATAGCCTACAAGTGCTCTTGATGCAGAGGCGACTCCGGTGCCGGGCGGGGCGTTGCCGTCCACATAGCTTTCGGAGTAGCTGACGCCCGTGAAGGCGACGCCGCCGGTGATGTAAGCGAAATTGCGGTCGGCAGCGATTCCGATCCGGGGACGTACTGTCGCCAGGAAATTTGTTGTGAGCGACTGATTGATTGCCAACGGATTGCCGTTAGCCAGCGAGATGCCGGTGGCGGCCGAGTTGTTGTTTAAGTTCGGATTGCTGTGGAAATAATCGTAATCGCCCTCAAGCCCCAGCACCACCGTTCCGGTTTGCCAGTTACAGCCCACGGTGCCGCCGGCCAGAATTCCGTCGCTGTTCCTAGAACCGCTCCCGTCAGCGCTTACCGTGCCTGGGTCGGGGGGTGCGAGATAGGTCCCTGGATCCACACCAGTGCCGAAGTTCGTCGCGCTTGTGCCGCCGCCGACGTTGGCGCCGACATAACACCCGGTCCACAGGTAGGCCGGAGGTTCGGGCGCCTTCATGGGCATTGCCATGTCGGCGGCGCTGACGACGGTCGAAGCGCAAGCGAGCGCGATGGTTGCTGTAAGTAGGTAGACAGCCGCAAAGGCTTGGCCGGCCTGCAGCCTCGTTGGCGTGATTGGAATGGACATGGGTCCCCCGTGAGTAGGAGTGAATTTCTTCGCGCGTTCACGCGTTACTGATCCCTCGCGCGCGACGGCGGTCGGGTTTGACTTCTCAAACGAGAGGGAAGGGCCTTCGCCAAAGGCCTCTAGGACGCAGTCGCGAAGCGACCGCCGGCGGTTACGCCCGAGGAGGGCCTCGGGGATTGGCTATCGTGTAAGGAGCGAGGCGGGGAGGGGATTGCTCGTCGGCAATCCACACCGCCTCAACAACATAGAGCCGCGCCCGCACGACGAACACGGGCGGCGGTGTGACGGCCGCATGATGCGCGCCGGCAAAACAGAAGATGCAGTGGCTGCAGCCGGTGTGGTTAGGGATCCTGGTCGGCGCGCTCGGTGCACTATTTGGGTCGTGCAGACAAAACGTGAAGGCCGGCGCACCGCCACCGGCATTCGCCGGAACGGCAAAGCCGCCCAGCGCGATAAGCAGGCTCTGCGCCGCAACTGCGTAAGCGACGACGATGCCGATCGACGGCCGGCACACGCGCCTTAGCCTAGCGCTAGATTCCCCATTACCCCGCATATCAGTAACGCTAGCACCATAGGCAAGCCGGCGAAAGCACCTGATTTCAGTCGGTCACGGCGCCGGTCCGACTTCGAACAAGCCGTCAGCCGCCATCACCGCGTCATAGCGGCCGCGCGGATCAAGCGTACGATTCATCTCCGCAAGCTTTGGCAGCACGGCCATCGGGATCGTGTACTTGAAGCCTGCGCCGCCGCGACGCGGACGGATGACAATGACGGCGGCCACTCCCGCAGGTGCCTTTTCGGCGGCCATCGTCACGGTGCGCTGACCGAATGATGCATAGGTCGCGATCGCCACGCCGTCGGCAAAGCAGGCGCACGGCGAGGCATTGCTATCGTAATAAAGCACCGATAGCTCGCGAGGCTTGGCGTCGAGGCGCCTGGCTGCGTCTAGGCCGATCTTGATTCCCAGCGGGATGAACGCGCCGAAGCCGCCATGCACGCGGGCCCCCAACGCTACCCACTCGTCTGGCGTCTCCGCATCCGCCACCACCGGCACAAGGAATGCGAAGACGAACGAAACCAACCAAGCGTATCTCATGATTCTCCGAAGGTTCGATGCCATGGCACCCGAGAGCGACCCTTACTTCGGTCGCATCAGCATAAAGGCTTGCCGGCGGCACTCGGCGACGAGCTTGTTGTCCTGATTATAAGCGCGGTGGTGAAACTCGACGATGCCGGCGCCGGGGCGCGATTTCGATTCGCGCTTACCGATCACCTCGGTCGTGGCGTGGACGGTATCTCCCTCGAACAGCGGATGGGGAAATTTCACGTCCGACATGCCGAGATTGGCGATCGTGGTGCCGACGGTGAGATCGGAGACCGACATGCCGATCATTAGCCCGAGCGTGAACAGCGAGTTCATCAGCGGCTGTCCCCACTCGGTCTCCTGCTCGCAGAAATGCCGGTCGATATGGAGCGGCTGCGGGTTGAGCGTCATGTTGGAGAACAGCATGTTGTCCATCTGCGTGACGGTGCGCGTATAGCGATGTTCGACGACTTCACCGGGGGTGAAATCCTCGAAGAAAACGCCACCGCGTTTGTGCCGCTGCGCTGTTTGCGCTGTCATGCCAACCTCCCTGAACGCCAAAACGTTAAGTCCTCCTTTACCATAATAGTTAATCCTTCCTAACGCCCGAACTGGAGTCCGGTGGGAGCCGGACAGGGGAGGTACTTCATGCTGGTCGATTCCAGCAATTCTGGCGCGGGTTCCGCCGTTGCCGGCGCTATTCAACAGGCCTCGCAGGCCACCGGCACGAACTTCGGCTATCTTTTGGCTACCGCCCAAGTCGAATCGGGATTGAACCCGCAAGCCGGAGCCTCAACGTCTTCGGCGCGCGGCCTGTTCCAGTTCATCGAGAAGACCTGGCTTGCCACCATCAAGCAGGCAGGTCCGGCGCTCGGTTATGCCCGCTATGCGGACGCGATCTCCCAGGACGCTTCCGGCAATTACGAAGTGCGCGACCGCAGCTTGCGTAACGAGATTCTCAAGCTGCGCAGCGACCCGACCGCCAACGCGCTAATGGCCGGCGCCTTCACCAAGTCGAACGCCTCGGTGCTGAGCGGTCGGCTTGGCCGCTCGCCGAGCGAGGGCGAGCTTTATATCGCGCATTTTCTCGGAGCCGGCGGGGCGGCACGATTGATCACGCTGGCGGCAGCCAACCCCGGCGTCAAAGCCGCCGACTTCTTTTCCAATGCCGCGCAGGCCAATCCTTCGATCTTCTACGATCGCTCAACCGGCGCGGCGCGCAGCGTCGCGCAAGTGCGCGACATCCTCACCGCGCGCTACGATGTGGCGCGCGGCCACCAGGATCGGCCGACCTATGCGGCGCAAGCCGTGCCCACGCCAGGGCCGGCCGCGTCCGGAACTGCAACGGCTGCTGCGTCGAGCGCTGCGGCTGCCGTTCCCGACACCGCGGGCATCGCCAATGCCTATGCCGCCGCCTCGACCGCGAGTGCAAACGACAGGCAGGTCTTTCACAGCCTGTTCGTGGATGGAAAACGCACGGCGCCGCTAGCGCAGGTCGCCAGCGCGCTGTGGAGCGTGCCGGAGGCTCCATCCGATTCTAATGCCAAGCCGCAGAAACCGGTCGCTAACGGCATGCTCGATCTTTTCAAAGATCCGCCGCCAAAGAGAGCCTGAGCGAGACCATGATCGTCCGCCATTTCCTCGATTGGATCCGCACCGCGCCGGCCGGCAAACGCGCCGAGGCGACCGGCGCTTTGGCACGCGCCTACCTTTATTCCGATCTTTCGCCCGACGATGCCGCCGCCGCCGAAGGCGCGATGCTGATGTTGCTTGACGACACTTCGCCGCTGGTGCGCCGGGCGCTTGCGGATGCGCTGGCGGCAAGTCCCGAGGCGCCGCCCGCTATCGTGCTGGCGCTTGCCGCCGATCAGCCGCAAATCGCCGCGCCGGTGCTAGCGCTGTCGCCCTTATTCGTCGATGCCGACCTGGTCGACGCGGTGGCGACTGGCAATGGCGCCATCCAGGCCGCAATCGCGAGCCGCGCCAGCCTGCCGCGCCCGGTGGCCGCCGCTATTGCCGAAGTCGGCAGCGCCGAAGCGTGTCTGGTTCTGGGGGAAAATGACGGCGCGGAAATCGCGGCAATTTCGATCGACCGGATCGTCGAGCGTTTCGGGCACCTGGCGGCGGTTCGCGAAGCGTTGCTGGCGCGCGATGATATTGCCGCGGCGACCCGGCTCACGCTGGTCGCCAAAGTATCGGAAACGCTGGTCGGGTTTGTCGCCGCCCGCCACTGGCTCGATGCCGAGCATGCGCAGCGCATCGCACGAGAGGCATGCGAAAAGGCGACCGTGACGCTCGCTGCCGAAACGCCGTCGCCGCAAATGCGTCCTCTGGTCCATCATTTGCGCGTCGGCGGGCAACTGACCGCCGGTCTTATTTTGCGGGCGCTGTTATCGGGCAACGTCGTGTTGTTCGAGGAGGCCTTGGCGGAGCTCGCCGATATGCCGGTCGAGCGCGTGTCGCATCTTGTTTATGACAGCGGCAATACCGGATTGCGCGCTTTGTTCGACCAGGCGCGGCTGCCGCCGTCGACCTACCCCGCTTTCAAGGAGGCAGTCGGAGCGTTGCGGGAAGGGAGCCTGATCAGCGAACCGGGCGGCGCGACCCGGCTTAAACGCCGCGCCATTGAGCGGGTGCTGACGCGCTGCGAAGACCAGGACTTGAGCGAGCTTGCGCCGCTGCTCACGCTGCTGCGCCGCTTTGCCACCGAAGCGGCGCGCGAAGAGGCGCGGTTATTCTGCGACGAGCTTGTTGCCGAAAGCGGCGGTGCCGACCCGCAATTTGCCGCCGCTTAACGGGGCGAGCGCAAGTTCACGGCGCCAGCGGCGGCGCAAAAATGGCCTCGAGATAATCGGGCCGATCGCTGTTCTCGACGCGCAAGAAGTCGTCGGTAACCTCGCGCAGCCGACGCGCGAGCACGCCAGCGACGGCGACGAGCTCAGGGCGGTCGTGTTCGCGCGCGATTGCGCGCACCGCGTCGACATGCTGATCGACCAACGCCAGCGGAATGCGCTGCATATCCGGCGTATGCTCCAGCAACCGGCACAAACTATCGGCGACGGGCCCGACTTGCGCAAAGCCGAAAGTCACCGCTTCGCCCCTGATGTCGTGAGAGGCGCGGTACAACTCGTTGTGGGTCTTTTCGGTGAAACCCGAACGCTTGAGCTCCCGCCGGGCGTTTTCCAGCCGCTCGCATTCGGAATGCATCCAATCGGAGAATTCGCCCGACAGCTGTGCCAATGCCGCCTCGGCGCGCGCCACCGGGTCGTCACCCGGATCCGGATGAGTGATAACCGCCTTGCGCAGCTCATTCGGAGGCGTAATGACCTCGTGGTCGGCGAAGGTTTTGACCGACGGAGTGTTGTCTTTTCGCGCCATTGTCTTGTTCCTGAAGACCCTAGCCTATGACTTTGTCGAGGAGCGGCTGCTGGCGGATCGTGTCCGCCTTGCCGCCCTTGCGCCGCTCCGGCCCGATGTAGTTCGGGTTGACGTTGCGCCGTCGGTCGGGACCGAAATAGGTCTTGGTCTTGATGAAGGGACGGGGGTTGGCGACGACGTTGAGAATGCGCTCATAGAGCGCTTTGGCAGAGATCGGCTTGGCAAGAAACTCGGTGATGCCGGCATCGCGGGCGCTGACAACGCGCTTCTTTTCCGAGTGGCCGGTCAGCATGATGATCGGCACATAAGGATTGGCGTTGGCGCCGGGCTGGCGGATCATCTGCGCCAGTTCAAGACCGTCGAAGATCGGCATCACCCAATCGGTGATGACGATATCGGGGACGTAATGGGTGAAGGCTTCGAGCCCGCCGGCGCCGTCTTCGGCCTCATAAACGTCGCGGGTGCCAAAACCATGCAGCAGCGTGCGCATGATGCGCCGCATGTGGGCATTGTCGTCGATGACGAGAAAGCGCAGGCGGTTGAAATTGATGCGGACCATGAAATTTCCCAAAGGCGACGCCGCAGCGACCGTCGACTTGAGGCGGCACAGTAAGTTTTGCCCCTTAACGCGCGGTTAAGCATGCGGCTCAGTAGCCGAATTGCTCGCGTAAAATGCGCTCGTCGAGGCTATGGCCAGGGTCGAACAGCATATGCATGGCAATGTCGTGGTCCATGCGGATGTCGACCGAGCGGACCGAGCGCACTTCGTCGTGGTCGGCAACGGCGGCGACCGGACGTTTGGCGGCTTCGCGGACCTCGATGGTCACGTGGGCCCGGTCGGGCAGGAGCGCGCCGCGCCAGCGCCGCGGCCGAAATGGGCTGATCGGCGTAAGCGCGAGCAACGGGGCACCGATCGGAATAATCGGCCCCTGGACAGACAGATTATACGCGGTCGAGCCCGCCGGCGTCGCGAGCAATGCGCCGTCGGCAACGAGTTCGGCGAGCCGCTCCTTGCCGTCGACCAGGATGCGCAGCCGCGCCGCCTGGTAGCTCTGGCGGAACAGCGAAACCTCATTGATGGCGTGGTGGCGGTGCACGCGGCCCGACGCGTCGCGCGCGCGCATCAACAATGGGTGGATCACCGAGACTTGCGCGGCGGCAAGCCGCTCCGTCAAATCCTTCTCGGAAAACTCGTTCATCAGAAAGCCGACGGTGCCGCGATGCATGCCGTAGATCGGCTTGCCGGAATTCATGAACCGTTGCAGGGTCGCCAACATCAGTCCGTCGCCGCCGAGCGCAACGATCACGTCAGCTCGTTCCGGCGGCGAATCGCCGTATCGGCGTGTCAGCTGCTGCAGCGCCTTTTGTGCCGGCGCCGTGTCGCTGGCGACAAAGGCGACTCGCTTGAAGCGGTTGGCGTTGCGGCGCTGCGGCATGGTGTCTGGTCGTTAGTCCAACGGGCAGGGGAGCGGATCATGGAACGCGCGGTGTTCGTCTATACGACCTATCCGTCCATTGTCGAGGCGGAGCAGGCCGGCCGCACTCTGGTCGAGCGCCGCCTTTGTGCTTGCGTCAACATCCTGCCGAGCATGGTTTCAATCTATTGGTGGCAAGGCGCGGTCGAGCGCGGCGACGAAATCGTCATGCTCATTAAAACGCGCGCAAGCCTTGCCGAACGGGTGCGCGCTGCCGTCAAAGACATGCATTCCTACACGACACCGGCGATCCTGGTCATTCCGCTCGAGAGCGTCGATCCGGATTACCACGCCTGGATCGTCAAGGAGACCGGCTCGCCCGAGTCTTAATACGTCACCGTGCCGTCAATGGCTTCCTTGAGCATCTTGTAGGCTTTGCAATCGGTGCCGCAGATCAGGCGTACCTTTTCCAGATCGTCCTTGGCTTTGAGCATATTGCCCTGCTCGGCCTGCCACATGCCGTAATAGGACCAGGTAACAGCGTGGTTCGGGTCGGCGGCAAGCGCGCGCTCGTACCAGAATCTCGCGTCATCGTAACGGCCGAGCTTGCGGCTGGCGTAGCCGATCAGCGTCGCGACATCCGGGTGATCGTCATAGCCGAGCGCGCGAAGCGCTGCGATGCCGCCGGCATAATCTGATTTATCGTAGATCAGCGCATAGGCCGCATGGTAGCCGCGCAGGAAATCTTCAGCCGAACCGCTTTTGTCGGATTTCGGCTTCTTGGTATCGGTGTCCTTTTTGGACTTGTTCTGATCAGTCGTCGTCGGCGGAGGCGGCGGGGTTGGATTCTCGTCGCCGGCGGCACGGACGATGTCGGGCGCGATCAAGACGACTGAAAGCAAGAGCGCGGCGAACGAGAGGGTCGGCTTCATGGGGCTCTCCGATGAACGGGCGAGTTATCTTATCGCCTCGAACGCACTTTGGCATGACGCCTGGGCGTTATCGAGAGAATGTGATCGCCCTGGGCGCGGCAATGAAACGCCGACGCTGGAAACAAACCCATGATGTCGAGGTTCTCTATAACTTCGGCTGCCATTCGACCGGCACATGCTCATAACCGCTCGCGGTCTTGATCAAATGGCCGCAAGCCGGGAAGGGGAAGTGATAGCCGGTGACCAGCATTCGATCGGCGGCGGCGCGATCGAATAGCATTTTGCGCGTGGCAACTGCCGCATCGCCGTCGAGGTCGAAGGCCGCCTGCCAGTTCGGATGCCGCGCGAATACGGCAGGATGCTGCGCAGTGTCGCCGAGCACCAAAAGCGATTGGCCACCGCAATGGATGGCGAATACGGTATGGCCGGGCGTGTGCCCCGGCGCCGCGATGGTGAGGATGCCCGGCGCCACCTCCGCTCCCGGCTCGAAGCGTCCGACGCGTCCGGCGATGTCGGCGAAGACGCGGCGCTGATTGCGAAAGGTGAGCTTGAGATCGGCCGCCGCCGCGTTCAGGTTGGCGTCATCCATCCAGTACGCCCATTCCGCCGCCGGCACCATGATTTCGGCGTTGGGGAAGATGAGCTCGTTATCCTTGTCCTTGATGCCGTTGATGTGATCCGGATGGAAATGCGAGATGACAATCAGGTCGACCGCTTTCGGATCGATGCCTGCGGCGGCAAGGTTCGCGCGCAACACGCCGGCCGAGGGCGCAATCTGGCCGCCGGTGCCGGTGTCGATGAGAACGAGACGCTTGCCGGTATTCACGACCAACGTGGTGAATGGCGTCGCCAGCCTGTCGGCTGGCATGAACGCGTCCGCCAGCGCGCTCTCGACTTCGGCAAATGGCGCATTGCGGATGAACTGCTCGGTGATGGGGCGATACCAGATGCCGTCGTAGAGCGCGGTCAGTTCGAACGTCCCGATCCGGTACCGATAGATGCCCGGCGTTTCTTGGCCGACGGGCGGCGTCGCGGCGAGGGCGGGGCCGGCGCTTGCCGCGAGCACGGTCGAGCCGTAGCCGGCAATCAGCGTGCGGCGGGTGATGAGCATGGCGTTTCTCCCGTCGGCTGACGATCCGACGACTGATCGTGCGGCTAAGGCAACGGGATGAGATATGGCGCGTACAGGCCGAGACCCGTGATCGCGACCCCAACGATGCCGAGCAAGCCCGCGAACCACACCAATGCCACGATGCCGGTGATGACCGCGGCCGAGCTTAGCACGATGCCGATCTGAAACGCGGCTGAGGCGATTTCGTAGTGGTGATATTTCGCGAGCGAAACGTTGCGCTCCTCTTCCTGATGCTTGGCGCGCTCAGCGAGCTCTTTGCGGCCTTCCCCGGTTTCCGGCTCGGAATCGTAACGCGCGGCGGCTTTCTCCCAGGCGTCGATTTGCTTTTCCATCGCCGCCTTGGCCGTTTGGTCGGCGGTGCCGGCCGCCGTGAGCCTGAGTTCCTCGGCGGCGGTATGCACCGTGGTCATGCGAATTGTCTTGGCCTGGAAGAAGGACCAATAATTCGCCGATTCGACGTCGGCGCTGATCGCTTCGGTTTGCGCGCCCTTGCCCAGGACTTCCGAGAACGAAAGAAACAGCGCCAGAATCGCAATCACCAGAGCGATTTTGCGGTCCTCGCTCGAGATTTCCTTCGCGGCCTCCGCGACCTCTTGCACTTCCGCCATGTCGGCCCCCAACCTCGTCCGGGCTAGCCTGTACAGCTCCCCGCGGATCGAGGCCTACCACGAAAGCCGCTCGGACGCCCCCGGCCGGCGTCACTGGCTATCGGCTGAGCCGTGGAGTGCGAAGGGCGTGGGGCCGGGTGCGCTTAGCCGCCTCATCCGCGAGAAACTGGTGCCGGGTGAGAGGATTGAACTCCCGACCAACGGTTTACAAAACCGCTGCTCTACCGCTGAGCTAACCCGGCTTTTGCCTTTCGTTACTGTTGCTTACAGTGATCGTCAATCGCTGCTTGGCGCGATTATTCCGATTTCGAAGCCGCACACCTCGCCCGCAACTAGTCCGCGAGTTTGGTGCTATCGACAAGGCACGTTAACGCCAGCCTGAATGCTGCTCTGTACGTGAAAAGCACTACTTCCCGGGATTTTTACGCCTTCGGCATCGTTCATAAATTGCAACCAAATCTAGAAAGCGGCTTTGTAACATGTTACCTATTCCGCCGGGGAAGGCTTTCTAATGTTAACGCCACGCGTGCGCAGGCCGGCAGCACATTCGGCACCACGTCCAGAAACGGTGTTCCAATGAGTAACGCAAGCCTGAAAGAAAATGCCGCGCGTTTTCATCCGTTCGACACGTCGGCACCCTCGATTACGCGGCGGGCACTGGATGAGACCAGCCTTCTCAGCGGCAATTATTGGGGGGAATTGCGAACCTTCCTCTGTGTTGCCAAGGCCGGAAGCTTGAGCCGCGCCGCCGAGATCCTGGGATCGAGCCACGCCACCGTCGGCCGTGAAATCCGGCGGCTGCAGGACCAAATGGGCTCGCAGCTGGTCATTCTGACCAAGAACGGTGCGACGCTCACCCAGAAGGGTCAGGCTCTCACCAACGAACTCCTTCGCCTCGATCAGCGGTTATTTTCCATCGCCAGCGATTTGCGCGCGGCAAAAGGCGAGGCTGAGGGCACTGTGCGGCTGGGCATAACGGACGGGCTTGGCATCGTCTTCCTTGTTCCGGAATTGCAGCGTTTCTCGGCGCAATATCCAAAAATTTGCATTCACTTGAAGAGCCCGGTCAACTTTCGGAACCTTCGTGAAAACCAGACTGACGTGATGCTCGGATTTTCGCCCGATCCGTTGCACGAAATGACCACCGTGCCGCTGGGTTGGCTTCACTTCATTCCGATTGCCAGCGAGTCTTATATCGAGCGCATGGGTGTACCGACGGCAGCCAATATCGAAAAACACCGGTTCATCGATTCGGAGATTTATTCGGCGAAGGGCGTGTGGGACCCGTGGCGTGCACTGGTCGGCCGTGGCGCCGTGTCGCAATATTGCGACGCGTCGGTTTCGTACGCGATGATGGTGAAGGCGGGCCTCGGCATTGGCCTGCTTGCCAATTACATGATGATGGAGCCGGCATTTCGGCCGCTCGACCTCGACGTTCATATCCGGTTGCAGCTTCATGCTGTGGCGCTCACCGAGCGTCTGGAGGCAAAGCCGGTCAGGATCGTCTTCGGCCTGTTGGAGAAGCTGTTCGGAACGCAAAACCAGTGGTTTGCAGAGGAAATGGTGCTGTCAGTTAACGATCCGCTCTACCGCGATCGATATGCCGCGATCTTCAACCGCTAGCTCGTCTCTGCATGCCGCCGAAACCAGCGCGGCATAGTTGAGGTAGCGATTGCCGGCATCTTCCAGCAACTCTGCCAGCAAAATGGACGGCTTTGGCGTCGTGTCGAGGATGCGACGGAACATCTCGGCCTGAATCGTCAGACTGCGGCGGATGTGCCGGATCAGGGATACGCTGTCGTCGTCCAAAAAACTCTCGCCCGAAACGAGTCGCAACTGCCTAGGCATTTTCGGTCTCGAAGGCACCGGGCTTGTCCCACTGACCTTCAATCCGGAACAGTACTTTCGGATCCGTCTGTAGGGAGATGGCGTCGGCCGGGGGCGACAGCCGCTTGATCATTTCAATGTAAGGTTCGTGTCCTTCCGTGACGACGGCTGGACGGCCTTCCGCCGGTTCGAAGCCGAGGATCATCTGCCAGACCCGGGCGTATTTCGGCTCAGCGTGCGTCACGAGAAGGTTGTAGCCCTTTTTGGCGACGTGATCGAAGACGGGATCGGCCGAACGTTTGAGCACGCGCGCACTACGATACGCTGCGCGAAAGCCCGTGCGCTCGATCTTGGCAAAATCGCGGAACCAACGAAGCCGCGTGGTGCCGATCGGTTCGTCCTTCGCGTAAATGACGAAATGCGTTGCCTGGTAGTCGTTGCCATCGATGGTCTGATGGACGCTCAATCCGGTGTCTTCCATGAAGCAGATCGCGCGAACCGCGATCGCATGCATGAATTGCTCCGGCGAGGTGACGACTTGAACATGGATATCGTTGTCGGAGCGGATAACGTTCTTTGCTGACATCACGTCGCTCGTTTCGTTCCTGCAGCTGCAAGGTGCACCGCAATGCTCCGGCAAGGAAGAAAAGCTTCGAACGGCTGCTGTTCACAGATGAACCATTGGTTGATCCGGGTTTACGTCCTCTCGGTGTTGCAGCGAATTGCTGTGAAGCGGCCGAATATCGCGTAGACAAACAGCCGCTACTTCACGGCGTGTTCAATGCGTCCTTAGCGCATTGCCAAACGCCATGCGCTGTGTGAAACGGATGACGTTAACGGCCAGTGCCACGTCCCTGGCAGCAATCAAAATTATCCTGGAAGTGTCTGAGAAAAGGCCTTTTGAGTCGACGATCCTCTATCCAGCAGTTGATGGAGCGGGGCAACGGCCACTTATCGCGAAGGAAATCCTTTTATTTTCGACCTGTAAGAGCCGCTTTTGGCGGCAGCCGAAACAGCTTCAGAGAAATCGATGTAGCGGTTGCCGGTGTCCTCAAGCAGCTCAGCCAGAATGACCGATGGCTTTGGCGAGCCATCGAGGATGCGGCAAAACATTTCTGTCTGAATGGTGAGGCTGTTGCGAATGCTTTCGATCAGCGACGCGCTTTGCTCGTCGAGAGACGCCTCGCGAGGGTCGACTGCGAAGAGCGATTCAATATTTACAATCTTATTCATCGTTGGCCTCCAACACGCTGAGCGGCTCCGCATGCTTTTCGACGCCGAAAAGCATTTGTGGACGCGCTTGTGAAGTTACGTTGTGCGACGCGGGCGAAGCCGGAAATCCGTTGCCAACTCCGCGCGTATTGCGGTTCGGCATGGGTCGCCGTCGCGGCGACGAGGACACGGTTGTCATCATCACCCGAGTGGATAACGCCTTTGGCGGATATCACATCACTCGCCCCCCGCCTCGCCATATGCGAAAGTGCACCTGGATCCGGCCATTCGGAACGAAGGCTTCGAACGGCGGTTGTTCACAGATGAACGATAGGTTAGACGGCGGTTTGAGCGCGCGATCGATGGGGCCTGCAGAGCTTACCGTTTTGGCGTCGATCTGCCGGGAGGCCGCGGAATGCCATGGCGACAATTGGCCGGCCGTCGAGGGGCATATCAAAAAGCGCTTCGACGCGCTGCCTACCGACCAGCGGCAGCGTCTCGCGCGTGAAATAGACCGAGTGCTGCGTTTTCAGGCACCGGATCGTAGAACGCAGACGCAGTAGGTGAAGAGGGGCGAGGGTTCGTCGAGGTTCATGCCTCCGTCGAAGACAGAGGCCGGCGCCGCAGGACTTCTTATTTCTTCTTGGTGACGGCTTCGCCGGCGAACTCCTTGACCAACTGGACAATACGCCGCCGCACTTTGGGATTGTCGATACGCGTGAACGCCGCCGCCAGCGCAAGACCATCGGAGGTCGCAAGAAAATCATGGACGAATTTTTGCGACGTCTCGTGGCGGTCCTTGCCCGACGCTCCTGCCTCAGGCAGGCCCTCGAAGAAAAATTGGATGGGGACCTGCAATGCGTGGGACATTTCGCGCAGCCGGCTGGCGCTGATCCGGTTCACGCCCTTTTCATATTTCTGCACTTGCTGGAACGTCAGGCCCAGACGGTCGGCGAGCTTTTCTTGACTCATTTTGATCATGAGGCGGCGCATGCGCACGCGCTTGCCCACATATCTGTCGGTCGAGTTCGCGTTTCTGCTCATTTCGATTTTTCCTTCAGCCTCTTAGCCTTAGGTCTCAGTATCGGACCCTGCCGCGGGCGTAACAAGTCCTCCGGGCTTTGTCACGAGGCTTGACGCACCGCAAAGACGGCGCATGGTTTGGTTAAGCGACCATCGGCGGCCGCCACAATTTCGCGCGGTAACCGCGCAGTCCGGGAGCAAACAACCTACAATGGGAAATCGCCGCTTACCGGAAACCGCCACGTTTTAACGACCTTTGCGGCATCATTTGCGCACACGGCGGCGATTGCACACACTAGGAAATTGGCCGGCCGATCGACGCGCCGGAGCAGCCCAAACTAGGAGAAGGAACATGATGCAATCCATGGCGTCTCGGCGCACCCTGTTGCTTGCCTTGTTGATAAGCCTCCCGGCTGCCGCACTCGGGCAGACCCCGGCGCCGCCCAACGCGTCGGTCTATTTCATCAGCCCCAAGGACGGCGATACGGTGGGCAGCCCCTTCAAAGTCCAGTTCGGCCTGAGCGGCATGGGGGTGGCGCCCGCCGGGGTCGAAAAACCAAATACCGGTCATCACCATCTGATCGTCGACACAACCCTCTCGCAGGAGGAGTTGAAACAGCCGATTCCGAGTGACTCCAAGCATCTTCATTTCGGCGGCGGGCAGACCGAGACAATGCTGACGCTGCCCCCCGGTCAACACACACTGCAGCTCGTGCTCGGCGACTGGACCCACATCCCGTTCAATCCCCCGATCATGTCGCCGGTGATCACCGTCACAGTGAAATGAAACAAGCCGCCGCCAGCGGCTTCCGCCGAAACGTGATTGGCGTCACAGCGTCGCCTCTTCGGGCGGCCGAAGGTCATGGGGCGGGTAAAGGCGAAGCCGGTGGAGGGGAGCATGGCGCCCGGATTGACACCCAGTATAGGCAAGCTTTCGACGGCTCTTAAGCAGGGGTCGGTGGGTACGGCCGGGATGGCGTTGTTCCTTTTGACGCTGACGCTCGGATCATCGCCGGCGGCGGCGCTCGACATCAACGGCCTGGTCAACGCCGCGATCGCAATTAGCGCACGCTACGCCCGGCCTCCAGCCTCCCATCAAGGGAGTAATGCAGCGTCTAAACGAGACCGCGACTCCGATGATGCCGAGGACGAAGACTCCGGCGGCCGCAATAGGAAATCGGCGGACACGTCGTCACAATCGCAGCACCGGCCGGCTTCGACCATGCGCAAGTCGATGGAAGCGGCGGCCAGCGATCCTGCCGAATCGATGGTGTCGCTTGATCGGTCGCTTGACGACAGGCCGCGCTGATTAGCGCCGCGGCGCGTTGACCTTCGTTTCACGCTCTCCGCAAAAGCGCGTATGCTGGCCCGGCACGAGGGGGATCGCCGGGGAAGTCGCAATGCGAGAGGCTGACGTTATCGTCGTCGGCGCTGGCTCAGCGGGTGCTGTCATGGCGGCGCGGTTGTCGGAAGACCCAAAGCGACGGGTTTTGCTGATCGAAGCGGGTCGGGACACATCGCCAGGTGCGGTGCCAGCGGATATCCGCAGCATCTTTCCGCAAGCCTACATCAATGGCGCGTATTTCTGGCCGGGATTTTCCGCGAGCTTGCGCCGCGATGAGCCCCCGATGCCATTCCTGCAGCCGCGCGTGATGGGCGGCGGCTCGAGCGTGATGGGTATGATCGCGTTGCGTGGCTTGCCCAGCGACTTTGATGGTTGGGAGCAGACGGGCGCGCGCAATTGGAGCTGGCGCGACGTGCTGCCAACCTATCAGGCGATGGTCAACGACCTCGATGAGCCGGTACGAAGCCGCAACCTGCGCGGTCCGAACCCGGTTCGTCGGCTGCCGGGCGAAACGTGGCCGCCTTATATGCATCGCATCCAGGACGTCCTCGCCGCTCGCGGCCTGCCGTCGCATACCAATATTTACGCCAGCAACGATGACGGCTTTTTTGCTACGCCGCTGAGTCACGATGACGAGCGCGGCACCAGCGCACGGTGTTATTTGACCGCGCAGGTGCGGGCGCGCGACAACCTCGAAATCTTGACCGATACCCGCGCATTGCGCGTTGTGCTTGCCGGCAACCGCGTCACCGGCGTGGTAATCGAGCGGGCGGGGGAAACGCAAACCGTCAACGCACGAGAGGTGGTCGTCTCGGCCGGCGGCGTGCATTCGCCGGCGCTGCTGCTGCGCTCCGGCATCGGCCCGGCGGAAGATTTGCGCAAGCTCGGCATCACGGTGACTGCGGATCGGCCCGGCGTCGGGCGCAATTATCAGAACCATCCGCAGCTGCACTTTGCCATGACGCTTCGCGCCGGCGCGCGCATGGCCTCGCCAGCGCAGCATTACATCATGACCGGCTTGCGATTTTCATCGGGCGTCGAAGGCGGTAGCCGCGGCGATTTGTTTCACTATTACACCGGGCGCGTCAGCCCGCGGTCGTTCGGCCCGCGCATGGTCATGGTTGCGGCGTGTCTTTATGCGCCGGTCTCGCGCGGCTTTGTGGCATTGCGTTCAGCCGATCCGAACGTGCCGCTGCAGCTCGAGCAACGGCTCCTCGACGATCCGCTGGATACGCAGCGCATGATTATCTCGGTGCGTACCGCTCTGAATCTTCTGCTCGATCCGGCGGTACGGCAAAATTTCGAGGAGATTTATTTGATGCCGCGGCTGGCGCCGCTGCGGCTGATCAACGGCACCGGATGGACCGGCGCCGCCAAGGCAATCGGCGCGACCGCGGTGCTGGCCGCACCGCCGGCTTGGCGCCGCGCGGCCATCGGACGGGCGATCGCGCCGGGACGGCTCGTAGCCGATGAAACCAAGAGCTATCCCATCCCGGACGAGGAAATCCTCACCGCCAGCGGTTCGAGTTTTCATCCCAGCTCGACCTGCGCAATCGGCGCACCGGACAATCCGCTTGCGGTCGTCGATCAGCACTGCAGGGTTTACGGCGTCGAAGGCTTGCGCGTCGCCGACGCCTCGGTGATGCCGCGGATCGTTGCCGCCAATACCAACACGCCGACCATGATGATCGCGGAACGCGTGGCGGAATTCATCCGGCAGGGCCATTGAAGGCCAAGGGCTAAAGCTGCGACGACACGCCTCGTGGCCGCGCCCGCGCTCATTGACCCCTTTCCTCTGGCCCGTTTAGCGCATACTTGTCAGGAGTTATCAGAAAGCGAGACATTTCCATGTCGGATTGCCTGCACTGCGACATCAACGAGATCGTGCAGAAGCACATCGAAAAGACCGAAAACCCGGACGTCGCCGATCTCGCGGCGCGCATCGCGGAAAGTTTAGCCGATACCATCCTCACATTTGTGCCGGAGGAGGATCAGGCCAATGTGCTCGCGCACAGCGTCGCGCATCTCGGCGAAATGTTCCTGCAAAAAGGCGGCGCGGTCGAGGGCGACACGACGCATTAAAGACTGCATCGCCGTCGCGCCAACATCCGTTTGACCCCCGGAGGAAACCACAATGGACACGATCAAACCGCTCTTCACCGCAACGGCGACCGCGACCGGAGGACGCAATGGGCATACCGAAGCCAGCGACGGCTCGGTGCGCGCCGACCTTTCGGTGCCGAAAGCGATGGGCGGGCCGGGCAAGCCCAACACCACGACGCCGGAACATCTGTTCGCGGCAGGTTACGCGGCCTGCTTCGGCGGCGCGCTCGATTTTGTCGGTAAGCAGCACAAGAAGGATGCGAGCAAGGCGCGCATCACGGCGGCTGTATCGATCGGTCCGCGCGACATCGGAGGCTTCGGGCTTGCGGTCAAGCTTTTGATTGAAGATCCGAGCTTGCCGCAAGCCGAGCTAGCAGCCCTTGCCAAAGAAGCGCACGAGAAAATTTGTCCTTATTCCAACGCCACGCGCGACAACATCGATGTGCAGCTGGAAATAAAGGGCGCGTAACAAAAACGGGACGGCGCAAGCGCCGTCCCGTTCCTTCCGATTGTGCGTTAGCTTCAGCGGTGCGCACTACATCACAGTAATGTCGCGGTCCTTGGTTTCGGGCAGGAAGATCAACCCAACCACGAAGCTTAGGGCGGCGATGGCGATCGGATACCACAGGCCGGAATAGATGTTTCCGGTCGCGGCGACGATGGCGAACACGGTGGCCGGCAGGAAGCCGCCGAACCAGCCGTTGCCGATGTGGTAGGGCAGCGACAGCCCGCTGTAGCGGATGCGGGTCGGGAACAGCTCGACCAGCCAAGCAGCGATCGGCCCGTACACCATGGTCACGTAGACGACGAGGATGAACAACAGCACCACCGTCATCACATAATTGATGTCGTTCGGATCGGCGCTCGGCGGATAGCCATGCGTCTTGATGGCAGCCGCGATCTGCTTGGCGGCGTCGGGCGCGTCGCCGGAGATGACCTGGTCGCCGATCTTGACGGAGGCGACTGTTCCCTCGGGCGCCGTGACGTTATCGTAGTTCACCGACAGGCCGACCAGAGCGGCTTTGATCACGTCGCACGGCGTCGTGAACTTCTCCGTGCCCGTCGCCTTGAACTGGAACGAGCACTTGGCCGGATCGGCGGTCACCTTCACCGGCGCCGTCGCCAGGGCATGTTCGAGTTTCGGATTGGCGAAGTGAGTGATGCCCTGGAAGAGCGGGAAGTAGGTCACGACCGCCAGCGCAAAGCCCGCGAGCATGATCGGCTTTCTCCCGATCTTGTCCGACAGCCAGCCGAACAGGATGAAGCCGGGCGTGGCGATCAAAAGCGCGAGCGCGATCATGATCTGTGCGTTCACACCCGGAACCTTCAGCGTCTGCGTCAGGAAGAACAGCGCATAGAACTGGCCACCATACCACACCACGGCTTCGCCGGCGGTGGCGCCGAACAATGCGAGGATCGCAATCTTGGCATTGTTCCACTGGCCGAAGGCTTCCGACAGCGGCCGCTTTGACTGCTTGCCTTCATCGACCATTTTCTTGAATAGCGGCGACTCCTGGAGTTTGAGCCGGATCCAGATCGAGACCGCGAGCAGGACCGCCGAAAACAGGAACGGTATTCGCCAGCCCCAATTGCTAAAGGATTCCTCGCCCATGCTGGTGCGGATGCCAAGGATCAGGAGCAGCGCCATGAACAGCCCGAGCGTCGCGGTGGTCTGAATCCAGGAGGTGTAGAAGCCGCGCTTGTTGGCGGGGGCGTGCTCGGCGACATAGATCGCCGCGCCGCCATATTCGCCGCCGAGCGCCAGCCCCTGGACGAGGCGGAACAAAATCAGCACAGCCGGCGCGAAAATGCCCCACGTGGCGTAACCCGGCAGCACGCCGATCAGGAACGTGCCGATGCCCATCAGCGACATGGTGATCAAGAACGTATATTTACGCCCGATCGTGTCGCCAAGCCGGCCGAAAATCAGGGCGCCGAACGGGCGCACCGCGAAGCCGGCGGCAAACGCAAGCAGCGTGAAGATGAACGCGACGTTCGCCGGGACGTTCGAGAAAAAGTATTTTGCCAAAAACGCGGCAAGCGTACCGTAGATGTAAAAGTCGTACCATTCGAACACGGTGCCCAGCGAGGAGGCAAAGATCACGAGCCGCTGTTCGGCCGTCATCCCCCCTGCGCGTGGTGTGTTGATCGCCATCGTCGTCATGGACGTTCCCCCTAATTCGTTGTAGCCAACCGCCACTCGTGCGGCTCTCGCACGCGCGGCAACCCAGTTTGTAGGCTAGTCGCTAAGCGTTGTCCCTGTCTGTCCCCCAGAGGTCGTAAGTCGAAAGTCGCAGATCAGCCCGCCGCCCGGCGAGGCGCTTCGCCACCAATAAAGCTTTGGTCTTTTGCGCCCCGAGAAAAGGACCTGAAAATCGGAGCTTACTTGACAAAATTAACGCTGGCGCATGGCGTTAGGTCAACTCGGCTGATGTGGGGCTTTGCGCATGCTGATGGCGTTGTTCGCTGATATTCACGCCAACCGGCCGGCGTTCAGCGCGTGTTTGGCGCAGGCGCAGACGCATGGTGCAGAGCACAATATCTTGCTCGGCGACTATGTAGGCTATGGCGCCGATGCGGAATGGGCCGTCACGACCGTGATGGACTTAGTCGAAAAAGGCGCCACAGCCGTGCGCGGCAACCACGACAACGCCGTCTCAGACCGCTCGGAGACGATGAACCCCGAAGCGCAAGTCGCAATCGAATGGACCCGCGGTGTACTTGCGACGGCGGAACGCGGGTTCCTCGCGGCGTTGCCATTGGTCCAAAACGACGGCGACCGGCTTTACGTCCACGCCGACGTGAGCAAACCGCAAAGCTGGCGGTATGTCATGAGCGCCGAGGACGCGGCTCGCAGCATGGTGGCGACGTCCGCCGCCGTCACCTTCTGCGGCCATGTCCACCGGCCGATGCTCTACACCATGTCGGCGACGGGGAAGGTGACGTCGTTCACGCCGGTCACCGGTTCGCCGATTCAGCTCCTGCCCGGGCGACGCTGGCTCGCGGTGCTCGGCGCCGTCGGCCAACCGCGCGACGGCAACCCGGCCGCGGCTTATGCCATTTTCGACACCGATCGGCGCGAGCTGACCTTTTGCCGCGCGCCTTATGACGTCGAGGCGGCGGCCGCCGCGATCCGCAGCAAGGGCCTGCCGCCTTGGCTTGCCGACCGGCTGCTGGTTGGGAGGTGAGCCCATGGTCAAGCCGAAGCTCGCGGCAGGTACGGTCATCGACGGCTTCAAGTTGGAAGAATGCCTGCATCGCGGCGGCATGGCGACGCTGTGGAGCGTATCCAGCGCGACCATCGCGACGCCGCTATTGATGAAGGTGCCGAAACTCTCGGAGGGGGAAGACCCGGCGGCAATCGTCAGCTTCGAAATGGAGCAAATGATTATGCCCCGCTTGTCAGGGGTTCGCGTGCCGACGTTTTTCGCCGCCGGCGATTTTGCCGTGCAGCCTTACATCGTGATGGAGCGCATTGCCGGGACGACGCTCTTGCCGCGGCTTCGCGAGCTTCCGTTACCTTACGATGAAGTGGCCGATCTGGGATTGCGCGTCGCCCGAGCGTTGGACGAGCTGCATCGCCAACACGTCATTCACCTCGACGTCAAACCGAGCAACATCATGCTTCGGCCAACGGGGGAGGCGGTGCTGCTCGACTTCGGGCTGTCGCATCACGACCAGCTTCCCGACTTGATGCAGGAAGAATTTCGCGTGCCGTTCGGCACCGCGCCTTATATCGCGCCCGAGCAATTGCTCGGCGTGCGCAATGATCCGCGCAGCGATCTGTTTGCCACCGGCGCGCTGCTCTATTTCTTTTCGACGGGCCGGCGGCCATTCGGCGAACGTGAGTCGATGGCTGGGATGCGCAAGCGTTTGTGGCGCGACCCCGTTCCGCCGCGCCGCTTGCGCGGCGACTATCCGCCCTGGCTGCAGGAAATCGTCCTGCGCTGTCTGGAAATCGAGCCGGCGTGGCGTTATCCGACGGCGGCGCAGCTCGCCTTTGAGCTCAGTCACCGCGATCAGGTCAAACTCACCGCCCGGTCCGAGCGGGTCGAGCGCGATCCGTTCACGACCGTGCTGCGCCGGCGGTTCAACAAGGATTTCACCAAGTCGATCCGCCGTCCGTCGGTCGCCGCGCAAATTTCGGCAGGGCCGATCGTCGCCGTCGCGATCGATCTTGCCGAAGGTCCGGCGGAGCTCAACGACGCGTTGCGCGACACGACCGGACGCATTCTGGCCACGCTGCCGTCGGCGCGTCTCGCCTGCCTGAACATTCTCAAGCTCGGCCGGCTCACCATCGATACCACCCTCGACGAGCGAGGGCATAACAAGAGGATCGATCGGCTGGTTTCGCTGCGGCAGTGGTGCGAGCCGCTGCGGCTTGGCGAGGAGCGCTCGAGCGTTCACGTGCTCGAGGCGGTCGATCCGGCCAGTGCGATCCTCGAATTTGCAAACGCCAATCACGTCGATCACATCGTGATCGGCGCGCGGCAAAACTCGCTGTTGCGCAATTTCCTGGGCGGCGTGTCGGCGAAAGTAGCGGCGGAAGCGCCATGCACGGTTACGGTCGTGCGTTCCGTGCGCGCGCCGACGCAGGCGCCCATCGAAGCGTCGCCAGCGATTGGTTAGGTATTTTTTTCGCCCGCCAGGCGCGCTGATCGCACTCGGTAGCGCGCAGTTAATGTTACCAATTAATTCGCCGCCAAAGTGCCGCCGATTTAAACGAATTCGCCGGTGACTTTGCCTAGATTGCCGCGACCAACGGGTTCTTCTCATGCGGCTTGTTCACACGGTTTTTTTGCTCGCGCTCGGTACGTCGCCGGCGCTTGCCCAGACCGGGCCGGTGATCGTTATTCCGGGCCGGCCCGACGTCCCCATCATTGAAAACGGCGTTGACGTTTCGTGGTCTGTGGTTGAGAGCGAACTCGGCTTGGCGCGGCCCGGTGTGTTGACGCCGACCGTGATCTACCGGCCGCCGCCTCCCATCTTCGTTCCTTACGCCCGCGCTTCCTATCAACCCGGCTTCTTCCCAAGTTCCGGCAAGACACCGGGTTATGGCCGCTTGGAACAAGAACCGAGTCAGCCGCCGCCGAAGCCGGCACAGAGCTATCGCCGTAGCTGGTCCAGCCACTCGGCGAATACGCCGGCCGATCTGCCGTCCACCAATCCATACGGGCCGATGTACATTTCGCCGATCATCGCGCCGTCGTTCAATGGCCCATCTCAAAACGGCCTATCGGGCAATGGACCAGCGTCGGGGCAATCCAGTGGCCCACCCGGCGCGCGTGGGATGCAAAACGGCTCTTTCAACGAAGCGCCGGGACTACGGCCAGCGGGCTCAATGCCCGGGCAACCCAGTGGCCCACCCGGCGCGCGCGGGATGCAAAACGGCTCTTTCAACGAAGCACCGGGACTACCGCCTGCGGGCTCAATGCCGGGGCAACCCAATGGCCCACCCGCCGCGCCTGGGATGCAAAACCGCTCTTTCAACGAAGCGCCGGGACTACCGCCAGGGGGCTCAATGCCCGGGAGGGGAATGGGCGCCCGCTAAGCGACAATCACAGGGCCACCGCTGTCAGCCTCCTGACGGGGGCCGTTTTTGTAGAGGAGTGTTCATGTCGTTCCATCGCACCATTCTAGCGGCCTGCATCGCAGCGTTCGCTATCGTCTTCGCTCCAGCCGCATTTGCCGGCTGCGGCGGTTGCGGTTTCGCTGCGCCGGCGATCGAGTATGTGCCGGCTCCGGTCTACGCAGCGCCCGTCGCTTATGGCGGCGGCGGTTGTTGCGGTGGCTGCGGCGGCTGCGGCTCCGCGGTGACCTATGCACAGCCGGTGGTGTACGCCCAACCGGTGCCGGTGGTGGTCGCTCCGCAGCCGATTGCGGTCGATCATTGGAATACCGGCGGGTGGGGCGGTTGCGGCGGCTGTGGCGGCGGGTTCGGTTACACGCTCGCTCCAAGCGCTGCTTATGTGGTCAACCAAGGGCCGTATTATTCAGGTCCGGGAACGATGATCCCCTACGGAACCTATTCGCCGGGCTACGCCCTCGCCAATCCGGCCGCTTATCCGTATATCGGCGGCGGCGGCTATTACGGGCCGCGCTATCCGCGTCCCTATTACGGAGCGCGCGTCGCCTATCGGCCTTATCGGCATTATTATCACCGTCCGTATTATTGGCGCGGCTAAAACGCCGTCGCGCGCAATCAAGCAGAGTTCGGAGGGCCCGCTTCGCGCGGGCCTTCGCTTTTTTAGGACTCGCGAAGACGCCGGCTTGCCACATAGAGCGCCAGCGCGGCTGCATTCGAGACGTTGAGACTTTTGATCGCGCCGGGAAGGTCGAGCCGCGCCAGCGAAGTGCAAACCGCGCGCGTGCCTTGCCGCAGGCCCTTGCCCTCGGCGCCGAGCACCAGCGCCAAAGGTGCGGCGAATGGGGTAGCCGCGAGGTCATCGGTCGCGTCGCTATCGAGGCCCACAGCGCAGAAACCACGCTCGCGCATCTCCAAAATCGCTCGCGCCAGATTCTGCACGGTTACGATCGGCACCAATTCAAGCGCGCCGGAGGCTGATTTGGCGAGCACACCGGTCGCCTCGGGACTGTGCCGCGCGGTGGTGACGACGGCGGCGACCGCGAATGCCGCCGCGGTGCGCAAGATCGCACCGACATTGTGCGGATCGGTGATCTGGTCGAGCACCAAAACGATGCCGGTTGTGTTTAGATCCGTCAGGTCGGGCGACGGCAGCGGATCGGCTTCGAGGAGCAGCCCTTGATGCACGGCGTCGGGCGAAAGGCGCGCCGCGATAGCATCCGGACGCACCACGTCGGGCGCAATCGGGAGCGCGATGGCCTCATCGACGAGGCGCCGCAGCGCGTTTTCGGTGACCAGGATTTTTCTGATGCGCCGCGCCGGATTGGCGAGCGCCGTAGTGACGGTATGCCAGCCATAGAGGATGACCGAGTCGTCCTCGTCACGCCTCTCGCGGCGCTCCCTCGCGCGCCCGAAACCGGTGCCGCGTCGGGCGCCACGCTTGTGTTCCACGCGCCGCTTTGCGCGCCAAGGGCGTTCGCGCATGGCGCTCGTTCTGTCACGCGGACCAGGGATTGGCAATTCGGCCCGTTTTCGATTGACACCGATTTCGGCGGCCAACATATAGCGCGCTGGCCGGCGGGCGGCTCTTTGAGTGCCCGCTGGATTTGGTGCGGGAGAGTGTCCCGAGTGGCAAAGGGGGCGGACTGTAAATCCGCTGGCTTACGCCTTCGTAGGTTCGAGTCCTACCTCTCCCACCACATTGACATGATTGTGCTTATATCGAGAGATCGCCTTAAATCCGTGGGCTGGAATGCCACACGACGTTGGTGATTTCAGCTGGAAAGTCTTTGCAAAATTGCAGTACTCGGCCGGATAGGTTCGGCCGGGTACATGACGTGATGGAGCGCTGAAAGACATGGCACCCGCGAGGTGCTTCCGTCAGAGCAGCGAAATTAGCTGCCTAGCCGTAATAGGGGCCGCATTGACCGTAGGCGGAGTAATAGGGGTCGCAATACCCGTACGGATATCCGCCGTAGGCGTAGAGGCCGCCCAGTCCTAGGCCGAGACCTAAGCCGTAGGCTCCATAGCCGTAACCGCCCCAGCGGCCACCGCGCCCACCCCATTGTCCACCGGCCCAACGTCCACCGCCGCGACCAACGTTGCCACCGTGGAAAGCGCCGCCACCGTGGAAACTACCGCCGCCATGACCACCGCCGCCATGGCCGGCCGCCATCGCGTCTGTTGTCATCGTTGCTGTCATCGGCGCGGCACAGAGAAGCAGCGCTGCCGCAAGCGCAAGGGTTTTGCGTCGCATAAACTTTCTCCTTTAACTTAGTCGTCAACAAACAAACGCGCACAGTGAAATACAGTTGCCGTCGCGGCGGCTTGCTACGGCGAAATGACGCAGAATTGATCGCACTTACTAACTTCACGAAAAAACGTTCGGGCGCGCAGCGCCGTAACGTTCAAAAAATCTTTTTCAGCTGTCGGAACCAACGCAACCAGAACCGTTTTCACCTTTAACGGTCCGACAGACAAAAAAGGACTTTCGCCATGTGTGATTTTAGTTTGCATAGCGTGCGATCACGGTCTGCAAAAGTCGGCGATCGGCTTGTGACCCACGACTTCGGCACCGGAACGCGGGGCTTTGCCGACGTCGACGAGCGAGGCGTTGCTGTCTGCGTGATGCCCGGCACCGAACTAGCCTTCGATAGAGATGCGATGTGCCCGGCGATCGGGCCGCTGCACTGGAAGACGCGGACGCTTCCACACCGGACGGCGATTTTCCGTCAGATTAACAAAGACAAGGTCGCCGCCCATCACGACGCACTCGAATTTCCGGACGGCAAGATGCTGATGCTGACGCAGCTTTGCGAAAAGCAGCTGGCGACCGTGCTGCAGCTCCCGGCGCAACCTAAGACCGAGACAGAAGCGCGCGATCAGGAGCGGGTCGCCTACACCGGTTGAGATGACCAGAGTCCTCTAAACCAGGCCTCGTCGCGCCGCGGCGGGTCGACCCAACAAAAAGGTCCGGTTGCGGACCCGGCGTTAGTCGGCTTGATCGTCGTCGCGGCTGCAAAGAGCTTGAGCAATCGAATTCGCAAACAACGCCATCGCGTCGGTCGTATCTCGGCCGCGTATCGCGAGTGTTTCCACGAGCTGCCTCTCCCGAGCGATCCGTTCGTTGGATGCGGCGATGACGGCGTTGGATAGGGATTTAACCTGCGGTCCCATGCAACGCTAACGTTCTCAGCGGGGTTTTGATCCGCCGGCAGAAAGAGTTGCGCCCGATGGAAGCTTTCATCGCGGCGGACGAAACGCCGCTCAAGCGTTATATCGCCGCTTCGGAACGGCCGTTACCGGTACCGTGTTGGACTTTTCGCTCTTCAACGCGCGCGATCGGGACCGACCGCCTTCGCGGTCAACGGCGCGATTGCCTGTTTGGATACGAGGATCTCGCGCAGCGCCTGTGTTTCAATCGGCTTTTGCAGGACCGGCACGGCGCTGAAACGCTTGTCGATGCTGTCGCTTTCGTATCCGGTGATAAAGATGAAGGGAATGCGCCGGTGGGAAAGCACATTGGCAATCGCGTATGCCGTGCCGTCACCGAGATTGATGTCGAGTATCGCCGCGTCGTACTCGGTATTTTCGGCCAGGCGCAGCGCCTCAGACGCTTTCGAGGCGGGGCCGACCACCGAATGCCCCCACTCGGTCAGGCAGTCTTGGATCATCATTGCGACGAGTACTTCATCCTCGACCAGCAGAATGCGTTGTCCGGGTGCCGTATTGAATGGTTTCGGTTCCACGGCCGCTCCGTTGTGTTGCCTTGCTGCATCGACCGAGATCGATCGTGGCTGCCATGGTGTTGTTAAAGTACAGCGCAGTCCTTGCGGCGCCCAATCGAATGCGACTTTGCCGCCGACCTGATTTTTGATGCTCGTGGTGACCACCTTAAGGCCGAAGCTGGGAGAGCTCGGTGCGACAATTTCTCGACAGGCCGTTTCGACCCACTGCAGCACCAGAGAATTCGACGACAGGTGCCAAGTCACGGAAACTTTGCCCTGCGCTGATGACAGCGCGCCATGCTTGGCGGCATTCGTCGTCAGTTCGTGCAGCGCCATGGCCAAAGCTTGCGCCATTTGCGGCAACAACGAAACGGAGGGTCCCTCAATCGCTATTCTTCCAGGATCCGCAATGCGGAACGGCGCCAACTCTTCAATGACCAACGTCTCCAAATCGGCGCTATCCCAGCGTGACGCCGACAGTAATGTATGGGCTCGAGACAGCGCCTGGATCCGACCTTCTATGCTTGCGACGTAATCTTCGGTGCTGCCGGCGCGCGTCAATCGAATAATGGATTGGACGACCGCAAGCGCGTTGCGCGCCCGATGATCGACCTCGCGAGCCAGCAAGTCCTGGCGGATTTCGGCTTCCTTACGCGCGGTGACGTCGATGGTCACGCCACTCCAGCGTGCCACTCGCTTGTGCCCGCGAGTGCCGGCCACAGCGGTGCCGATGCACCAGCGCACCTCTCCCGTCGGCCGCAAGACCCGAAATTCGGTCTGCATAGTGCGATCGCCCTTGAGGATTCCGCGGGCGTCGAGCCGCATTCGCCGCCAATCCTCGGGCGGAATCATCGTTCGTATATTGCGGAGCGAGACCTTAAATTGCTGCGGATCGACTCCAAAAATGCGGTGTTGTCCCTCGTCCCATTGCCATTCGCCGGAATCGAGATCCCAGTGCCAGGAGCCCATCTGCCCGGCGGCAAGGGCGATGCTGCGGGCCCGCTCGCTTTGCAATAACTGTGCATTCGACATTTCCAGTTCCGCTGTCCGCGCGGCGACGCGACCCTCGAGCTCCGCGTTTAGACGCTCCAGCGCCTGGGTCTTGCGATAAAGCTCCGAGAACACTTTTACCTTCGCACGCAACAGGGCGGGCACCACGGGCACCGGTACGTAATCGACCGCGCCCAGCTCGTAGCCACGAAGCCGATCGACGTCGGCTACCTGAATGGCGGAGATAAAAATGATCGCCGTCTTCTGAAATCGCGGATGATCGCGGATCATCTCCGCCAATTGGAAGCCATCGAGTTCCGGCATGCACACGTCGATGAGGATCACGGCGGCTTCATTTTTGAGCAGAAAGTCCAAGGCCTCGCGCGCGGAGGAGGCCTTGATCAGATTCTCGCCGAGATCACGCAATATCGATTCGGTTGCCAACAGCTTTGCCGGCTGATCGTCGACCAGGAGAACATTGACTTTATCGCTCATAGGTCTTCTGACCTACCGATGCAGCCACAGACGCAATGCTGCCAGGAGCTGTTCGGTGTTCACCGGCTTGGCAAGATAGTCGGAAGCACCGGCCTGCAGGCACTTTTCGCGGTCGCCCTTCATCGCCTTGGCCGTCAAAGCAATGATCGGCAGCCGCCGGTAAGCCGAATTTCCGCGGATCTTCTCAATCGTCTGATAGCCGTCCATCTCGGGCATCATGATATCCATCAGCACGATTGCGACTTCGGGAGTTCGCTCTATGAGTTCGATGGCCTCACTACCGTTCGTCGCGGTCAGCACGTTCATGCCGCGGCGCTCCAGTGCGCTCGACAGCGCGAAGATATTGCGCGAATCGTCGTCGACGAGAAGCACCGTGCGACCAACCAAATCTTCATCCGACGAGTTGAGCCGTTCCAGCATCCGCTGTTTTTCTACGGGAAGATCGGTGAACACACGATGCAGGAACAGCGCCGTTTCATCGAGCAGTCGTTCCGGGGATTCTACGCCCTTGACCACGATGCTGCGCGCCATGGTATGGAGCTGCACGTCTTCGCTGGCCGACAGTTCCCGACCGGTAAATACCACCACCGGCACGTCCGCCAACTTTTCGTCGCCGCGCATGCGTTCGAGGACTTCGAAGCCGGTCATGTCCGGCAGGCGGAGATCGAGGACCACGCAATCGCAGGGTTCTTCGCGCAAAATGCCGAGAGCCTCTTCACCGGTTACGGCGTTGACAATCTCGATGTCGTCGTGGCCCAGCAGTTCGCCGATACCGAACTGCTCGGCCCTGTCGTCCTCAACCACCAACAGGCGCCGCCGCCGCGGCTGCGAGAAGTCCTTAATCTTGGTCAACGCCTCGGAAATTCCTTCGCGCGACGTCGGCTTGGTGACGAAAGAAAACGCACCGCGCGAGAGGCCGTGTTGGCGATCCTCGTCGAGGGTCACAATTTGAACGGGAATGTGGCGGGTGAGGGGATTTTGCTTCAAGTGGCTAAGCACGTTCCAACCCAACATGTCGGGCAGGAAAACATCGAGCGATATCGCCGTCGGTTGATACTGCTTGGCCAGGTCAAGCGCGTCGTCGCCGCGCATCGCAAGCAGCACCTTAAAGCCGGTGTCGCGCGCCAGGTCGAGCAAGATGCGCGCGTAGTGCGGGTCGTCCTCGACGATGAGAAGGATCGCATCGCCGGGCTGAATTTCCAGCCGATCGTCAGGCAGCGGTTCCACCGTGCGTTCGACGGTTGCCGAAGGGGTTGGCAGAATAACCGCCGATGCCGGCGATGCGGTCGAGGCTCCGGCATATTTGATCGGCAGATAGAGCGTGAAGCTCGAGCCGGAGTTGGGCGCGCTGCGCAGATGAATTTCGCCGCCAAGCAGCGTCGCCAGTTCGCGACTGATAGCCAGGCCAAGGCCGGTGCCGCCATATTTACGGCTGGTCGATGCGTCGGCCTGCTGAAACGCTTCGAAGATGATCTTCTGCTTCTCTGCCGGAATGCCGATGCCGGTGTCGGTGACCTCGAATGCGGCTACCGCCGTCGCCTGACTGAGCACCGGGTGATTGAGACTCCAGCCGCTTGCCGCCGCTGAAACCTTAAGGGCCACGCCGCCCTTTTCCGTGAATTTAAAAGCGTTGGAGAGCAGGTTTTTAAGCACCTGCTGGAGGCGCTTGGCGTCGGTGACGATGGTATGGCCAAGGTTCGGGTCGATTTGCACGTCGAAAGACAGTTGCCGGGTGTCCGCCTCGTGCCGGAATGGCCGCGCCACCGTTTCGAGCAGGGTCGAGAAGAAAATCTCCTCGGCCTCCACCGTGACGGTGCCGGATTCGATCTTGGACAGGTCCAGGATGTCGCTGATCAAATTAAGAAGATCGGTGCCGGCGCCGTGAATGGTTCGCGCGAACTCGACCTGCTTTCCTGTTAGATTGCCTTCGGCGTTTTCCGTCAGCTGTTGACCGAGAATCAGGATCGAATTGAGCGGCGTTCGCAACTCGTGCGACATATTGGCCAAGAACTCGGATTTGTACTTCGAGGTCAATGAGAGCTCGGTCGCCTTCTCCTCGAGAGCGCGTCGGGCCTGCTCGATCTCCTGGTTTTTGCGTTCAACTTCGACGTTGCGTTCGGCCAGTTGCTGCGCCTTTTGTTCGAGCTGTTCGTTGGTTTGCTGCAGTTCCCGTTGCTGCGCCTGCAGTTCGCCGGCGAGCTGCTGCGATTGTTTGAGCAGCCCTTCCGTCTGCATCGTCGCTTCAATCGAATTGAGTACAATGCCGATGGATGACGTCAGTTGCTCGAGAAACATGGTCTGCAATGCGGTGAACTCGTTGGCCGTAGCCAATTCGATGACCGCTTTGACCTGGTTCTCGAAGAGCACCGGCAGCACGATGACGTTGCGCGGTTCCACCTTGAGAAGCGCGGAGCTGATGGCGATCGCAGTGCTGGACATTTCGGTCAAGAGCATGCGCCGCTTGTCCAGAGCGCATTGGCCAATGAGGCCTCCACCGAGGCGTATCGAAGTTGGATGATTGCCGGCGTCATCGTCGGCGTAAGCCGACAGAAGCTTCAACCGCTGAGCCTCGTCATTCTCCATCTGATAGATGACGCCTTGGTGGGCGTTGACGAGCGGCGCGAGCTCCGACAGCAGCAGCCGGCCCACAGTTGTCAGGTCGCGCTGGCCCTGCAGCATGTTGGTGAATTTCGCCAAATTCGTCTTCAGCCAATCCTGCTCGGTGTTGCGGTCGGTGGTGAGACGCAGGTTGTCGATCATGGTGTTGAGGTTGTCTTTCAGCTGCGCCACCTCGCCGCGCGCATCGACCTGAATCGAACGGGTAAGGTCGCCCTTGGTCACCGCTGTCGCAACCTCGGCGATGGCCCGCACCTGGGTCGTTAAGTTTGCCGCCAGGAGATTGACGTTGCCGGTCAGGTCCTTCCACGTACCGGCCGCGCCGGGCACGTTCGCCTGACCGCCAAGACGTCCCTCGACGCCGACTTCGCGCGCCACCGTCGTCACCTGGGCGGCGAAAATCGCAAGCGTGTCGGTCATGTTGTTGATCGTTTCCGCCAGAGCGGCGACCTCGCCCTTCGACTTCACCGCCAGATTCTGCTTGAGGTCGCCGTTAGCGACGGCGGTCACGACCTTGACGATGCCGCGAACCTGTTCGGTGAGGTTAGCAGCCATCACGTTGACGGTGTCGGTCAAATCCTTCCATGTACCGGCGACGCCGGGAACCAGCGCTTGACCGCCGAGCAGACCTTCGGTGCCAACTTCGCGCGCCACGCGGGTAACTTCGGAGGCGAAGCCGTTAAGCTGGTCGACCATGGTATTGATGGTGTTTTTCAGCTCGAGAATTTCGCCTTTCACGTCCACGGTAATCTTGCGGCTGAGATCGCCGCGCGCGACCGCGGTCGTCACTTCGGCAATGTTGCGGACTTGGGTCGTCAGGTTAGCCGCCAGCAAATTGACGTTGTCGGTCAGGTCCTTCCAGGTGCCGGCGACGCCGGGCACTACCGCCTGACCGCCCAGCCGACCGTCGGTGCCCACTTCGCGGGCGACACGCGTAACTTCGGCGGCAAAAGAGCGCAGCTGCTCCACCATGGTGTTCAGGGTGTCCTTGAGCAGCAGCATTTCGCCGCGAACGTCGACCGTGATCTTCTTGGAAAGATCGCCGCCGGCGATCGCCGTCGCCACTTCGGCGATGTTGCGAACCTGCGCGGTCAGGTTCGACGCCATAAAGTTCACGTTGTCGGTGAGGTCCTTCCAGGTTCCGGCGACGCCCGGCACCTGCGCTTGGCCGCCCAACTTTCCTTCGGTCCCGACTTCGCGTGCAACACGTGTCACCTCGGACGCAAAAGCGTTGAGCTGATCGACCATCGTGTTGATGGTGTTTTTCAGCTCCAGAATTTCGCCTTTCACGTCCACGGTAATCTTGCGGCCGAGGTCGCCGCGGGCGACCGCCGTCGTAACTTCGGCAATGTTTCGGACCTGAGCGGTCAAATTGCCGGCCATCGAATTCACCGAGTCGGTCAGGTCTTTCCAGGTACCGGCAACGCCGGGCACGTTGGCCTGACCGCCGAGCCGCCCTTCGGTGCCGACCTCGCGCGCCACCCGCGTCACCTCGCCGGCAAAGCGATTGAGCTGATCGACCATCGTGTTGAGGGTTTCTTTCAGCTGCAAGATTTCGCCGCGCACGTCGACGGTGATTTTGCGCGACAGATCGCCGCCGGCGATCGCGGTCGCCACCTCGGCGATGTTGCGCACCTGGCCCGTCAGGTTCGAGGCCATCGAATTGACCGAGTCGGTCAGGTCCTTCCAGGTGCCGCCGACGCCGGGGACGTTGGCTTGGCCGCCCAGCTTGCCCTCGGTGCCGACCTCGCGCGCGACGCGGGTCACTTCGGCGGCGAACGCATTGAGCTGGTCCACCATGGTGTTGAGTGTGTCTTTCAGCTCCAGAATTTCGCCGCGCACGTCGACGGTGATCTTGCGGGACAGGTCGCCGCGCGCCACGGCGGTGGCAACCTCGGCGATGTTGCGAACCTGACCGGTGAGATTGGATGCCATCGAGTTGACGGAATCGGTCAAGTCTTTCCAGGTGCCGGCCACGCCGCGCACGGTGGCCTGGCCGCCCAGCTTGCCTTCGGTGCCGACCTCGCGGGCGACGCGGGTCACTTCGCCGGCGAAGGCGTTGAGCTGGTCGACCATCGTATTGATCGTATCTTTTAGCTCGGCGATTTCGCCGCGCACGTCGACGGTAATTTTTTTCGACAAGTCGCCGTTTGCGATTGCGGTCGAGACTTCGGCGATGTTGCGCACTTGCGCCGTCAAATTCGAAGCCATGGAGTTGACGGAGTCGGTCAGATCCTTCCAGGTGCCGGCAACCCCGAGCACGTTGGCCTGTCCGCCGAGCCGCCCATCGGTGCCGACCTCGCGGGCGACACGCGTGACCTCGCCCGCGAAGGCATTGAGCTGATCGACCATCGTATTGATGGTCTCTTTGAGCTGGAGAATTTCGCCGGAGACGTTCACCGTGATTTTTTTCGACAGATCGCCGCCTGCGATTGCGGTCGCAACATCCGCGATGTTGCGGACCTGAGCGGTAAGATTGCCAGCCATGAAGTTGACGCTGTCGGTCAGGTCCTTCCAGGTTCCGGCGACGCCCGGCACCTGCGCTTGACCGCCGAGTTTGCCTTCGGTGCCGACTTCACGGGCGACGCGCGTAACTTCAGAGGCGAAGCTGTTGAGCTGATCGACCATCGTATTGATGGTGTCTTTGAGCTCGAGGATCTCGCCGCGAACGTCGACCGTGATCTTGCGCGACAAGTCGCCGCGCGCGACGGCGGTGGTCACGTGAGCGATGTTGCGGACCTGGTCCGTCAGGTTGCCGCACATGGCGTTGACCGAGTCGGTCAAATCTTTCCAGGTGCCGGCAACGCCGGGGACGATGGCCTGGCCGCCGAGCTTGCCGTCGGTCCCGACCTCGCGGGCGACGCGGGTGACTTCGGAGGCGAAGGAGCGCAGCTGGTCCACCATCGTGTTGATGGCTTCCTTGAGCTGGAGAATTTCGCCGCGCACGTCGACTGTGATCTTTTTCGACAAGTCGCCATTGGCGACCGCGATCGTCACTTCGGCGATGTTGCGAACCTGGGCGGTAAGGTTCGACGCCATCGAGTTGACGCTCTCGGTCAGGTCCTTCCACACGCCGGTAACGCCGCCGACTTGCGCTTGCCCGCCAAGCTTGCCTTCAGTGCCGACTTCACGCGCGACGCGCGTCACTTCCGACGTGAACACATTGAGCTGCTTGATCATCGTGTTGACGATCTGAGCTGATCGCCGAAACTCGCCCTTGAGGGGGCGGCCATCCACGTCGAGGCTGACGGTGCGCAGCAGGTCGCCTTGCGCCACCGCGGCGATGGCGCGGGTTACTTCCGTGGTCGGCCATAAAAGATCATCAATCAACGAATTTACCGACGATTCCATTTCGCCCCAGGCGCCGTCGGACAGACCGAAGCGCACGCGCTGGCGGGTCTTGCCTTCGCGACCGACGACTTGACCGACACGCTCGAGTTGATCGGCCATGCGCTCGTTGGCGGCAACGATTTCATTAAAAACGTCGGCAACCTTGCCCATGACGCCGGTCTGATTGCCTGCCATCCGCACCGAGAAATCGCCGATCCGCACGGCCTGCAGGGCATGGAGCAGTTCGTGCAGCTCGGAGTAAGTTCCGCCGTTCGTGTCCGGGGATGTTTCTTTGCGAATGGATGCAGTGGCCGGGTTCGGAGTGGCAGAACTCTCTCCGTCGGTCGTCTGTCGCATTTAGAAACTCCGAGATATTCGCGAGCCGGGAGGCCCAGCGCATCGATGGCGGCGTGGTTTGTGCGACGGTTTGGAGGCTGGAGCTCGCTGAACGAGCCGCAAATAATGCCATCCCTCCCGCGCCAAGCCGTAGCATCAACGCGATGGGCAAAGTTTGGTTCCAGCAGTGGTTAGACGGCGAGGAACGGCAGCAGCCGCGCCAATTTAAGCTGTTGGAAAGGCAAAAAAATCAGCGAACGCGGTGAGGGAGATCGCCCGAGTGTCCGCGGGCGGGTCGCCAAGCGCGGGGAGGGGTTAAGGCAGCCGCAATCGCCTTGCGGCTGCCTTAGGCCGTGTGTTCAGGCAGCTCGGAGATTGACTGCGCTTTCCGCCATCTCGGTCAGCTTCTCGTCGGTCGCCTTTTCCTCTTTGAGCGTCTGCTCAAGGAGCGGGACGACGTTGTCATGGCCAAGCAGGTGCGCCCAGGCGATCAACGTGCCATAGCGGGTCATCTCGTAATGCTCGACCGCTTGCGCGGCCGCGATCAAAGCCGCGTCCAGGACGGATTTTTTCTCGACCTCGCCTGCGACGTCGTCGGCTTCCTCGAGGATGCCGTCGATCGCCGGACAATCTACGCCTTGCGCTTTCTGTCCGGTGAGCTCGAACACCTGCTCGAGCCGCGTGACGTGATTTTCGGTCTCGCGCAGGTGCTTTTCGAAGCCCTGTTTGAGTTTTGGGTCGCTGGCTTTGTCGATCATTTCGGGCAGCGCCTTCAGATCTGTTTCTCGGCATAGTAGATGTCGCGAAGCATGTGCACGAAGAGATCATCCATGCTTTTGATGTCCTTGGAGAACAATCCCATGTTTAGTTCCTTCTTGATTTGGTGGTTGTTGGAAGGCGAGGCTGCGCTCGCAGATCATTATCGCGATACGGTCCGTCGCGAAGCGTAACAACCGACATCAACAGATCGTTCCCTGCCGCGGCGCGACAATCGCGCACGGGAACTAAGAGCCGATCCGGGAAGTTCTTGAATCTGATGAATCGGATGTGATTCATTGTTGGGCGCTTGATTCGCGATGGAGCGCCCGATGTGGAAGCCTGAACACCGCCAAGCTGCGAACCGCAG
>Ga0181537_10000385_pt1 | contig 41515 bp, 34 predicted proteins | sample PEATcosm2014_Bin_39_FD_119765 | JGI IMG/M metagenome (GOLD analysis project Ga0181537, IMG submission 119765) | Peatland microbial communities from MTU Mesocosm Facility, Houghton, MI, USA - PEATcosm2014_Bin23_10_metaG | ecosystem: Environmental > Terrestrial > Soil > Wetlands > Peat | place...
CGCCAAATGGCTGGGTGACCCGGATCGCCGAGGTCTCCAAACCTTCTTCCGTCTCGGTGACCTCGTATGGGGGGATCTCGTCGGGCTGATCGCGGACCCCGTTGAGCCCGGCATGAACAAAAGGAAAATGGCTCGCGTCGATAAAGTTTTCGACCGCCCGATAGCCGGATTTGAACTTGTAAGGTCCGCAGACGACTTTCTTGTAACTGTCGTCGTCCGCTTCGGGAAAGGGCGCCACGTCGCGCGCCGGCGTGCCGATACAAGCCCAAACAAGACCGTATTTCTCGACCGCGTGGTGGGCAATTGCTCGCGCCTTGCTCATCGGCTTTTCATTCGATGCGGCCGGCATTAGCACGCATTGCGCCGATTTGTCGTAATTCCAGCCGTGATACGGACAAACAACCCGGTCGTCCTGAATAAAACCCTTGGACAGCCGCGCGCCGCGATGCGGGCAAAGATCGTCCCAGACATGCACCTGACCGTTCCCATCGCGCCAGGCGACGAGGTCGCGCCCGAGCAGCGTCATGGGAACCAGACGGTCGGTAATGATGTCGGTTGACGCGGCCACGGCGTGCCAATCGTTAAGCAGGACGCCGTCGTGGCAATCGCCGTTCAATACGTCGAATTCTGCGCTGTTTTGCATGTCGGTCCTCCTGGCCCTAACCCAGCAAAACCCGTGCCTTGACGCGGCAGTGAGCGCCCATTTCCGGTGCAAGCGTGGAGAAACAATGGCCGACGATCATGGCGGCGTCACGTAACCCTGGCGCTTGAACACATCGATGGAGGGGGCCGACAAAAGATAGTCGAAAAATCGCGCTGCATCGGGGTTCGCGCTCTTGGCGAGGATCGCGACCGGATAGCGGATCGACGGGTGGCTGTCGTCGGGGAAAGTCGCGACGACGGCGACACCGGGATCGGTCATCGCGTCGGTCGCGAACACGACCGCGTAAGGCGCATCGCCGCGCGCGACCATCTTGACCGCGAGAAGCGGGTTATCGGCCCGGGCGACAGTTTTCTCGACGCTATCCCACAAACCAAGCTCGGTCAGGCTTGCCTTCGCCATCCGACCGGCTGGATGGCTGTTGGGATCGCACATCGCGAGCGGCCCCGGTCCAAGAAGCCGGATCAATGCCAACCCGCCATTCATCGCCACCGGCGATGTGCCCTGCTTGCCGATCAGCACGAGATGATTGCCGAGAAAATTGGTGACGGCGCCACGCTTGACGAGCTGATGCTTGACCAGCTCGTCCATCCACATCGGGTCGGCCGAAAAGAACAAATCGGCCGGCTCGCCGTTCTCGATCTGCTGTGCGAGGCCGGGGCTTGGTCCGTAAATCAAAGTCACCTCGCCGCCGGTTTTACGGTAGCCGTCGGCGACCTCGTCGAGCGCCGGCTTTAGGGTGAACGCCGCGAGTACGCGCACCGGCTCCGCCGCCGACACAGACCCCGCAACCAAACATATCATCAAGGCGGCGAACCAAGTTCGTTTCACGGCGAGCCCCCTGGGAATTTGATGCGGGGCGGCGTCAGCGGGTTGGGCGGTGGCGCGTGAAGCAGCAGGACCAGCACGATCCCCGCGAGCGAAACCCAGGCGATCAGCCAGAACGCGTCGATATAGGCGAGCACATAGGCCTCGCGCTGGACCAGGCTCGCCAACAAACCTAGACCTTGCGCCGTTGGATGATCGAGGCCGGTCGCCCGGTTGTCGAAAGTACCGGTGAACTGCGTTGCAACACCCGTGGTTAGCGTCGAACCGTTCGTCACGTGCAGTCCGATTAGGTTCGAGTAGGTCTGCTCGCGTACGCGCACAAAGGTCTGGATCACCCCGCTGCCGATCTCGGCGCCGAGCAGCCGCGCGATCTGGATTGTCGCGGCGATCGCGGCGGCTTGCGGTGGGGTGATGTTGGCAACGGCATAGGTGACGAGCGCGGTAATCGCGAGCGCGAGCCCAACGGCCTCGACGCATTGCGAGGGCAGGAAGTCACCGCCCGCCCACTCATGGGTGAGGCCGGTATCCATCCAGCTGCCAAACGATATCGCCGCAAAACCGAACACCAGCACGAGGCGCGCGTCGACCCGCTGCACGAGCAGCGCCACGAGCGGCACGATCACGATCTGCGGCAGTGCGATCCAGTTCAGCACGTCGCCGATCTGCAGGTCGCGCAATCCCTGAATGCGCGTCAGATAATCGGGCAGGACAAAGCCCGTGGCCAGAGAGCTAAAGCCGTAAATCGCGATCAGGAGGGCCGGCACGGCGACGTGTGGTCTTATGACCACGCGCAGATGGATCAGTGGAAACTCCGTGAACGCCTCCGTTATCAGAAAGGCGACGATCAGGATCGCGCCGGCGAGCATGAGGCCGCAAATCACCCCCGAATTGAACCAGTCGAGCCGGTTGCCCTGGTCGATCGCGGCGTAGATCAGGCCAAAGCCGATCCCGGCGTAGGCGATACCCGCCCAATCGGTCCGACCCAGCAGCATGCGATCGATCGGCCGGTGCGGCATCGCGATCCAGACGAGCGCGACCATCACGGGGGTCAGCACGGCGTTTTGCCAGAAAATCCACTGCCAATGCCCGCTATCCGAATACCAACCCTCGAGCGCGCCGGCGATGTTTTGCGAAAAGACAAAGCGAAACGAATAGGCGGCAATGCCCCAAATCCACCATTGCGGCGCCAGACTGCGCAGCACAAAGCCGAGCGCGGCGGGAATAAAGGCACCGACCGCCAAGCCGCGGATCACTTGCAGCGCCATCAACGTGTTGTAGTCGTACGTGATCGGCGGCAGCAGCGAGGCGACGGTGAATATCGTTCCCGTCCACAGCAGCACCCGGCGCGTGCTGAGCACGGTGCTCATCCATGCCGCCGCCGGGGTCACGACCATCTGCGACGCACCGAACACCGTGGTGATCCACGAGCCTTCGTCAAAGCCAATGCCCAGACCGCCGCGAATGTCGGCGATCCCGAATGTCGTGATCCGCGTGTTGAGGCTCGAGATGAATGCGCCGATCATCACCGCGGCGACCCCGAGCACCGGGTATTCGCACTGTCCGATGATCGCGAACAAGCTACGAGCAGGCGCGGTCGGCGCCTCGGCGCTCATGGCGGCGGTGGGGTGGTGTCGGTCAGGATCGTCGTTTCAACCGACATGCCCGGGAGCAAATGACCGGCGAGCGGATTGTTCGGGTCAATCCGCAGTTTGACCGGAATGCGCTGCACCACCTTGGTGAAATTGCCGGTCGCGTTGTCGGGCGGCAGCAGGCTGAATTGCGCGCCGCTGGCTGGCGCAATGCTCTCGACCGTGGCCTTGATGACGATGCCGGGAAAGGTATCGACGCGGATTTCGGCACGTTGGCCGATCGCGACATGCGTGAGCTGGGTTTCCTTGTAGTTCCCAACCGCCCAGACATTGTCGAGCGGCACGACGGAAATGACCTGGCTGCCGGCATGCACATATTGCCCGTCATAAACGCCGCGTTCGCTGACCTCGCCACTGACCGGGGCGACGATGCGGGTATAGCCGAGATTGATTTTCGCCAGATCGAGCAGGGCCTGCTTGGCCTTGGCGTCGGCGCGCAACTGCAATTCCTGGGTATCGAGCACGGCCAGTTCGCGCCGCTGGGCTTCGAGCGCGGCCTGGTTGCTGGTGAGCGTCGCCTCAAGGCGTTTTGCGTCGGCATCGGTTTGCTCGACCCGCTGCTCGGTGCCGAACGTGGTCGCCAGCAGCTTTCGCTGTCGCTCGTCTTCGAGTTTGGCGCGTTCCGGTCCGCCTGGGTCCCAGCAATCGCGCTCTGCGCCTCGGCCACCACCGCCTTCTGGGCGTCCTTGCGCGCCTTGAGGTTCTCGATCGCCGCTTGGGCGCCGAGGAGATCGGCCTCAGCCTGCGCTACCTTGGCGCTGTATAATGAGTCGTCGATCTGCACCAGCAGATCGCCCGCCTTGACGCGGTCAAAATCGTCAACCGCGACATGGCGCACGTAACCATCGACCTGGGCGCTCAGCGGGGTCACATCGCCGCGAATATAGGCGTCGTCGGTGGTCTGCCTGACATTGTCGCCAACCCAGCGATCCCATTGCGTGGCGAACAGCACGACGATCGCGGCGGCGACGGTGAGCGCCACGACGCGCACGGTGATGTCAAGCCACCGCCGCCTCCGCGGCGCGGGAGGCAGCGGCGGCAGTGTTGCAGCAGTTAAAGGCGACGGCGGTGCGGTGTCGGGCACAGGGCTTTGTTAGCTGGAAACTCCGGCACCGTCATTATAGCCGTGTTGGGTAACGCAGGGGAGCGGACCGTCGTCGAACGCCCGCTTCGGCCGTCTGGTCGCGGGATCCGGCTTATCGATCCAGCTCGAAAGCCTCCCGCGAAGCGCGGCCGCTTGGCGTTCGAGATCCTCGGCGGTCCGCAGCCGCGCCTCCCATACCCACAGGCTGCCGGCATGATCGGCATTGCCGCGATGCCAGGCGGCAAGCGCCTCCAACCGTTCAATCGTATCGATCGCAGTGTCCGCCATCATTTGGAAGCTCCCCTTGGTCTCGGGCCGCGAACGCCGGGCTAGCCCGGCTGAACGATCTCGCGAAGGAACCAAACCCGTTGCTCGGCCTCGTCGATCCAGGTTTCGAGCAAGCTGGCGGTGGCGACATCGCCGTGGTCGTCGCACAGCGAATGCGCATCGCGCATACTCTGCGCCAACTGGGCGTTGTCGTCTCGCAGCTCCGTCAGCATGTCGAGCGCGGAAACGCAGGTCGCGTCGTTGTCGGTAATGCGCTGCAGGCGGGCGATATGCCCGATCGACCGAAGCGTCGTGCCGCCAAGCTTGCGGACGCGTTCCGCGATCGTATCGGTGGTCGCGAAAATCTGCCCGCCCTGGTCATCGAGCAGCAGGTGGTAGTCGCGGAAATGCGGACCCGAAACGTGCCAGTGGAAGTTTTTCGTCTTCACATACAAACCGAACATGTCGGCGAGCAGCGCGTTAAGACAAACGGAAATGTCATGAACCGCATTAGCGCCCAGAGTTTCCTTTTCCATGGTCCTTACTCCTTTGACCGACCCGACGGATCTTCCGCCGGGTTACTCCGCCAGTCGGATCTGGCAAGACTGGCGAAATGCACGTTACCGATTGCGCGCCAAATTGTTTTCCGCCGTTGCACCGGCTTTAGCCGGATCGCACGGCGATCGGCCGGCGTTTGAACGACAGCGCATGCCGCAACGGGGCTCGCTAAGCGGCGACGCGCGATAGGCCTCGGCCGTCTCCTCGATCGTCCAAGCGGTACCTCGCCGGCTGCTCGCCGGGGATTTCCCGCGCGCCCTGCGCCTGGTACCAGGTGCGCGGCGGCTGACCCACAAAGCGTTTGAAGACGCTGGTGAAATGGGATTGCGTCTGAAACCCGACGGAGAGTGCGACCTCGACGAGCGACGAGCGCTCTTCGAGCAGCATTTCCTGAGCGCGCTCGATGCGGCGGCGCAGCAGGTATTCGTGTGGCGGCAGACCGGTGGCGACCCTGAACTGCGCGGCGAAATGCATGCGCGTCAGCCCGGCAGCGGCGGCAAGGTCGCCGAGGCTCAACGGTTCAGCCAGGTTGGCCTCGACATATTCCGTGACCCGCCGCAACCGCCACCGCGCGAGCTCGGCCACCTTGGGCCGTCCGGCTATTTGCGCCCGGTGCGTCGCCGCCAAAAGCCGGGCGATGATCGCGGTGCTGATGCAGTCAGCGTAAAGCTGGCCGAACGAGCCGCCAATTTCATCGGCAGCCAAGAGATCACGCCCCAATTTTTCGGCGACTGGATCCTGCGTCAGGGTTCCTTCCGAACGGAGCGACGCGGTCTCGGAACCGCATATGTTCTGCGCAAACTCGGCGATCAGGGTATTCGGCACGTGAAGATGGACGACGTCGTATGGTCCGCGAAAAACGCAGCGCGCGGAAACGGCTGGCCCGGTGACCTGCACCATCCCCGGCGGAACGGCGCCGTCATGGACGGTGCGGCCCGATAGCGAGAGGCGGACATTTTCGTTACGCAAGACAATCGCGACCACATGACCGTCATCAGGGGTCTCGGCATACGCCTCGCGCGTTCCCTGATCGAACGAACGCCACCGCGTCGCGCCGACCCGCGTCACGGGACAGCCGATCGGCCGCGTGCGCCATATGGTCTCGTCTTCGACAATACCAGCGGACGGATTTGGGTTAATGGGCAGATTGAACCGGCGCTTCTCGGCGAATGCCGGCGCCACGGTCGAGATCGCTCTGGGACTAGGATTGATCATGGCTCACCTCCAAGATGAGCCGTTATAGTTCTGTCGAGAGAGCTGAATCCTTGGGGTCACGGTTAAAAGATATAAAAAAGACTCGCGTGATGAACATTTCTGAAAATTGACCACAGAAACGCGACTTGCCGGCAGACAAGCAGCTGGAGCAAGGCTGCACCGCGCGCCGTTGATCCGTGCCGGCGAAGCTGACGGCCATGTTTTTATCAAGCCGTTATTTTACAAGGGATTTTGCAAAAAACTGGAGCATCACGGCGATTGAAATAGCCTCGGATTGACGGCGGGGCGGTGCTCTCATCGTTGTCGGAGCGACCGGATTTCTTGCCTATTACTCGATTCTGAACAAAGCTGAAATTTCCCGAATGCGGGACTCAAGGATGCCTGCACAGGGCCAAGAGCGACCGATTTACCAATCGGGCATGTGCGAAATTGATCTCGCGCGACGCGAATTGCGGATGCGCGGCACCGTTGTCCCGATGGGGACACGGGCGTTTGACATCCTCCAGGTCTTGGTCCAGGCGGCGGGCGAACTCGTCACCAAGGGCGATTTGATGGACCGCATTTGGGCTGGCGCGATTGTCGGCGATAACGCGCTGCAGGTTCATATCTCCGCGGTTCGCAAGGCGCTCGGGCCGCTTCGAGTGTTGCTGAAGACCGAGTCGGGCCGCGGTTACCGGCTGATGGGCAGCTGGACGATCCGGCAAGAGGATAAAGCGGCGGAGCCGCAACCAACCGAGGCGCGCCAGACCCCCGCCCTGCCCGCTTCAGCCAACCTTCCCGCGCCAGCGTCCGGTTTGATCGGCCGAACCGACGTCATGCGGCAGCTGCAGGATCTGCTGTCCGCCTATCGCGTGATCACACTGACAGGCCCCGGCGGGATCGGAAAAACCACGCTTGCGATCGAGCTTGCCCGCAATGCGCCGGCGAGCTTTGAGGGCGGCGGTTGGCTTGCGGAGCTCGCCACTCTTTCCGATCCCGATCTGGTACCGTCGGCGGTCGCGGGCGCCCTCGGCCTGACGCCGACCGGCGGCGCGATGTCCGCCGAGGCTGTCGCGCGAGCCATTGGCGAACGGCAGCTCCTCCTGGTTCTCGACAATTGCGAGCACGTCATCGATGCGGCGGCGCAATTGGCGGAGACGATCGTGCGCCTCTGTCCCGGTACGACCGTGCTGGCGACAAGCCGAGAAGTGCTGCGGATCGATGGCGAGTATGTCTACCGCGTACCGCCGCTCGCGGTGCCGGCCGTGGTAGAGGCAGAGCCGGACAACATCCTCGACTACAGCGCGGTGGCGTTGTTTGTTGCCCGGACCAAGGCCCTACGCTCGGATTTTCAGCCGCAGGCCGACGACCTTGTTACGGTCGCCGGCATTTGCCGTCATCTCGACGGTATTCCGCTGGCGATTGAGTTTGCCGCCGCCCGCGCCGCCACGCTGGGTCTGGCCGAGGTCGCGTCGCACCTCGACGACCGCTTCCGCTTTCTGACCGGCGGCCGTCGCACCGCGCTGCCGCGGCAACAGACGCTGCGCGCGGTGCTCGACTGGAGCTATGAGCTGCTGCCCGACACGGAACAGCAGCTGTTGCGATATTTGGCGGTCTTCTCCGGCGGTTTCCCGCTCGACGCGGCGGTGGCCGTGATGCGCGGTGATGCGCCGTCGAGCGTCGCGGAAGGCGTCGCCAATCTCGTCGCCAAGTCCCTCCTGACGCGCGATGCGTCAGTGCCCGGCGGGCGCTGGCGGCTGCTTGAAACGATCCGGCTGTACGCGTTTGAGAAGCTGACCGAAAGCGGTGAAGCCGCACGCGCCACACGGCGCCATGCCGCGTTTTTTCGCGATCTCTTCGGGGCCCCTACCCCCGGCTCGCCAGGACAGCTATCGGCCGAGGATGTAGCCCGCTACAGCCTGGAGATCGACAATGTGCGCGCGGCCCTGGATTGGGCATTTTCAGCACGGGGCGACGTGGAGATCGCGATAACGCTGACGATCGCCGTGGTCCCGCTATGGCTGCATCTGTCGCTGATGGAAGAGTGTCGCGAGCGGGTCGAACGCGCGTTGGACGCGGTTCGCAGCCTACCCCACGTGGACCTTCGTCGGGAAATGCGCCTCACTTCCGCGCTGGCCGTCTCGCTGATGTTTAGCAAGGGCCTGGACCCGGGAGTCGTCGCCGCCGCGACGCGCGCGTTGGAGATCGCTGAGAAATTCGATTCAATCGAATTTCAGCTGCGATCGCTGTGGCGCCTGTGGTCGTATTACATCGGGGCTGGAGAATGCCGGGCCGCGCTCAGACTGGCCGAGAAATTCTCCGCGCTGGCTGCGGCGCGCGGCGATGCCGCTGATCAGCTGATCGGCGAACGCATCCTTGGCGTGACTACGCATTATCGTGGCGACCAGCCCAGCGCGCGCCACCATCTCGAACATATGCTCAGTCGCTACGTCGCTCCGCTTCATCAGTCGCAGCTTATTCGCTTTCAGCGCGACCAGGGCATGGCGGCGCGCGGCTTTCTCGCGCGGGTTCTTTGGCTTCAGGGATTTCATGACCAAGCGATGCGGATCGCTCAAACCACCGTCGAAGAGGCACAGGCGACAAACAACGCCTTGACGCTGTGCCCGACACTGGCCGAGACGGCCTGCCCGATCGCGCTCGAAGTCGGCGATCTCGCGGCGGCGACGCATTACGTTGGCATGCTACTCGACCATTCGGCGAGACATGCACTGGTCTATTGGAATGCCTGGGGCCGCAGCTTCGAGGCTGAGCTCGCCGCGCGAAGGGGCGACGCGATTTCCGGATTGCAGCTGTTGCACGCTGGTTTCGCGGAACTTGGCGATCTCGCGGTCGCCCCGCGCTTTATTCCGCCGCAAGGCGTCCTGGCTGAAGCGTTTCGCCGGGCCGGGCTGGCCGCCGAGGGGCTCGCCGCGATCGATGCGGCGCTCGCGTGGTGCGAGCGCACCGAAGGACGAATGAGCGTCGCCGCGTTGCTCGCGATCAAAGGCGAGCTAGTCTTGCTGCAGGGCGAGGCCGAAGCCGAAACGGCGGCAGAAGACCATTTCCGGCAATCGCTCGACTGGGCTCGCCGACAAGGCGCGATGTCCTGGGAATTGCGCGCCGCCCTCAGCCTCGCCCGCTTGCGCGTGCGTCAAGGCAGGGCGGACAATGCCAGAGATATTCTCGCGCCGGTCTATGACCGGTTTACCGAGGGCTTTGAGACCGCGGACTTGCGCGCCGCAAAGGCCGTGCTCGACACATTGTCGGATCAGCCAAGCACGAGGTAAACGCTGAACCCGGCGACGATCAGCAGCAATACCGTCGACAAGACGAGTTCAACGCGCACACCGCCGGCCGAATGGGTTTCCTGGTCATCGATCAGCCGCGCGGTACGCATAAAACGGGCGGCGGCCATGATGATCAGCGCGCTTCCGACCACGATGAGCGCGAGCCCGTCATAACGGCCGAGCGGCCCTGACAGCTTGTCGAGCCGCGTTCGGTAGTGTTCATCGAGCGACGTCGTGCTCGCGATCGCGAGGACAAACAGATTGAGCTTCTCGATGACGACGCCAAACGCGATCACCGCGATCCCCGTACGGATCCAGGCGAGAAACGTCCGCTCATTGGCGGCCTGGTCACTGTAGCTGCGGATCACTCGGCCCCTCCCCTTCCTAAACCTTAGGATTGACCCGGAGGTCCACGAATAGCTTGAAACTATTCGTGGATGGCCGGGTCAAGCCCGGCCAAAGCGTTGGAGAGGCGTTTTCGTTCGCGCCGACGCGCGACCTTCGGGCGCAAACCGGACAAACTTGCTGATTACGCGGATGTGGCCTAAATGCTTTACGGGAAACAAGGCGCTTGGGTTACACGCCTTACAGAGCGTGGATACACATATTGCCTATGGGAACCAACGGTGCCGCGCGTCTCGGATATTTATGCGAAGTGTGTTATCTATTTGTATCCGTCCATATCTCTTGCTCAAAAAGGCGAAAGATACGGTGGTAGCGGTTTTCTATTTGGATTACCTGTCCCCGGTTATGACAAGCGGTTCATCCATTTTGCCGTAACAAACTCTCATGTCGTGAGGAAACCGGCCAATACAGTTATAAGAATAAACACGGCTGACGATGAACTTGATTATATAACAATACCTAACAAGCATTGGCTCCATCACGATTGGTGTGACATTGCTATATCTCCTTTGGTTGTAGAACATGACAAATATGAAAACGTTTTAGTTGGGCCGGGCGATTTACTGACGGAGAAAATTGCTGCATCGCACGATATAGGTCTTGGCGACGATTGTTTCATAGTTGGTAGATTTATCAACCACGAGGGAAAGCAGAAGAATAGACCGAGCCTCAGGTTTGGTAATATTGCTCAAATGCCCGGCGATCCACTTGTATTAGACGACGGATCGGCGCAAGAGGGTTTTCTTGTCGAGGCGCGATCTATCTCTGGATATAGTGGATCGCCAGTATTTGTTGAGATACGCCCCTTTGCTCACGGCGCACGGCCCATGAACAGTAGCGGACGGGGTGGCCCGTGGCTTTTAGGAATAGATTTTTGCCATGTACCAGTTACGGAAAAGATTTATAGTCGAAAAACGATGAAAGAAAGCAAAACAAATTTTGTCAAAGGCAATTCTGGAATGATGGGGGTGATACCAGCTTGGAGACTGTTGGAAATGATGGATTATGCGGACGTAAAATCTCTAATAGAACGGCAATAGAAGAAGCAGATAAAGAACGAGGAAGTGTGTCATCGCCGGTCAACGAATTTCGATGAGATAGATGATATGTAGATCAGATTCTTGTCCGGTTTGCGCCCGAAGGTCGCTACGCGGCGCCTAGAAGAAGATGCTGACGTTCTTGGCGAGCAGCACGTTCTGGTCGAGCGTTATCTTGCGATCCGCGATCTTCCATTCCCCATCGGACCGGCGCAGCAGATCGCGGCGGGCGCCGACATAAAAGTCCTGCTCAGTCTCGCCGCGGCTGCGATAGACGATAAAGTTGGAGTGAACTTCCAGCTCCGAGAGCGTCGGCCCCGGTGACAACTCGATATTGGTAATCAGGTGGCGCGTGCGCGATGGCGGGTCCTCGGCCCAGGCCATGCCGGTGTCGAGGCGCGCGACCCGGCCGGTGAGGCTGTGCTTGTCTTCGTCAAAGATGGCGAGCTCGCCATCGTGGGTCATATCGTCCTCGACATAGCGATCTGGGTCGAGGATCGCGATCGCCTTGCTGCGCCGCGGATAGCGGTTGCTGCGCGCACCCATCCAGTAGCGCACATCCTCAGTCAGCAGCGCGAGCCATTCGTCAAAGCGCCGCTCATCGAGGAGACGCGCCTCGCGATAGAGAAACCGCTCGATCTCGCGGATCAGGTCCTCGTTCATTCGGCGGCGCTCGGCAGCGGCTTGCGATAGGGCAGCGCCGCCCAGTCGTCCGCCATCATCATCTGCGCCCAATGCCCATAGAATTGCCGGTGGTTGCTTTCGCTGACCCGATAATCGCTGGTCCAGCCCCCGAGACCGGCGTCAAAGCGCTCATGCCCCAGCCCCATTTGCTGGTTCAGCGCGACCCGACGCGATACCGTACCCCGACAGGTCTGCGTGCATTCCTGCCAATTGTCCATGTCGTCCTGCTCGAACGTGCCGGACGGGCTAAAGCCACGCACCGCAGCGAGGCGAATCGCCTTTTTGACCTCGGGCGGCGCGGCCTTATCGACAAAGGACCACGACCACACCTCTGTCTTGTCCGGGCCGCGCGGATGCCAGACCCTGAACGTGCGCGAGGTTGCGCGCAGCATCGAGAAATTGGGGAACATCGTACCGACGATCGGGTTGATAAGCCGCGCTCGGGCGCCTAGGCGCGCCTGGACCTCCGCGTGGATCTGTTTTTCGTAGGCGAGAAGTTCCGGCATCGGCGGGTCGCCAACATCATCCGGGCCGACGCAGATCAGGATATGACCGGGGCCGGGCGACACCATCGCGCCGCTGGTCTCATTCTTGGTCGAAACGCCAGTGCTGAAATTGGTCTTGACCGCGGAGAGATGCGACCAGGCAACGTGATAAGTGTCGCCGCCAAAGTTTTCCGCGGGGAATTTCCAATTGCACGGCATGACCCATTTGTGGACGCCGCCAACCACTTCGATGCCGCCTTCTCGGCGGTCAACGAAATTGTAGAGATACCAGGTCATCTCACCGAGATAATCGAGCAGCGGTGGCGCCGCGGGGTCGAATGTCGCGAAGTACAGGCCCTTGTAGCTGTCGAGCTGGGCGACCGGGACGAGGCCCCAATTCTGGCGGTCCAACTCGCTGTAATAGGCTTCTTTCAGCGCCGGCACACCGGCCAGCGACCCATCGTTGCGATAGGTCCAGCCATGGTAGGCGCAGGTGAAGCTGGCGGCGTTGCCATCTTCGGCGCGACATAGGCGGTTGCCGCGATGACGGCAGATATTGAGAAAAGCGCGCACCGTGTCGGCGGTGTCGCGCACCACGAGGACCGGGTCCTCGCCCATATAGGTCGTAAAGAAGTCGCCCGGACGCGGAATCTGGCTTTCATGGCACAGAAACATCCAGCAGCGCGCGAAAATGCGCTCCAATTCCTGCTGGTAGATCTCGGGCTCGATAAAAATCCGGCGGCTGATCAGGCCGTTGTCGTTGTCGACCAGGCGGATCATGTCGTTGTGCATTGGCGATCTCCTCACGAATTCTGGGGTGCGCGACGCGGCATGCGCAGCGTCGCTCCGGCATCGACCGTCACGACCGTGCCCGTGATGCTTCCCGCGCCGCGTTTTGACGCGAGAAACACATAGGCGCCGGCGATATCGTCGGGTTGCAGCGCGACCTGGAGCGGGTTGCCGGCGCGCAGCCGGTCAGCGATGTCGGGCGCGGCGAATTGCGAGCTCGTATCCTGGTGCAGCGTCGCCAAACCGCGCAGATCGGTGATCGTGCCGCCCGGGGCGACGCCATTGACCCGGACCCAGGGTCCGAACTCGACCGCGAGCTGGCGGATCAGACCGACAACCGCATGCTTCGAAGCGGTATAGAGCGAACCGCCGCCGCCGGAATTGAGGCCCGCTACCGAAGCGGTGAACACGATCGACCCTTCGGTCTTGACCAGCTCAGGAAAGGCAGCTTTAGCGCCAAAGACGCACCCTTTGACATTGACCGCGAACAACTCGTCAAAGGCCGCGGAAAGCGTGTCTTCGGGAAACTCGGCGAGCGGGGCGTAGACATCGAAAATCCCGGCATTGCCGACAAAGATATCGAGCCGGCCAAACGCCTCGACCGTCGCGGCGACGGCCTGCTTGTTATCGGCCAGTTGGGCGACATCGCCGGCCAGAGCGACGATCTTATCGCCAAATTCCGCGCGCAACGCTTCGGATCGCGCGGCGACGCGATCCAGCACCGCGACCCGGGCGCCCTCTTCGACAAAGCGCGCCACCACGGCTCGCCCAATGCCCGAGCCGCCACCCGTTACCAGAGCCACCTGCCCGTCGAGCCAACCCATGGGGGCCTCCGCTCCAGGCTCCAATCGCGCCCGATCCGATCGGCGCCGACCACCCGTATTGTATAGCACGTCGCGTGCCGCCAGCTCATCCCGCTCCCCCGCTCTGTGCCCGGTCGCGGAAAATGATTGGCTGAGCAGCCCCGTCAGCCGCAGGCGCGCAAGGTTGCGGCGAGCACCGGCTGCAGGTCGAATTTGCCGCGCTTTAGGTCATGGCCGGCGCCAATGACCGGGATCAGCTCGGTCGCCGCCGGGATCAGCGCGATCGCGTCGCGCATCTCGGCGATCGAGCCAAACGGGTCGGCGCTGCCCTGAACAAAGACGCACGGCAAATGAAGCCGCGGCAGATGCTCGGTGCGCAATCGCTCCGGCTTTCCGGGCGGGTGCAGCGGATAGGAGAACAGCAGCAGCGCCTCGACCAGCCCAGGCGTGTCGGCGGCCAGCATCGTCGCCTGCCGCCCGCCATAGGATTGGCCGCCCAGCACGATCCGCCGGGGGCCGAGCGCCCGCATCGCGGTGACCGCCAGCCGCAAACCCTCCCGGTCCGCGGCCGTCGATGAAGGCGATGGCGGACCCTTTGGACGCCGTTGCCGGAACGGCAGGTCGCAGCGCAATACATGAAACCCGGCCGAACACAGAAGCGATGCGATCGCGACCAGCAGCGGCGCGGTGTGGTTACCACCGGCGCCATGGGTCAGCACGGCGCCGCGCTCGGCTTCCCCATCCGCCCGGTGCAGCACGCCGCTGATTCCTGCCGCGGCGAAGGGCTCCATGCTCGTCATCGCTCGGCTCCTGCGGAATGAAATCGTGGTAATGATCGCTATCGGCGAGATAGCCGGGGCACGGGTCTTGCTGCGGCTCGGTTCTCCGAAGAACAGCGATGGAAGCGGTTTTGCTGAGATTTTGCACGCGCCTCGTGCTGGCGAGCGTCCTGGCCGGCGTCACCGCATCGGCTTGGGGGCAAAATCCGCCGACCATCCTCAAGGTGGCGCCAAGCGCCGACGTGCAGGAGCTCGACCCGACGCGCGGCCGCAACCTGATCTCGCGCATCTACTCGCAGATGGTGTTCGACACGCTGTTCGCGCTCGACCACACGCTGTCGCCAAAGCCGATGATGGTCGACCACGAGACAATCAGCGACGACCACCTGACCTATACATTCACACTGCGCGCCGGGCTCAAATTCCACGATGGCAGCCCGGTGACGACGCGCGATGTCATCGCGTCGCTGAACCGCTGGATGGACGGGACCTCGGTCGGCGCGCCGCTGAAAAGCCGACTTGCCTCGCTGTCGGCGGTCGACGATCTGACATTCACGCTGGTGTTGAAGGAGCCGTTCGGCCTCGTCGAGTTCATGCTCGCAGGGGCCGGTGCACCGATTCCGGCAATCATGCGCGAAAAGGACGCCACCCGTCCGGAGACCGAAGAAATCACCGCGCCGATCGGCTCCGGCCCGTTTCGCTATGTCGCCGCCGAGCGGGTTTCCGGCCATCGCGTCGTGTTCGAGCGCAACGCCGATTACGCCGTCCGCCCCGAACCGCCCGACGGGCTCGCTGGCGGCAAGATCGTCAAGGTCGACCGCGTCGAATGGACGATCATGCCCGACGCGACGACCACGGCCGAGGCGCTCGCCAATGGCGAGATCGATTTCTGGGAGGGAATCGCGCCCGACATGGCGCCATTCCTGCGTTCGCGCGACATCGTCGTGCGGCGAACCAACGCGCTGCCATCGGTTGCCTTTATCCGCCCGAACTTCCAGATCCCGCCGTTTAACGACGTGCGCGCGCGCCGCGCGCTGGCGCTGCTGTTCGACCAGCACGACATGATGGCGGCGGTCGCTGGCGACACGATGAAATGGGATACGTGCTACGCCTTTACGGTCTGCGACGGGCCGCTCTCGACCGAGATCGGCTCGGAGCCCTATCGCAAACCCGATATCGCCAAGGCAAAGGAATTGCTCGCCGAGGCCGGGTACAAGGGTGAAAAGCTGATCCTGCTCGGGACGCCGAGCCTGCCGCCGATCAGCGCGATGACCCAGGTCGCCGAGGAACGGCTGCGCGGCGCCGGCATCCCGGTCGACACCCAGATGGTCGATTTCGCGACGATGTTCAAACGCATGAACACCGCCGATCTGGCGAGCGGCGGCGCGAGCTGGAACCTGTTCACCTATTACGCGATCGGCAGCTCGTGGTACCACCCGCTGACCAATGTCGCGCTCGATCTGTCGTGCGACAAGAAGAACTGGGCCGGTTTTCCCTGCGATGCCGAGGGCGAGGCGCTGCGCCAGAAAGTGTTTGTCGCATCCGACGACGCGGCGCGCAAAACGGCGTACGAAGCGCTGCAGCGGCATTTGTGGGACTTCATCCCCTATGTTCCGGAGGGCCAGTTCGATGTCGCCAGCGCTTACCGGCAGCACTTGTCGGGCGTGCTGGCAGCCTACGTGCAGCCTTATTGGAACATCGAGAAACACTAACCCCCTACGGTCGAGACCCTGACCATGAGCCCTACCCCATGAGTGACGACGATCTCTGCTTCCTCCCGGCGACCCAACTGGCGCAGCGCATCGCGGCGCGCGAGCTGTCGCCGGTGACGCTGATGGATGCCGTGCTGTCCCGCGCCGAGACGATGGACCGGACGCTAAACCTGTTCGCCCTGCCGCTATTTGACGAGGCGCGGGACGCGGCACGCACCGCCGAGGCGGCTGTCGCGGCGGGCGCGCCGATCGGTCCGCTGCACGGCGTGCCGATCACCGTCAAGGACAACGTCGCGGTCGGCGGGGTGCGGCTGACCAACGGCTCGGCGGCGTTCATGGATAATGTCGCGCCAGCCGACGCAACCGCCGTCGCGCGGGTCAAAGCGGCGGGCGCGATCATTATCGGCAAGACGAATTTACCGGAATTTGCCCACAAGGTGCTGACCGACAGCCCGGCTTTCGGGGTCACGCGCAGCCCGTGGAGCCTCGACCACACACCCGGCGGATCGAGTGGCGGCGCCAGCGCGGCGCTCGCCGCCGGGGTCGCGCCGCTGGCGATCGGCACCGATGGCGGCGGGTCGATCCGCTGCCCGTCGTCGTGTTGCGGGCTCAACGGCCTCAAGGCGACGCTCGGCCGCATTCCGCAGGAAGCGCCGGATGCGTTCGCCAACTACTTCTTTGTCGGGCCGATGGCGCGGCGGGTCGAAGACGTTGCCTTGCTGCTTTCGGTCATGGCCGGGACGCTGCCGGCCGACCCGTTCTCGATCGGCGCGCCTCCGCCGCCCGCCGCCGCCATCACAGCACCGGAAGCGGTTGCGTCCGGCCTCAAGGTCGGCTGGGTCGAGCATTTCGGCCGGTACCGGACCGACCCTGAAGTGGCGCGGCTGACCGGCGCGGCGGTGCGCGGCCTGGAGGCGCAAGGCGCGATCGTCGAGGAATTGCGCGATCCTTGTTTTGACGATGTTTTCGAGATCTACACCGTGATCGCCTCGAGCGCCCATGCCGCGCGCTATGGCGGGATCGTCGAGCGCTGGGGCGAGCGGATGACGCCATCGATGCTCGACAGCATCGCCAAGGGCACTCGCTGGTCGGCGACCGATTGGCTGCGCGCGCATGAACAGCGCACGCGGCTGTTTCGGGCGGTGCAGGCGCTGTTCGAGCGGTTCGACATCATCGCGACACCGACGATGATCGCGCCACCCAAACCGCTCGATGCCGGCGGCTCGATCGCCACCGAGATGTACGCCGAATGGGCCGCACCGCTCTACCCGTTCAATTTGACGGCGCACCCGGCGATGTCGGTGCCGGCCGGCTTTACCGCCGACGGGCTGCCGGTCGGCCTGCAGTTGATCGGTCCGTGGTTCGCCGAAGAACCGCTGCTGCGCATCGCCGCCTTGCTCGAAGCGACGCAGCGATGGCACGAGCGGCGCCCACCGGCACGCTAAAGCGCGGCGATGCTGGCCCGCCCTTTGCTTGCGAATTAGGCAAATCTACCCTGATGCTTATGCAGCGAGATCAGCGCGGGAATAATGTCATTGGTTGAACGGGAGGCGAAACTCATGCGGCAACGGCATCTGACCCGACGGCGGGTTCTGACGGGCGCGGCGGCGACGGCCGGTCTGGCGCTTGGCAGCCGGGCGATCACCGGCTTGCCCTTTGTCTATGCGGCCGACCCGGTGACCCTGCGCATCGCCGGCACGGGGGTCAACCAGTTCAAGGAACTTGCCGACAAGGCGAAGGAGGAGCTGGGTTTTACGATCCAGTACACCTCGCTGGTGTCGGACGACGTCGTCAAGCGCGCGGTGACCCAGGCGAGTTCCTTTGACCTGCTCGACACCGAATACTGGATGCTCAAAAAGATCGTGCCGTCGGGCAATCTGCGCGGCATCGATACCAAGAAGATCAAGTATTACGACCAGATCGTGCCAATCTTTACCCAGGGCAAATTACCCGACGGCAAGCCGGTCGCGGTGGAGGGCATCTCGCCGCTCAAGGTCGCCTATCTGACGGCCGACAAATCGAAGGAGTTTTCAAAGAGTCCGTCGCAATGGATGACGGTGATCCCGACCGTCTACAACGCCGATACGCTTGGCATCCGGCCGGATCTGATCAAGGAACCGATCGATTCATGGGCCCGTCTGCTCGACCCCGCGTTCAAGGGCAAGGCGGCGATCCTCGACATCCCGTCGATCGGCATCATGGACGCGGCGATGGCCTCCGAAGCCACCGGCAAGGTCAAATATGTCGACAAGGGCAACATGACCCAGAAGGAGATCGACCAGACTATCGCGGTCATGACCGAAGCCAAGAAGGCCGGGCAGTTCCGCGCGTTCTGGAAGGATTTTAACGAGAGCGTCAATTTGATGGCGTCGGGCGAGGTGGTGATCCAGTCCATGTGGTCGCCCGCCGTGACCAAGGTCCGCCAGATGGGGGTCGCCTGCAAATACCAGCCGCTCAAGGAAGGCTACCGCGCCTGGGCCGCAGGGCTTGGCGTGCCGAGCCATCTCGACGGCAAGATGCTTGATGCTGCCTACGAATTCATCAACTGGTATTTGTCGGGCTGGACCGGCGCCTTCCTCAACCGCCAGGGCTATTACACCGCCGTACTCGACACCGCGAAGAAGTTCATGAGCGAAGACGAGTGGGATTACTGGATGGAAGGCAAGCCCGCCAAGGGCGACATCGTCAGCCCGACTGGCGAGAAGATCGAAAGCGCCGGCGCGGTGCGCGACGGCGGTTCATTCAATGAGCGCATGGGCCATGTCAGCGTGTGGAACACGGTGATGGACGAAGACCGCTACATGGTCCGCAAATGGAACGAGTTCATCGCCGCGTGATGGTGCGTTTGTCATTGCGTCCTTCGAGACGACGCTTCGCGTCTCCGCAGGATGACGAGGTTTCCAGGGGCCATTCCAAGACCTCCGTCATGGTGACGAGTGGTGCGAGGCACCGCGTCTCGAACCACGCGAGCCACTGACGCAGCCGATGATGGCGCGGCTCACTCCATATCTGCAGGTACTACCGCTATCGGCGGTTTTTTTCGCGTTCTTTGCCGTGCCGATCGTGCTTGTCGTCGTCGTCAGCTTTTTTGATTACGAGACCTACCAGCTGCTGATCCCGGCCTTCACGCTCGACAATTACCGCGAGGTTTTTTCCGAGGATGTCACCTACCGGACCTATCTGATCACGGTCGAGTTCTGTGTGCTGACCTGGGCGATCACCGTGACGCTCGGGTTTTTGATCGCCTATTTTCTGGCTTTTCAGCTGCACAGCCATACGACACAGATGGTGCTGCTTCTCGTCTGCTCGATCCCGTTCTGGACGTCGATCGTGATCCGGATGATCGCTTGGATCCCGCTGCTCGGGCGCAACGGTCTCGTCAACGGGTTGCTGGTAAACCTCGGAATCGTCCACGCGCCGCAGGAATGGCTGCTCTATTCCGGTTTCGCTGTGGTGCTGGGCTACGTGCACCTCTACACGCTGATGATGATCGTGCCGATCTTCAATTCGATGGTGCGCATCGACCGCTCGCTGATCGAGGCGGCGGTCGATGCCGGGGCCAATACCTGGCAGGTCATGACCAGCGTGATCCTGCCTTTGTCGAAGACGGGCATCGCGATCGGCTCGATTTTTGTCATCGCGATGGTGATGGGTGATTTTGTCACGGTCGACGTGCTCGGCGGCGGACAGGTTGCCTCGGTCGGCAAGCAGATCGCGACCCAGCTTTCCTTGCTGCAATTCCCGCCCGCCGCCGCGAACGCGATGGTGCTGCTGGTCGCGGTCATCGTGATGATCGCGCTGTTGATGCGCGCGGTCGACATCCGCAAGGAGCTGTGAGGATGGGCGCGACGCGACGCCCGCCGATCTTCTATGCGCTGGCGGTACTGGTCGGGCTGTTCGTCGTGTTTCTCTACGGGCCGATCGCGACGATCGTGATCCTGTCGTTTCAGGGTCCCGAGGGCGGCCTCGTCTTTCCGATGAACGGGTTTTCCGTGCACTGGTTCGCCGAGTTGTTCCAGCCGCAATCGGTCGGCGACATCTGGGGCTCGTTCGCGCGATCGGCGCAGCTTGGGCTGATCGTCATGGTCTGCACCGTGCTGTTCTCGTTTCTCGCGGGCCTCGCCTTTCGCCGGCGCTTTAAGGGGGCGACGCTGCTTCTCTACCTCGCCGTCGCGAGCCTGGTGATGCCATCGGTCGTGGTCAGCCTCGGCATCGGCGCCCTCTTCGAATTGCTCGGGATCGAGCGCAGCTGGTACAGCTCGGCGCTAGGCGCGCATTTGACCTGGACCCTGCCCTTTGGCCTCCTGATCATGTTCGCGGTGTTCAACCGCTTCAACCCGTCCTACGAGGAGGCGGCGCGCGACCAGGGCGCGAGCGGCTGGCAGACGATCCGCCACGTCGTCGTGCCGATCATCCTGCCAAGCCTGGTCGGCGTCGCGCTGTTCGGCTTTACGCTGTCCTATGACGAGATCGCGCGGACGTCACAATCGGTCGGCGCGCTCAACACTTTGCCGTTGGAATTGCAGGCGATGCAGACCAATGCGACGACCCCGGTCATCTACGCGCTCGGGGCGATGACGACAGGGCTGTCGCTGCTCGTGATTGGAATTTCGGTCATGGCCGTGCTGCTGGTACGCTGGCGGCGCGCCCGCCTCGGCTCCGACGCCGGACTTGCAGTATGAGGACGCGATGCGGCTGATCGGCGTCGATGTCGGCGGCACCTTTACCGATATCGTGTTCGCCGACACCGATAACGGGCGGACGCTGATCCACAAGGTGCCGACGACGCCGGACGATCCGGCGCGCGGCGTGATCGCCGGCATCCTCGAATTATGCGCCCGCGACGGCGTGCCGCGCGAGGCGATCGACCACGTGCTGCATGGCACGACGATCGGCACCAACGCCGTGCTCGAGCACAAGGGCGCGGTCACCGGCATGATCACGACCGCCGGCTATCGCGACATCACCCATATCGGCCGGCATCAGCGGCCGCAGCATTATTCGATCCGCCAGGAAGTGCCGTGGCAGGACCGGCCCTTGGCGCGCCGCCGCCACCGGCTGACGGTCGCCGAGCGGATCGTGCCGCCAAAGGGCGAGGTGTTGGTGCCGCTCAGCGAGGCGGCGGTGCGCGACGCGGCGTACGCCCTGCGCGACGCCGGGGTCGAGGCGGTCGCGGTGTGTTTTCTGTTCTCCTACCTGAATCCGGCGCATGAGGCGCGCGCGGCGGAAATCGTGCGTGAGGAATGGCCGGAGTGCTTTATCTGCACCTCGTCCGGCGTGTCACCGCAATTCCGCGAGTTCGAGCGGTTTACGACCGCGCTGCTTAACGCCTTTGTCGGCCCGCGGCTCAAGGCCTATGTCGAGCGGTTGGATGGCGGGCTGGGCGAGGCCGGGCTTAGCGCCGACCTCCATGTCATGTGCTCCAATGGCGGGGTCGCGACCGCGGCGACGGTGGCGCAAAGCCCGGTGCTGACCTTGCTATCAGGACCGGCGGCGGGCGTGCTTGGGGGTGCGTGGTCGGGTGAACTTTCTGGGCACAAGCAATTGATTACCTTCGATGTCGGTGGCACTTCGGCCGATATCGGCATCGCGATCGACGGCCATTTCGCCGAGGCGACCGCGCGCGATACCTGGATCGGCGGGTTTCCGGTGCTGGCGCCGATGATCGACATCCACACGATCGGCGCCGGCGGCGGCTCGATCGCCTATGTCGACGATGGCGGCGCGTTTCGCGTCGGGCCGCGCAGCGCCGGCGCCAATCCCGGCCCCGCCGCCTATGGAAATGGCGGCAGCGAGCCGACCGTGACCGACGCCAACCTCGTGCTTGGCCGGCTCGATCCGGAGAATTTTCTTGGTGGCGCGATGCGGCTCGATGCCGACGCCGCGCGCCACGTTGTCGGCCGGCTGGCCGATCGGCTCGGTCTGTCGCTCGAAGCCGCCGCCGAGGGGATTCTGACCATCGTCAACGCCAATATGGCGAACGCCATCAGCTCGCGCACGGTGCAGAAGGGTCTCGACCCGCGCGATTTCGTGCTCGTCGCGTTTGGCGGCGCGGGACCGCTGCACGGCGCCGAGGTCGCGCGCGCGCTCGGTATTCCGGAGGTCGTCGTGCCGGCCTACCCCGGCATCACCTCGGCGGTCGGATTGTTGACCACCGATCTTAAATACGACGCGGTCCGCACCGAATTTCAGGCGGGCGACGCGGTCGATCTCGACCGGCTCAACGCCGATTTCGCGGCGATGCAAAGCGAGTTGGCGCGCCAGCTCGTCGCCGACGGGGTGCAGCCGAGCGACGCGGCTTTCGCGCGCGCGGGCGATTTGCGTTATGTCGGCCAAGGCTATGAATTGCGGGTACCGTTTCCCGACAGCACGCTCGACGCCGCGGGGCTCGCCGCCGCGTTTGATCGTTTTGGCGAATTGCATCGCGCCGAATACGGCCATGTCTTTCCCGACAGCCCGATCGAGATCGTCAATATCCGCGTCACCGGTATCGGGCGGATGGCCAAGATCGGGGCGCCTCGCCCAACCGAAGGCGGCAGCCTCGCCACGGCCCTGGTCAAAACCGCGCCATGCGCCTTTCGGGTCGGCGAAACACTGGAGACACTGCCGACACCGTTCTACCGGCGCGACGCGCTACCCCTCGACACGCCGGTCGCCGGACCAGCGATCATCCTGCAAACCGACTCGACAACCGTTGTGCCGCCGGGCGCCACCGTGCGCGCCGATCGCGGTGGCAACCTCATTCTGCGGCTGGAGACGTGACCATGGCCGAAGCCATCGACAGCATCACCGCGAGCGTCATCCAAGGGGCGCTCGAAAACATTGCGGTCGAGATGGGCTACAAGCTGATGCGAATGTCGTATTCGTCGATCATTCGCGAGTCCGAGGATTTTGGCGCGGCGCTGGTCGACGCCGAGGGGCGCGGCCTTGCCGAGTCGGCGCAATCGACGCCGCTGCAATCGGGGCCGATCCCCGGCTATGTCCGCGGCATCCTGAAGACGTTGGCGGCACGCGGCGACACAATTCGGCCGGGTGACGTGATCATGCATAACGACGCCTATGCCGGCGCCAGCCACGGCCCCGATGTTGGGTTTGTCGTGCCGGTGTTCCACGACGATCGGCTCGTGGCTTTCGCCGCGACGACCGCGCATCATCTCGATATCGGCGCGCTGACGCCGGGGAGTTGCGGCATCGTCGACGCCATCGACGCGTTCGCCGAGGGGCTGCAATTCAAGGCGATCAAGGTCTATGACCGCGGCGTGCGCAACGACGCGGTGTGGCAGATTTTGCGCGACAATATCCGCGTCTCCGATCTCGTCGTCGGCGACATGGACGCACAGATCGCCGCGGCGCGGATCGGCGCCGAGCGCCTCGCGGCACTGATCGCGCGCCATGGCTACGAGCGCTACCACGCAGCGTGCGAAGCGGTCATGGACTATGCCGAGCGGCTGATGCGCCAGGCGATCGCCGCCCTCCCCGATGGCGATTATCGCGCCGAGACCAAGATCGACGGATTCGCCGACAGCCCCGACCCGACAAAGCGCCATTTGCCGATTGTTGCGACGGTCAAGGTGCGCGACGACGAGATCGAGGTCGATCTGACCGGCACCGCACCCCAGGTCTCGGATCGGCCCATCAACATGCCGTTCGAGGGCACGGTCGATGTCGCGGTGTGGCTGACCATCCGCTCGGTTCTGCTAGATACCGCGGTGCGCGGCCATATCCCGGTCAATGACGGGCTGCTGCGGCCGATCAAGATCACCGCCCCCTTGGGGTCGCTCGCCAACCCGATCTTCCCGGCGCCGACGATCGCCCGCTTCTGCACCGGCAACGCGGTCGCGGACACGGTGATGAAAGCCCTCGCGCAAGCCGTGCCGGGCCAGGTCTCGGCCGGCATCGGCAATCTCAAGGTCATCGCGTTTTCCGGCATGCGCCCCGGGGAACATGGTGCCGGTCACTGGGTGCACATGGAGATTTTCGAGGGCAGTTACGGCGGGCGCAGCGGGATCGACGGCATGGATGCGGTCGACACGCTCTACGCCAATACCCGCAACAACCCGATCGAGGATATCGAGACGCACCTGCCGCTGCGCGTCAGCCGCTATGAATTGCGCGAGGATGCGAGCGGCGCCGGCGAGTGGCGCGGCGGCCTCGGCTCCGTGCGCGAGTTCGAATATCTCGATGACGGCGGCGCCTCGGTCGAGGCCGACGGGCACGAGTTCGCGCCCTGGGCCTTTAATGGCGGCAGCGATGGTCGCCCGGCCGAACTGAGCTTTATCCGCCGTAACGGCGCGGCCGAGCCGCTGCCATCAAAGGTGCCGCATATGCGGGTCAAGGCCGGTGAGCGCTTTACCTGTGTCGGCCCGGCTGGCGGCGGCTATGGCGACCCGCTGCGCCGCGACCCCGCGCTGGTGCGCGAGGACGTCGCCGACGGGTTTGTCTCGGCCGCGACGGCCAGAAGCGATTACGGGGTTGTTCTCGCCGCGACCGGCAGCGTCGATGAAGCGGCAACCGCGCAACTGCGCAGCACGATGAACGCGGCGCGCGACAACCGCTAGGCGGCGGCGTTTAGTGTAATGTCGCGGCGGTAAGTCTGCTCCGCGCCATGTGACAGGAACGCCGGGACGAGCATCCCGGCGGCCCGGCTTCGCGAGGGGATCAATGCCGGCACAATTCGACGCGATCATCATCGGCGCGGGCCAGGCTGGCCCATCGCTCGCGGGCCGGCTGACTGCCGCCGGGATGTCGGTCGCGATGATCGAGCGCAAGCTGTTTGGCGGCACCTGCGTCAACACCGGCTGCATACCGACAAAGACGCTCGTCGCCAGCGCCTACGCGGCGCATATGGCGCGGCGTGCCGCCGATTTTGGCGTCACTTTGTCCGGTCCCGTCGGGGTCGATCCAAAAGCGGCGAAGGCCCGCAAGGACGGCGTGGTGCAGCGCTCGCGCAGCGGGGTCGAGACCTGGCTAAAAACCATGGCGCGCTGCACCGTGTTCGAAGGCCACGCGCGGCTCGAGTCGCCGCATGAGGTCAGCGTCGGCGACGCGCGCCTTACGGCGCCGCGCATCTTTATCAATGTCGGCGGGCGGGCGGTGTTGCCCAATTTGCCCGGCATCGATCGTGTGCCGCACCTGAACAACCGCTCGATCCTCGAACTTGAGGAGCTACCGCGCCATCTGGTCATCATTGGCGGCAGCTATATCGGTCTCGAATTCGGCCAGATGTACCGCCGCTTTGGCAGCCAAGTGACGGTCGTCGAGATGGCGCCGCGGCTGATCCATCACGAAGACGAGGACATTTCCGCGGCCGTGAAGGACATCCTCGAAGCCGAGGGGATCGCCGTTCGCCTCAACGCCGAATGCATACATTTCGCGCCGCATGGCGAGGATATCGCCGTCGGCGTGGCGTGCACCGAGGGCGCGCCGGAAATCCTCGGATCGCATGTCCTGCTCGCGGTTGGTCGCCGGCCGAACACCGACGATCTCGGTCTCGACAAGGCGGGGGTGGCGCTCGACGCGCGCGGGCACGTCGTCGTCGACGACGAGCTCAAAACCAATGTGCCGGGCATCTGGGCTCTCGGCGATTGCAACGGTCGCGGCGCCTTTACCCACACCTCGTATAACGATTTCGAGATCGTCGCCGCCAATCTGCTCGACAATGACAAGCGCCGCGTCAGCGACCGGATTACAGCTTACGCGCTCTACATCGACCCCCCGCTCGGCCGCGCCGGGATGAGCGAGACCGAAGCACGCCGCGCCGGACATAAGATCCGCGTCGGCCTGCGGCCGATGGACAAGGTCGGACGGGCGGTCGAAAAGGGCGAGACCAAGGGGTTCATGAAAATCGTCGTCGATGCCCAGAGCGAGGCGATCCTCGGCGCCGCGATCCTCGGTGTCGGCGGTGACGAGGCGATCCACGGCATTCTCGACATGATGTATGCGGGCCGGCCCTACACAAAACTGCAGCGCACCGTGCCGATCCATCCGACGGTATCGGAACTGATCCCCACCGTGCTCGGCGAACTGGGCCCAGCGCTTTAGCGTCCTCGGGCTCCGAGCGCCGAGATGGAGCGAATAACTCAGGCTGAAGCGCTTCGACTTAAACTGATCTTGCGCTAATCGGCATGCCGGCTACCCGCGCTTGACGGCTGAGGCGGCACGAATCGTGCAGCCTTTCCAGCAAAATTCGGCACCTAGGGACGGAAACAATCGCCTTGCGGACGACGCGGTAACCCGGGTTTTGCAGGGATTGGACGATGGTGGGTGTGAGTTGGAAACGACGCGATCTGCTCAAGATCGCGGGCGCGATCACGGCAGCGCCGCTGTCGAGCGCCTGGCTGCGCGACGCGAAAGCCGCTCCCGACGGCACATTGACGGTCGCGATATCAGACAATCCGCTGACCTGCGACCCGATCAACATGGCGAGCCACGACACCGAGATCCTGTCGCAGGTGATCTGGGAGAACCTGGTCGATGTCACGGTCGACGGCAAGCTTGTGCCGCAACTCGCCAAGGCGATGCCCGAGGTATCGGAAGACAAGCTCAGCTACGCGTTCGAGCTGCGCGACGACGTCTATTTCCAGGACGGGCAGAAGCTCACTTCCGAGGATGTCAAATACAGTTTTGAATACATGCTCGACCCAGTTCACAAAGCCGGGCGGCGGCCGGTGTTCAGCCGGTTGTCGCATGTGGAAATCGATAGCCCGACCAAACTGCGGATGATCTTGAAGGAGCCGTTCTCCCCTTGGCTCTACTTCCTTTACAAGCATATGGGGATTTTCCCGGCCGGGTCGCGGGAGAAATACGGCGAGGATTATTTCAAGCTGAGCCCGAAAAACGTCGGCACCGGGGTCGGCATTTTCGAGGAATGGAAGCCGAACGATTATGTGAGCTTTGTCCGCAATCCGAATTACCGGCAAAAAGGCAAACCCGGCTGGGAAAGGCTTGTCGTACGGATCGTCCCCGAGGACGCTTCCCGGGTGGCCTATCTGCTGAGCGGCCAGGCGGACATCATCGGCGCGCCGCCGCCGCGCGATTTCGCCCGGCTCAAGACACGACCGCACATCCAAGGCGAGACGCGCGCGACTTTTGGCGGGTGGAGCGTGTTCCTGATGAACGATCTCACCCCGCCGTTTGACGACGTCAATTTTCGCCGCGCGATATCGCACGCCGTCGACCGCAAGACGATTTGCGAGAAGATCTATTACGGGCTGGTCGAGCAATCGGGGATTCCGGCACCGGCATCGAGCTGGTGGTACGACAAGCAGGCGGACGATTCGGTCGCCTACGATCTCGACAAGGCAAAGTTTTACCTGAAGCAGTCGAAATACGCGGATTCGCCAAAATTCGATCTGATGTCGAGTTCGGTGCCCTACCTGCTCGACGCCAAGGATTGCGTCGTTTTTCTGCAGTCAGAGCTCGCGAAGATCGGCATTACCGTCACCTTGCAGACGGCGGACAACGCGGTCATCCAGACAGCGTTCGCGCGCGGCGAATTCGCCGCGATGTTCCGCAACATCATGTCGCCCGGCGATCCGACCTACTTCATCACCTCGTCGTTCACCCCCGATCAGTACATGTCAAAGGTCAGCGGCTATACGAACCCGAAGATCGAGGAATTGCTGAAGATCGTCTTCGCCGAGGATCTGAACAGCGAACAGGAAAAACTGAAGCCGGTGTTTGCCGAGATGATGCGGCTGTTAGCCGACGAATCGCCGTTTGTGTGGGTCGGCTATTTCAATGCGACCAATCTGTGGCGCGATCGGGTCAAGAATTTCAAACCGAGCCGCGGGCTGACGATCAACGTCAACGACGTCACGCTCGGCGCCTAAGCCCGCCGAATTCGCCATGCTGTCGCTCGCCCTGCGTCGCACCGCCTTTTCGCTGTTCTCGCTGCTGATCGTAAGCCTGGTGCTGTTCGTGCTGACCCGGTCCATCCCGGATTCGCCGGCGCGCATCGTCCTTGGCGACCAAGCGACCGACCAGCAGATCGTGCAATTCGACCGCGATCACGGGCTCGATCGGCCGATCCTAGTCCAGTACGTGAATTGGCTGCGGCGGCTGACGCTGCGCGCCGATCTCGGGAACTCCTTCACCACCGGCCGCGACATGAACCAGCAGATCGCCGATACCTTGCCGGTGACGATGGAGATCGTAGCGATCGCTTTTGTCGCCGCGACGCTGCTCTCTGTGATGCTCGGCACGTTGTCGGCGCTCTATCGCGACAGCCCGATCGATTACCTCGCCCGGTTGATCGCGGTGCTCGGTGTGTCAGTGCCGGGGTTTTGGCTCGCTTTGGTGCTGATCCTGTTTTTCGCGGTCGATCGCGACTGGTTTCCGCCCGGCGGGGTCGTACCGTTTAGCGAGGACCCGGCGCAGCATCTCCTGTCGATCGTGCTGCCATGCCTGTGCCTTGGATCGTTCTATCTGGCGGTCCTGACGCGCATGACGCGGTCGAGCCTGCTCGAAGTGCTCGGCCTCGACTACATGCGGACGGCGCGTGCGTCGGGGCTGCACCCGGCCCGGGTGCTTACCTACGCGCTGCGCAACGCGCTGGTGCCGGTGGTGACGATCGGCGGCGTGTCGTTCGGCCATATGTTCGGCTGGGCGCTGATCATCGAGCAGATCTTCAACATCGACGGCATGTCGCGCGCATTGCTGACCGCGATCCAGCAGCGCGACTATTCGATGGTGCAGGCGGTGGTGATGATGTTCACGCTGGTCTTTGTCGGCGCCAATCTGATCGCCGATTTGATCAATGGCTGGCTCAACCCGCGCCTCGCCGCGGCGGCATGACGAGGCTCGTTTCACGGTTCCGCTGGCTCGTCGCTTCGTGCGGCGGTCCGGCCGGGTTTTCCGGGGCCTGCGTCATCGCGCTGCTATTGGTCATGGCGCTGGGCGCGCCGCTGCTCGCGCCGCACGACCCGCTGCAGGTCAGCATCGTGGACCAGCTCGAGGAACCGGGCGAAGGCCATTGGCTCGGCACCGACCAGACCGGCCGCGACGTGCTGAGCCGCATCCTCTGGGGCAGCCGCGCCTCGCTGACTGTATCGGCCTTGGCGGTGGTGATCGGTCTTGCCGGCGGTGTGCCGATCGGTCTGATCGCCGGGTTTTTCCGCGGCGGCTGGCTTGAGCAGGCGATCATGCGGACGCTCGAGGCGATCTCGGCCATCCCGATCCTGATCTGGGCGATCGCGCTGGTCGGCATCGTCGGGGTCAAGGACGTGCAACTCGGTCCGCTGACAATCACCAACGAGACAAAGCTGCTCGTCATGCTGGGGCTGCTCTATATCCCGACCCTGGCGCGGCTGACCTATACGAGCGCGTTGAGCGAGTCGCAGGCCAATTATGTCGCCGCCCGCCGCCTTCAGGGCGTCAGCGGCATGCGTATCATGTTTTCCGACGTGCTGCCCAACTGCCTGTCGCCGGTGATCGTCCAGGCCACCTTGCTGTTGGCGATCGGCATCATCATCGAGGCAGCAATCAGCTTTGTCGGGCTTGGCGTGCAGCCGCCGACCCCGAGCTGGGGCAACATGCTGGCGAGCGCCCGCGACTATCTGCTGTCCGGGGAGTGGTGGCTGTCGGTGTTTCCCGGCGCGGCGATCTCGATCACCGTCATCGGGTTCAATCTGCTCGGCGACGGGTTGCGCGACCGGCTCGACCCGCGCCATATCGCCTCGGAGGCCGGGCGGTGAGCGAACCGCTGCTGCATGTCGATGGGCTCCGCGTGAGTTTTGGCGCACGCGGAAACGAGCGCGAGGTGGTGCGCAACGTCGATTTGCGGATCGAGCGCGGCGAGGTCGTGGGGCTTGTCGGCGAGTCCGGGTCAGGCAAGAGCCTGACCGCCTTGGCGATCATGCAATTGCTGCCGACCGGTGCCCGCGCCAGCCACGGCCGCATCCTGTTCGACGGCGTCGACCTCTTGCGATTGCCGCGGCGAGCGATCAACGAGCGGCGCGGCCGCGACATCGCGATGATCTTTCAGGACCCGCTGATCGCGCTCAACCCGACGATCCCGATCGGCCGGCAGATCTATGATTGCATCCGCACGCATGCCGATCTCGGCCATCGGCCCACATTGATGCGGGTCGAGGAGCTGCTGGCCCTGGTCGGCATCGCGCATCCCCGCGAGCGGACCCGCGCCTACGCGCACGAGCTGAGCGGCGGCATGCGCCAGCGGGTGATGACGGCGCTCGCCATCGCCTGCGGACCCAAATTGCTGATCGCGGACGAGCCGACAACAGCGCTCGACGTCACGGTGCAGGCGCAGATCATGACGATGCTCGACCGCATCCGGAACGAACTCGGGCTCGCGGTGCTGTTCATCAGCCACAATCTCGATCTCGTCGCGGAAATCTGCGACCGCACGTTTGTCATGTACGCCGGCAGTGTCGTCGAAAGCGGCCCGGTCGAGACGCTGTTTGCCGCGCCGAAACATCCCTACACGCGACAATTGCTGCGGTGTATCCCGCGCCTCGACTGGGCGACCGGGCCGATGCCGACCATTCCCGGCCTGCCGCCGCGCTTTGGTGAATTGCCGCCGGGCTGCGCCTTCGCGCCGCGCTGCGATGCGGCCGACGCCCGATGCGGTGCGGAAACCCCACCAGTCTGGCGCGAGCCGGGACATATGGCGGTGTGCTGGAGGGCGGCGTGATCGCCGCAGCGCCGCTCTACGAACTGCGCGATATCCGCAAGGAATACGTGCTGCGCCGTGGATTGCTCGAACGGTTCACGCGATCGGAACGACGCATCGCGGCGGTCGACGGCGTATCGCTCGCGATACCGCGCGGGGAAATTTTTGGCCTTGTCGGCGAGAGCGGCAGCGGCAAATCGACCCTGGGCCAGATCCTGGTGCGCCTGATCGAACCGAGTTCGGGGCGGCTGTTCTATCGCGGCGCCGATGTCGCGGCGTTGTCCGCCGCCGAGCGCCGCGAATTCCGCCACTGCGTGCAGATGGTCTTTCAGGACACCAACTCGTCGCTCAACCCGCGCAAACGCATCCGGCGCGTGCTGAGCGAGGCGTTGCGGGCGCGCGATGCCGATAAGCGCCAGACAGCGTCGGCGATGCGCGTGGAAATGGCCGGGCTGATGCACCAGGTTGGGCTCGATGCGGTGTTGCTCGACCGCTTCCCGCACGAATTGTCGGGCGGCCAGCGCCAGCGGATCGGCATCGCCCGAGCACTGGCGATGGCGCCCGAATTGCTGGTCGCCGACGAGCCGGTCTCCTCGCTCGACGTCTCGATGCAGGGCCAGATCGTCAATTTGTTGCAGAACCTGAACCGCGAGCTTGGCTTGACGATCTTGCTGATCAGTCACGATCTCGCGATCGTTGCCCGAATCTGCGTGCAAATCGCCGTCATGAAGAATGGCCAGATCGTCGAGACGGGACCGCCAAGCCGGGTTCTCGCCGCCCCTTCCCACCCCTACACGCGGACATTGCTCGATTCGATCCCGCGCGGCCTCCATGGCCGGCTCCGCGAGCAACCGCGGGACGAAGAGACCTGGGATCAATCGGCTTCACGCACGCTTGAACCCGAATTGAAGGCCGGCGAATAGAGCGCGCGCATTACCTAAGGAGCGCGTTGCTTCCACGAGCCCGTAACGCGGGCCTGGGGGCGCTCGACGGCGGCGCGGCTTTTTCCGCCGCAACGGGCTGCTCCGTACCGTAAACCGCGCGGAAGCCCCTCACCATGTCGTCGCGGCTTGGCGGCCGGGGAACATTCGCGGCCAGCCGCTCCCACAATCCTGGCTCCGTCGCGGCGCGGCGCAAAGCCTGCGCGAGCGCGATTTCGCTGCCTATTTCGAAGTGCAATCCATCGGCCTCATGCGTCACCCGTTCCGCCATCGCGCCGGCATTGGCGCAAATGACCGGCTTGCGGAACATCCAGGCTTCCGAGATGACCAGTGCAAAGGTTTCCAGCCAGATCGATGAGACAACGCACCAGTCGACGCGTGCCATGCGTTGGCGCAGCTGATCGACCTGATACGGACCGTTTCTAAAGACGATCCGCTGATCGAATGGCAGCTTTTCTTCCACTGCGAAAAAAGCCTCGATCTCCGCCCGACACGCTTCGGTCGCGTACTGCAGATTCCCGCCATTGATCTCGATGACAAAGTCGGTGAAGCCTTCCACCCGAAGCTGCCGGACCGCACGCAAGATCAGATGCACACCCTTGATATCGATGAGCTGCCCGAAAAACCCGAAGCGGTTGCGTTTGGTTCGGTCATCGGTGACCAAACGGCCGTCACTGTAGTCACGCTGCCCATTAGTGACGTGCGTGATTTTGTTCGCATCGAGTCCCCAGCGGACAAAACGCTCGCTCATGAAGGCACTGGGTACAGTAAAAATATCGACCGCCGCCAGATGTCGCTTCACCCACATCTCGCGCACAAAAAATTGCTCGGGCGTCCGGTCGGGAAAGCATTGGTAACAGCGGACATGTGAAGCATGGCTGCACAGTGAACCATCGGTTCGCCGCACCAAATGGCCGTCGGCGTCGCAAATTGCGATGAATTCGTGAAACGTGAAGATGATGCGCGCGTTTGGCAGGGTCCGCCGCGTGACCGTCAGCAGATCCAATCCGAACAACAGGAAGTGATGAAAGTGGACGATATCCGGCTGCACGAGTTCGAGAAATTCCACGAATGCCGCCACCAGGACTGGAACTGTGGCTTTGTGCCAGATGAAATCGTAACCGCGGCTAAGGTAGAGGAATTCGTTGTCGCGCTGGTCGAACCCGGTGATGCGCGCGCCGCTCTTGAACAGAAACCCGCAACTTTCATCAACCGCTGCCAGCAATATCGGTTCGACGTCCGGCAGGTCCTTCAACCCCTCGAACAGCTCGTAGCAAATCTGTTGTGATCCCCCCTTCATTAGCTCGGGGTGAAATGGGCTGACGAGAAGTATTTTCACGAAATGGCTTCCCGCCTGACCATTGCCGGTGAACGACCGCTTCTCCGCGGCGCGGGCGGTTCCGCGAGACCGTCCGACACCAGTCGCGTCGGCGATCGCCCGACCAGCCCATCCAGAATGAAATCCCGCCAGGTGTCGGTGAAGCGCCAACGGTTCACCATCGACCCACCTTCATGAGCCGGATGTCGCACGGCCCCCTTCCCCTCGAGGTGCCAGAATGGCACGCAATGCATCCAGGGCGTCTGGCCATGTTGCACACTCCGCAGGCACAAATCGGCATCCTCATAATGGCCAAAAACGTAGTCGGGCGAGAACCCGCCCAGCGTCTCGAACCAGGCCCGGTCGATCGACATAAATGCGCCAGTAACCGCCGGCACGGCACGGGACGTCAGGAAGGCGGGAGTCGCGGGTGGCGCGCCTTTCGCGTAGTGCTCGACGCGGATCATGTCGTACTCGTCGACCCGACCGGCGTGGACTGACAGACCGACGTCAAAATCAAAATACATGCCGGCATGCATCAGCGACCCATCGTCGTAATAGAGCGGCACGCCGAACAGTTTGGTCTGTTCCGGCGGCAGGTCGGCGACGATGGCGCTATGGCGGGTCGGCCAATCGCGCTCGCGCGGAAAGACGTCCGGGTTAACGACCAGGAGGCGGTCGCTTCGCGCTTGCGCGGCCGCGGCGTTGTTCGCCGCGCCAAACCCGGCATTGCCAGGCAGAAGGACCAAAGTGATGTCGACCCCGTAAATTTGCGAAGCCATCGTTGCTTCCTGCGACAGCCGCTCGGCGAGTTCCGGGCTGTTCGAGACGTAGATGAACTCGTACCTCTCGATCCCCGGGCATGCGGAGAAGGCGGCGGCCTGCAGGAATAGGTATTCGGGTTTGCCAAACAGACAGACGATGATCGATCCATCCAGGCGTCGGGCGTGATCCCCGAAGCGCATGACATGGGCACCTCGGGTGATGTCGGTCGAAATCTCCTTATTGTGTCGCGATAGAACGTTGCCCAAGCCGCCTTTTAGCTGCCGAAAAGCTTCCACTTGGTAATTAAAGAAATAGCGGGAACTGGCTAAATATGCGCACGCATGATCGCGCAATTGTTGATCGTCAATATATCGAGGACTGACGTCGAACGTTTTGTCATTGTTATCGACCCAGAGGTGCAGCCGCACAGTCTCTGACGGAGCAAGCGGCTGTTCCGTGTGAAACATCGTCCAAAATCCAAGAAGCTTGCCTTCGGTCACAGAGGCGGCCGGTTCGGCATCTTCGCGTCGGCAACGCGCGATACAATCGGTCGCGGCGACGATCTCATTGCCCTTCGACCAGGCGATCGCGCGCAACGGCTTGACCGTGTCGGCGATCCAACCAATGACCAAGCACCACCCGTTTGGCGAAATCAGCACCGTATCGACATGACAGAGGGGGAAATCCGGGCCGTCTCGTGACGGCAGCGCGCCGAGATACTCCGGCTTGATGAGCCGGCCTTCGCGTACGCCATGCGTGAAATAATGGGCTCGGCCGGATTCCCATACCCCCTGCGTGACCGCCTCGGCGATATCGGGATACGCCATCAGGTAGCGCTCTTCGTCAAATCCGTCACCCGTCGGAGCGGGTTCGGTGGCAGATTGGTGGCCCGTCTCCGGCTCACGCTCCCGCGGAGCCTGTTCTTCCGTCGGTCTTACGACACGGGAGAACAGCTTACGGTGAGGCCTGGGGCGTCCAGCGTTCATCTCGCACACGCGATGTCATCAACGGCGCCGATGGTGCGCGCTGAAAACTACCATGACATACCTTTGTAGGAAGAGATGGAATATGTCTCGCTCGCCAAGCCGATGCGGTCGGCGGAGCGCCCTAACGTTGATCCCCGACAGGCAGCTCAGCCGCGGAGCGTCTCCCGAACGCGTCGCAAATCGTCATCCATAGCGTCCGACAATTGTTCCGCGACGATTTTGGCTACCTTCGACAGCGGCTTGCGACCATCGATCGCCAGAGACACCGTTTGCGGCTCCGCGCCCTTGTCGCGCACCGGGACAAAAATCAGCGTGTTGGCGAGTATCTCCGGCGCGGCGTCGAGTTCCGAGGTGAACGCGACGTAGTCGCCGCCCCGCGCCAGTAGCTTGACCAGCTGCAGCGAGTTCGTCTCGATCATCTTTTGGTCGCTGGCGAAGAGCCAGCCGTGGCGCGCTTCGAGATAACGGCGGATCGCCAGCATCCTGCTCTGCAGCGCAATCGGATAGACGACGACCTCCTGCAGGCTGATCGTTTCGTGCCCGGCGAGCGGATGACCCGGCGCGACGACGCAGCCAAAAGGCAGATCGCGACGCCAGAGCACATGCATGTCGCGATGCGGCGGAAGGTTGAACGCCGCGATAATGTCGGCATTTCCCATCAGCAGCGCAGCCTGGGCTTCGTCGGTGCTGGCGATTTGGATCTCGAGCGAGATTTGCGGGTATTGCGTGGCCATCTCGGTCACGATCCGCGGCAGAAAGCCGTTCGCGTGGCTATCCATCGCGACGAGGCGCACATGGCCCTGGTTGATCCCTTGCAGCTGCTTCAGTTCGGCGACCGCGCGCCGCTCGTCGGCTCCCCAGCGGCGCGTCAAGGTGACGACGTTGTCGCCCGCGGGGGTTAGCCGCATACCCTTTGGAACGCGCTCGAACAGCGCCACGCCAAGCTCACGTTCCAGCGTCAGAATCTGGCGATCGATCGCCGAAGCGGCGATGTTCAATTCCTTGGCCGCGCGCTGGATCGAGCCCGATCGCGCGACCTGATCGACATAGCGCAGCACGGTCGGGACCAGCGAGCCTCGCATCGCAAAACCTATTCTAATTTTGCGTACGGAGAATTGCCGAGACTGCGCTGGACGGCAATCCTCCGCGAGGCCAGCATGAGCTCAGCATATTGGTTACCGGCGTCATTAGGCGCGCGGCACGGCCCATCGACGGAAAGGAACAGCGATCGTCACATCTCGTTCCCACCGCCTCCGGCTCGACGGTATCACCCATCGTTTCAACGGTTTCACCGCGGTACGCGACATCGATCTCGATATCGCGGGCGGTGAGCTGGTTGCGCTGCTGGGGCCGTCGGGTTGTGGGAAATCGACGCTGTTGCGGATCGTCGCCGGCTTTGTGCGGCAGAGCGAGGGCCGCGTTCTCTTTGACGATGCCGTTGTCGACGCCCTGCCGCCCGCGGCGCGCGGTGTCGGCATCGTGTTTCAGAACTACGCGCTCTTTCCGCACATGACGATCGCCGAGAATGTGGCCTACGGGCTGCGCGCGCATCGATGGCCGCGCGACAAGATCGCACCGCGCGTCGCCGAGATGCTCGCGCTGGTCCACATGAGCGAATTCGCCGAACGCAAGCCGCGTCAACTCTCCGGTGGGCAACAACAACGGGTCGCGCTCGCGCGGTGCCTGGCGATCGATCCCAAGGTGCTGCTGCTCGACGAACCTTTTGGGGCGCTCGACAAAAATTTGCGGCTCGACATGCAGATCGAGGTGAAGCGGCTGCAGCGCGAATATGGCATCACGACGATCCTCGTGACCCACGACCAGGAAGAAGCCCTGTCGATGGCCGATCGCATCGCCGTGATGTCGCGCGGACAGGTCGAGCAGATCGCGACGCCGACCGAAATCTACGACCGGCCGCAGACGTTGTTTGTCAACGAGTTCGTCGGCACGACAAACCTGCTGCCCGGCACCGTCGACATTTTGGCGTCGGGACAACCCGCGGTGCGGCTCAACGACGGCGCGATGCTCCCCGTGGTGCTGGACGAGCAGATCGCCTTGGGCGCCGAAATCGTCGTCTCCATCCGGCCCGAGCAGCTGCGCATCGAGCCGACCGCCTCGGCGGGTGGCCTTGCCGCCATCGTCAAGACCGTGATGCCGCTTGGCGCCCATGTCGTCTATGACGTCGCGCTCGCGGAGGGGCTCTCGCTTAAGATCAGCGAGCCGCGCGAAGCCGGCATCGAATTGCGCCAGGTAGGCGCTGCAATTTTCTTAAAGCCGGCATCGCCCGCCGCGTGCCGCGTCTTTCCGTCATCCTGAACATTCCAAAGAGGATACCGCCATGAAGCTCACGATCGATCGCCGCCAGCTGATGCAGAGCGCCGGCATTCTTGGCCTCGCGATGGGCGCGCCGCGCCTCGCGCTTGGTGAGGAGAAGACGCTGGTCGCCGCGACGTTTCCCGGCACCTGGAGCGAGGCGGACCGCAACGTCCTCCTGCCGGCGTTCAAAAAGAAGACCGGGGCAACGGTGACGCAATCGATCATCCTCGGCACCGACCAGGTCTCGCGACTTGTCGCCGCCAAAGGCAACAAGCCGCCGTTTGATGTCGCATTCTTTGATGCGCCACAGGTGATCGATGCCGTGCGCGAAGGGCTGATCGTCGAATACCCGGTCGCCAAGTCGCCCAATTTCAAGGAATTGCTGCCGAGCGCGCAGGACAAATGGGGCCCCAAGATCACGATGCAGGTGATCGGCATCGGCTACAACCCGACCAAGATCACCACGCCGCCGACGAGCTGGGACGACCTGCTCGATCCGAAATACAAGGGCCGCGTCGGGCTCACAGCGCTCAACAGCCAGCTCGGCATCGCGTTTCTCGTCGAGGTGAACCGCGTCAAGGGCGGTACCGACGAGAATTTCGACCCGGCCTTTAAATACCTCGCGCAACTCTTGCCCAATGTCGGGGCGATCGCAGCCAATCTCGGCGCTTATGCAACACTGTGGCAGCAAGAGCAGGTCGATATCGCGCCGTACAATTTCAATTTTGTTCAGACATTGAAGGCCAAGGACGTGCCGGTCGAACTGTCGATCCCGTCGAGCGGCGCTGTCGGCTGGTCGACAAGCCTGCATCTCGTCGCCAACGCGGCAGAGCCCGATCTTGCCGTGCAGTACATCGATCTGCATCTCGACGCGGCAATCCAGGAACAGTTGATGAAGTCGCCGTATGACGCGATCCCGACCAATGCTCATGTAAAACTTGAGGGCGGCATCACTAAGACATTGGCAAAAAGCCAGGATGACCTCGCAAAAATCCGCACCATCGATTGGGAAAAGATCAACCCGCAGCGCGGCGCGCTGATCGATCGCTTCAATCGCGAGATCAAGCTCTAAAGCCGGAATCGGATGGGCGCGTCCAATTCCCCGCTGGCGCTGCCGTTGGCGGCGGTCTTTACCGTCTGCTTTGTCGCGCCGCTTTTTGTGCTCCTCGTGCTGTCGCTGCACGGCGATGTCGCGATGACGAATTGGAGCTTGCTCAATTACCTGAGCTTTTTCACCGATCGCTTTAGCTACTCGATCCTGATCGACACGCTGCTGCTCGGGGTCAAGGCGACGCTGGTCTGCTTTATCTTTGGCTTTCCGGTGGCGTGGCTCAGTGCGCGGGTTAACGCGCGTTGGCAGAGCATCCTGCTGTTTCTGGTCATCCTGCCGATCCTGACGAGCGTCGTCGTCCGCACGTTCTCGTGGATCGTGATCCTCGGCCGCTACGGCGTGTTGAACCAGATCGCCCTTGGTCTCGGGCTGGTTAGCGAGCCGCTGCGTCTGCTCTACACCGAAACCGGCGTCGTGATGGTGCTGGCGCAAGTGCAGATGCCGCTGATGGTACTGCCGATCCTGAGCGTCCTGTCGAAGCAGGACCCCAATCTCGCCGACGCCTCGCGCGCGTTGGGCGCCGGGGAGTGGCGGACGCTGTGGAAGATCACCTTGCCGCTGGCGATACCCGGCATTGTCGCCGGCTGCATCCTGACCTACGCCGCGAGCGTCACGGCGTTCGTGACGCAATCGCTGATCGGCGGCGCGCGGCTGATCTATATGCCGCTCGACATTTATCAGCAGGCGGTCGGCGCGAATAATTGGCCCTACGCCGCCGCGCTCTCCATCATCTTCATGGTCAGCGTCATGGCGGTCGTGGCGATCCTCAACGCGGTCGGGCGACGGAGCGAGACCCATGGCCGGGCATAGCAAGGTTCCCTGGGATTCGGTTTCGATCAACGCCGTATTCGGTCTGTTATCGGCGGTGGCGCTGCTGTTTCTCGTCGCGCCGACGCTGATCGTGCTGATCACCTCATTCACCGCCTCGGAATCGTTGCGCTTTCCGCCCGCGGGGCTGTCGTTGCGCTGGTACGCCGCACTGATCGATGCCGATCAGATGCAGCGCGCAGCGTGGAACAGCCTCGTCGTCGCCTTCTGGACGACGATGATCTCGGTCGTGCTCGGTACCGCCGCGTCACTGGCGATCGCGCGCAGCCGGGCGCCGCTGATGCGCGCCGCCGATCTGCTCTTCATGTCGCCGCTGTTGCTGCCGGCGCTCGCCTTCGGGTTCGCGGCGCTGATTTTTATCAACAAGCTCGGCTTTAGCCCGAGCATCCCGCTGCTTGTGCTTGGCCATGTGATCGTCTGCGTGCCGTTTGTTCTGCGCACGACGCTCGCCTCGCTGTCGCAGCTCGATCCCGGGCTCCTCGAAGCGTCGGAAAGTCTCGGCGCGCCGCAATGGATGACCTTTTGGCGGGTGACGCTACCGCTGATCTCGTCCGGGGTCGGCGCCGGGGCTTTTCTCGCTTTTGTCGCGTCGTTCGACAATGTGCCGGTATCGCTGTTTCTCGCCGATGAGCGCAGCGAAATGCTGCCGATCCATTTATGGCAGCAGATCGAGACCAATCTCGATGTGCGCACGGCGGCGGCCTCCGGCGTGATCGTGATCGGGACGCTGATCTTGATGGTGCTCGCCGAGAAATTCGCCGGGCTGACGCGGCAGATGCGGTAATGAAGCAAAAACTGACGCTTGGGTTCCTAAACGCGATGTCTACGGGCGCGTTCGTGGCCGCGCTGGCGAATGTGTTCGAGCATTCGCCGTGGATCGCCGAGGCGGCGGAGCACGCGCGCCCGTTCGCCAGCCTCGCCGATCTACGCGACGCTCTTGTTGCGGTCATCGATAAGGCGCCCGCGGCGCAGCGCCTGGCGCTGATCGGCGCTCATCCCGATCTCGCCAACCGCACCCAGCGCGCCGCCGGACTGACCGTGGAATCGACCGCGGAGCAGGATGGCGCCGGGCTCGACCGGCTGTCGGCCGCCGAATTCACCCTGTTTGAGCAGGCCAACACGGCCTACAAAGAAAAATTCGGGTTTCCCTTCATCCTGTGCGTACGCCGGCATACCAGGGATTCGATCCTCGACGCATTTGCGCGGCGACTGGCGAACCCGCCCCAGCAGGAGGAGCAGGAATCGATCCGCGAGATCGGCCGGATCGCGACCCTGCGGCTCGCCGAACTGGTCGAGGACGAAACGCCGCTTCCGGTCAACGGCCACCTGTCGACGCATGTGCTCGACACGCATGGCGGCCGGCCCGCCGCCGGGGTCGAACTCGAACTGATCGAGCTATCGCGGCACGGGGCAAGCCGGCTTCTCGTCAAAACCGTCACCAATGCCGACGGCCGGACCGATAGCGCGCTGATCGAGGGTCGGCCGGTGCCGATCGGCAGCTACGAATTGCGGTTCCATATCGGCGCCTACTTCGCCGGCCGCGGGATGGCGCTGAGCGAGCCGCCTTTTCTCGATGTCGTCCCGGTCCGGTTTGGCGTCTCGGAACCCGAGGCTTACCTGCACGTACCGTTGCTCGTCACGCCGTGGAGCTACACGACCTATCGCGGCAGCTAGACGGCGGATCGATCCCGCGATTGACGTTGACCGCGCTGCACTGATCTAAGCAAAAGCTGCTAGAAAGGCTATTCCCGGCGAGGGATAGGTGACGCATGGAGCTGATCTGCTACCTCCATCCCGGGTGGGAACCGCTGATCCGTCCCGCGGAAGCCACCCGCGACTGGATGACCGCGACCCCCGAGGCCTTTGCCTATCGGTGCCTGCCACTCAACATCGCCAATGCTCATGGCTGGGAAGTGCTGTCGCCGTGCACCTTCGAAGCGCGCTGGTGGGGCGGAACCGAAACCGATCAGGTGGAGATCCGGCTAGGGCCCGATGCGAAGACGCCGATGGCGCCGGTTTCGCTGTTCGGACAGGGCATCCTCACGTTTCATATTCCGGGCTTGTTTCGCACGCCCCCCGGCTGGAACCTGTGGATCGGCGGCTCGCCCAACCGGCCGAAAGAATACCTTTATCCGCTGACCGGTGTCGTCGAAACCGATTGGGCGCCCTATACTTTTACGATGAACTGGCGGTTTACCCATAGCTACCGCTGGGTGCGTTTCGAGGCAGGAGAACCGATCTGCTTTTTCTTTCCGGTGCAGCGCGGCTATCTCGAAAAAATCACGCCGAACTTTGTGCCGATGGAGGCCGATCCCGAGGTGCTCGATCAGTTCAAGACCTGGAGCCGGTCGCGTGACGAATTCCACGCGCGGATGGCGCGCGAGCTGCCGCAAGCC
>Ga0181537_10000387_pt1 | contig 41484 bp, 29 predicted proteins | sample PEATcosm2014_Bin_39_FD_119765 | JGI IMG/M metagenome (GOLD analysis project Ga0181537, IMG submission 119765) | Peatland microbial communities from MTU Mesocosm Facility, Houghton, MI, USA - PEATcosm2014_Bin23_10_metaG | ecosystem: Environmental > Terrestrial > Soil > Wetlands > Peat | place...
AGGCTGCACTGTTGATGAAATCTCCATCGGGTCGAACCGTGATGTGCCTCACTGTCGGCTCGGGTGCGCTGCTTGGCCTTCCGGCTCTCGTTGGACGTGAGAAGTACACTTTGACCGCGATGGTCAGAAACGGGTCCAAGATCCGGTACGTGTCCAGAGAAGAATTTGAGAACCTCATCCAGGCTGAGCCTTCACTTTATCCCAGCTTATTGACGGTTTTGGCGAGCGAAGTGCGCTTAGCGCGCATGGCGCTCTCTAACGCGTAGCGCTCGATTCAGTTTGTTCCCAAACTCTCCAACTCCCGCAGCAAATGCAAGGCCTTGGATTGCGTGGCGGCACGATCGATCAATGCCCCCTGCCGACGCCAGGCTGGAGTCAAAGAAGAAATGATCTCATGGGCCAACGCTGCCACTTCGGCCTCGTACAAGGCCAGCCTCGCCCTCATCACTTCTATCGTTGGTTTTTCAGCAGAATCCCACGTCATTTCGCACCTCAGGTCTGAGTTTCCTGAGGTTGAAGCCGCGACTGTCTGCGAAGCTGTTCGGGAGTTTCGTGTTGTATCCGAAGTGCGATCTCTTCGGCTTCATTCACCATCTGGCGAAGTCCTGCTAAATCCCCGTCAATTATGGCCCGCTTAATCTCCTTTAATTTCTGGAGTAACGCAATTGTGTACTTCGTGGCCCGTACCTCTGAGCTGAGAGTCCCATGAGGTAACTGATATAGATGTGATTTGCGTCACCAGAGAATTTTTGAGGGAAACATCGACTGAAAGTAGTGTGATTCAAATCACTTGAGGAGCACCAGAAGAGAGACATGATGTTTCTGGAAGCCGAGATCGAATGGAAATTGCGGATAGAACGCTCCGTTGCACGGACTGTGGCCAAGAATTTGTTTTCACAGCAGGCGAACAGACCTTCTTTCAAGACAAGGGGTTCACAAACGACCCGAAGCGGTGTAAACCGTGCAAGGCGAAGCGGAGTAACGGTCGAGCGCGACAGGAGACTCATGCCAAATGTGCTCAGTGCGGAAAAGACACCACGGTACCCTTCAATCCCACGCAAGGCAGACCGGTTCTTTGCCGCGTATGCTTCCGCGCGCTATGAATAGCTCCGCTTGGAAAGTGAACCAAACAGTCTAGCGGCTCCAACCGATTCTCAATCTCAAACTCGCTTTGAGCAGTTCGCCTCGGAGTATTTTCGCGAAATCCCTTTGTTTCGGTCAAAAATGTATAAGCGATTAATACGGCCAGATCTCGTCTCCAAGGATTGTTGTCATTTGCCTACCTGCTCGCTGTTGCGTACGACAATCTCTGGCACTCCCTTGTAGTCTTGAATTGTGCCTGACGCACAAAGTTGCGCTCCAACACGCGGCAACTCTCCTACACTACTTAGATCGTCTCCCCAAATAAGGACTGTGAAGATCTGATTTGGGTACGGAACATCAAGATTGATGAACGTGGGTTGCCCGCGACTTGCTGTAGCTGTTCTCTCACCGGCAACCTTACCGCATACTTTTGCGTGCTCTCCAACATGGTTCTTAGCATCCGCGGCAGAGATCGATTGCGCCCGCGCAGAGACGGAGGGAATAGTCAGAATCAAGCATGTCAGAATTAGTATCTGCGGCGTTTTCAATCTTGCCTCCAAAATGCCCGCGCCATCCTGCTTTGCGCCAACGCTGGAATCATCAGAAGAGCTCCATATCGGAATAGACGAATCCTCTGCGTGCCAGAGCTAGTTTCCGTTCTTCGTAACGTTTCTTGGCTTCTTCCAGCGACGAGGTTCTGTCTGTCTCTTCCTCATCCCAGACGATTTGTCCGCTTTGTTCATCCCATCGCGCGCGCGCCTCTCGCACATAAAAGACCGGTTTTCCATCTAGCTTCGAATCGGAAAGGTTTAATTCGTAAAACTCTTGATCGCGCAGAGTTCCCTGAGGGTTTTCGCTTCTTGATAGCACTTCCTGCATGACAAGAATCATGCTCCTTTAGATCCCAAATGCGCAACCAGTGAAGCCTCGATGGACTTCGGAATCCTAAATTGGGGCGCCGATCGCTTCCATCAAATCTTGGGCTGATCGAAAACTTTTCCGATATTCCACCCTCCATGTTTGCCCACAGCAAAGTCGGACCGATCATATCCATTTCTGACAGAAAACAACTGCGCCCGACATTTGGAGCGCGGCATCTCCGGCGACGCGTCTAAATGATGAAGAAATAAATAATTTCCGGACTTTACCGGGCAATGCGGACAGCTGGAATTGAAATGGACGATATCCTAATTTTGTCGTCTGCACTGAAGTCCAAGACGTTCAGCTCAGACAGTTCCATCCAACGTGGACTCACATGCAAACGACGCCTTTGATCACCTCCGTCAACAACATCCGAGTCGCTCAATACGTCCGCATGTCGACGGAACACCAGCGCTACTCAACCCAAAACCAATCGGATGCGATCGCGAAATACGCTCAAGAGCGTGGCATGACGATCGTTAGAACGTTCTCCGATGACGGAAAGAGCGGATTGAATCTCGAAGGGAGAGCCGGCCTTCTTCGACTGCTATCCGAAGTTCAGAACGGACAAGCGGACTTCAACGCGATCCTCGTCTACGACATAAGCCGTTGGGGACGTTTTCAAGACGCCGACGAGAGCGGCTATTGGGAGTATGTTTGCAAGCGGGCTGGGGTCGCGATCCACTACTGTGCGGAGCAATTCGCGAATGATGGAAGTCTGCCCTCCGTCATATTGAAGAACCTGAAACGTACCATGGCGGGCGAATACAGCCGAGAGCTCTCAGTGAAGGTTTTTGCCGGTCAGTGCCGTCTCATTGAATTGGGATACCGGCAGGTGGTTCTGCAGGATTCGGACTTCGCCGCCTACTTATCGATCAGGAAGATCAACCCAAAGTGATCCTCGATCGAGGCCATCGCAAAAGCCTTCAGACTGATCGAGTTGTGCTCATTCCTGGACCCGATGATGAGCAGAAGATCGTCCAAGAAATCTATCGGGCGTTCGTTGACGAGAGGAAATCAGAAACGGAAATCGCTGATGACTTGAACCGACGCGGTGTTGAAAGCGCGACGGGTCGAGCTTGGACACGGGGAGTCGTTCATCAGCTCCTGATTAACCCTAAGTATGTCGGTTCCAATGTATACAACCGGAGGTCCTTCAAGCTCAAGCAACGGCGAGTCGTAAACCCCGAGGCCATGTGGGTAAGGAAGGATGGCGCCTTTCCTGCCATAGTGACTCTTGACCACTTTATCCAGGCCGGAAAAATCATCGAGGATCGAAGCCGCCGCTATTCCGAGAGTGAATTGATTGAGAAACTACGCGAACTTTATATCCAGAAGGGCAAGCTGTCGGGAATCTTGATCGACGAGATGGAAGCTTTCCCATCCAGCAGTGTCTACAGAACACGATTCGGATCGCTCCGGCGGGCATATTCCTTCGTCGGTTATACGCCGCTTTGTGACTACGCGTATATCGAGATCAATCGCGCGCTAAGAGCTGCGCATGCTCATCACGTTGCTGAGATTATCTCCGAACTATCAGCTAATGGCGCCAGTGTCGAGAGCAACCCCGACACCGGCATTCTTACCATCAATCAAGACTTTACGGCTGCGCTTGTAATCGCACGTTGTCGGACGCGCCCCAGTGGCCGCCATAGCTGGCTCATTCGATTGGAACACTCTCGGGGTTGCGACGTCACGATTGCCGCTCGGATGACCGACGATAACAACCGTATTTTGGATTACTACTTGTTGCCCAAGGAAGATGAACTCGCTCAAAGGATTCGTCTTGCCCCGGAAAACTCTCTCGTGTTGGATGTGTACCGTTTTGAAAACTTGAATCTTCTTTACAAGATCAGCCGGCGGATGAGGATCGGAGATGCTGCTTGAAGCGCAAGGAGCTTTGCGACGTTCCGATAAGCGAAATTCGGATAGTCAACCCGCGAACGCGCAGTAAGGTGCGATTTCAGACGATTGTGAGCAGCATCGAGTCCGTTGGTTTGAAAAAGCCGATTACCCTCACAAAGAGGGCTGTCGCCGAAGACGGAACACAATATGACCTTGTTTGCGGGCAAGGCCGGATCGAGGCATTTCTGGCGCTTGGCCAGGTAACGATTCCCGCCAATGTCATAGAAGCTTCAAGAGAAGACCAGTTCTTGATGAGCTTGATTGAGAATGTTGCTCGCCGCCCACCAACGAACAAAGACCTATTCCGAGAGGTCAAGAACCTCAAAGAGCGAGGTTACGACGTGCGAGAAATTGCGGCGAAACTCGGAAACGAGGCCAACTACATCTCGGCCATCGTTCACCTAATCGAGCATGACGGAGCCGCCTTGGTACAGGCTGTCGAAGGCAACAGACTACCCGTTAGCATCGCCGCACTCATTGCGAGCGCCGACGATCCTGGAGTGCAAAGCGCCCTTTCCAAGGCATATGAGAGCGGAGCGCTTCGAGGTGCACGATTTAAGGAAGCAAAGCGAATCATCGCTCGATACAGCGCCAAACGTCTGGAATCAGGACGACCGATGGCGAAGCAAACGCTAACTGCTGAGGCGTTGGTTCGTGAATACCAGCGTCGGACCAAGGAGCAGCAAGTGCTAGTCAAAAGAGCGGCGCTTACAAGGGAAAGGCTAGTGCTATTGAAATCAGCAATGCGAACCTTATTTGCAGACGATCACTTCGTCACTCTTCTTCGAGCCGAGCAGTTCCATGATGTCCCAGAGCCGCTTTTGAGCGAGAAAGCGTAACTACGAAGAATGGGAAAGACGTCGGTCCATATAGCTTTCGAGAAGGCAGAGTGCATTCTGCCCATAACAAGCATCATTCCTCAACGCGCCATTTCCACAGACTATCGTCAAAGCGCCAAGTACAGGCAAATCGCCAATTCGATTGCATCGGTTGGTCTCATTGAGGCTCTAGTTGTGTATCCCCGAAAAGTCGACGAATACCTCCTCCTTGACGGCCATTCGAGGTTTGACATCCTCAAATCGAGAGGAGTGCCGGAGGCGCGCTGTACGTTTTCGACCGATGACGAAGCCTATACATACAACAAGAAAGTCAATCACGCACCTGCCGTCACACAGCATTTCATGATATTGAAGGCGCTCGAAAATGGCGTCGGTGAAAAGCGGCTTGCCGAGGCGCTAGGCGTTGACGTGAAGAATCTTCGCAAGAAGCGTGACCTGCTATTTGGGATTTGCCCGGAAGCTGTCGAACTGCTTCGAAACAAATCTGTGGCCCTCGAAGTATTCGGCGTTCTGAGAAAAATGAAGCCGGTAAGACAAGTAGAAGCAGCTGAACACATGATCGCCGGATCGACCTACTCGACGCTGTTCGCAAAGTCGCTCCTTGCGGTAACAAGACCGGAATTTCTTGTGGAGCCGACACGCAGACCCAAGGTTGCGGCGACATCATCCGCTGCGCAGGAAATGCTCGGGAAAGAGACAGAGCAGCTGATCAGGGATCTCAAGGCGATTGAGGATTCGTACGGCGCGGACGTTTTAACGCTGACTGTATGCTGCGGCTACCTAAGGCGAATGCTGGCCAATCCGAGAATTGGGCGCCATCTTGCCCGAAATCATGCGGACCTTCTGGAGGCCCTGACGACCACGATTTTGGACCGATGATCCGCGATGCCACAGGCGGGGACAGCCCATCGCGGATAAAGAGAATTCCCGCGCGGGGGATGTTCCATGCAGTCTAGTTTGACTAGTTCCATTCATTGTCTGATTGGAATTTGTCGAATGGCGAGCTACGCCAAGAATCGGCAACCAAATTCCAATCAATGGTTCGAATGCCGTGCATTGATTCGAATTTCCTTTACAGGAAATTGCAATTCCCTGATATGCACCGTGTTCGGGCTGGAAAATTCAATTCCAATGTGGGGAAAAAGCACGGATGGACTGGCGTCGACTTTGGGTAGATTGGCGCTAAGCGTCATCGAACATCGACGAATTGCCGGGGGAAGCTCCGCCTATTTCCAGTTGCCCATTAGCACAAACGGCGCCCAGTAGTACGGATGCGCAAAGCCGGTCGAATGGCTTTCGTCGAATTCAACTGTAGAGAGGCCCCTTTCCTTCGCGTCCACCTGAGGTCTCACCTTGCCTTGCAGCAGGTCCAGTTGCGCCTCCCTCAGGGCCTCAACTTTTGTCACCTTCCCGGCCCCGTCTGCCCACCGTTTATAGAAGTCCGCCATTAGCTCTCCGGTGCTCACGTCGTCCACTTCCCAGAGAGACGAGATTACTGCCTTGGCCCCTTTCAGTTGCGCCGTCGTGCCTAGGCCGTCCACTTCGCGTCCGTTGCTTGCGTTTCCTCTCACTCCAGTCTCGCAAGCCGAAAGCGTCAACAGATCCGCATGTCGCATTCCGAGCCCTCACACTTCAGTTTCAGAGGTTTTCTTGACCATGAGATTGCCGCGTATACTTTCTTGGGTGAAACACATAACGGATGCGAATGGAAACGGCGCAAGCACTCTTCGGCTCTCGACGAGTACCTCCGGAAGAGTTTGAAGCCAGTTTCCGACCTAAGCACACGGAGGCGACGAAATGTGGATGACTAGAGATCTCAGAATTGCATTTGTCTTCTTGATAATGCTCTTCGCTTTGCCCAGTTTGGCAACGGCGCAGGCCAGTTCGGGTGCTATTCAGTCGCGCTTTGCCGAGGTCGATGGAATCAAGCTTCACTTCCTCACCGCCGGTCATGGTCCCGCCGTGATCTTGTTGCACGGATATACGCAGACGTCTCTCATGTGGCGTCCATTGATTCCGAAACTCGCAGACAGGTTCACCGTGGTCGCACCAGATCTGCCCGGCATCGGCGATTCAGACATTCCCAAAGACGGTTTGGATATGAAGACAGCGGCAATTCGCATCCATGCCCTCGCAAAGTCGCTTGGTATTCAGAAAGCGCGCGTAGTTGGGCACGATATCGGATTAATGGTCGCCTATGCATATGCCGCGCAGTTTCCCGATGAAGTGGAGGAGCTGGGTGTGTTGGACGCTTTTCTCCCCGGCGTGCCGGGATGGGGATTGGCTTATGATAATCCGGATTTTTGGCACTTTCGTTTTCATGGCCCAACGCCGGAGGCTCTCGTCGCAGGACGAGAAAGCATCTATTTCGCCTACTTCTGGAACGATCTGGCTGCAGACGAAATGCGTTCTCTTCCCGATATTGACCGTAAAGCTTATGTCGCTGCGTATTCGCGGCCAGGTCGGATGAGGGCCGGATGGGCGTACTTTGCGGCATGGCCAAACACAGCGAAGGACTTCGCCCAGATGGCTCAGACCAAGCTAAGGATGCCCGTTTTGTCAATTGCTGGGGAAAGGGCAAGTGCGGCGATCCTCGGGCCTCAAATGAAGCTCGTGGCAACCGATGTTCAGGTGATTGTTCTGAAGGACACCGGACATTGGTTAATGGAGGAGCGCCCGAGCGAAACCATGGATGCGCTGAGCGCATTCCTGTGACGTACGAGAGACAGATTCTCGCCGTAGCGCAGGAGTAAACCGGGACTCGTTCCAGGAGGCGGCAAAGCTCCCGCGGGCGAATCCCATCTTACGATCCGGAACACAAGTCCTGCAATTAAACGTGGGCCGTACCACCGTCGACGAACAGCTCGATCCCATTGACGAAACTGGAATCGCTGGAGGCGAGGAAGAGAGCGACGGTCGCGATCTCCTCTGGGCGTCCCATCTCGCCGCGTGGGATCTGAGATTTGAAGAACTCCTTGGCGTCGGGGCCGAGGGGATCGAGGATCGGGGTATCGATAGTGCCGGGACTGAGGATATTCACGCGGATTCCGCGCTCCTTAAGCTCTAACAGCCAAGTGCGAGCAAATGAGCGAACCGCAGCCTTACTGGCGCTGTATACGCCAAACGCTGGAAAGCCTTTGATGCTGGCAATTGAACCGTTGAGAAAGATGGAGCCGTTGTCGCTGAAGACCGGAAGGGCCTTCTGCACAGTGAAGAGCGTGCCGCGGACGTTGAGATCGAAGGTCTTGTCGAAGTGCTCCTAAGTGACATCTTCAAGCTTTGCGAGCTCGCCGAATCCAGCGCTCGCGGATCCTTGGAAGGGCCGACATGGGCCCTCTTTACTTCGCTCTGCGTCCCGCGGGTTACCGTAGCGCGTCCCTTTTTTTAGATTGAAAGCAAGGTCGGCATAGGAAGAGTTAATACAGATCTACCGGGGTCTGCTAGCCAGAAATTTGACGAACTCACCTCAGGACAAGGCAAACGGCTTGATCCTGGAACTGGGCAGACCGTAGCTGATGACGGAACACGACTACGCTATGCTAAGGACGGATCGGGTAGGGTGGAGAGACCACCTGACGTGACGGGAGGAAAGCATGAGACAGTTCACTTCCGCGATCCACAATAGTCGCTACTTGGAACTGCTTCGTACGTCCCCGATCCGGGAGGCCTATATCAACAGCCTCCCTCCGCGGAGACGATTCCTGCATGGGACGTCTGTAGACCTGTATTTTGAAGAAAGTGAACTTTCCATAAGAGGAGAGATTCTGGAAGATGGCCAAGGAACCGAGGAGTCGGCTTTGTCTTTTGGAAAGACACTGGGAATAGACTACTGGCGCGACGAGATCGTCAACCGTCGAGGCATGCCGATCATCGAGGCTATTGAGCTCACTTCACGGGGGCTGAGCTTATCCTATCTGGAATTACGACAAGGCCCTCGGGAAGTTCGTTTGTATACTGCAAATCGACCAGGAACAGCGAGTCGAGGCGCCAGATGCGCCCTGATTGGTATAGACATCAAAGCGTTGATGGACAGGTCGCAAAGGGTTCTCTTTGTGGCTACGATAGACGAATCCCCCGGCGACATAGAAATTCTTACAGAATCTCACGAGTGTGAAGCCGCCCTCAGGAAATGGTCCTCACATGCAGTTATCGAACATGATTGAGCTGTGCGTATTGCCAAAATACCGCCCGCGATCAAACTGGGCACGATATTCGTGCTGAGCAGTCGCCGCCGCAGTGGTCTCGCTTGGCAATGTGTTCCATGCATCCTGATAAGGATTTTCCCATTCAACGTCTGATTGGGAATATGCCAAGTGCCGAGAGAAACCCCAGAATCGGCAATCAAATTCCAATCATCGGTTCGACCGTTTGTGGGGATTCAGAATCCCTTTAACAGGGAAATGTGTTTCCCTGATACCGGGGTGATAACTCCCTGTTCCGTTTGGCTCACGAATGGGATATCAACGAACGTAAACTGCGCATTTTCAATATCATCGCGGACCGCCAGACTAAAATCCGGGCAAAAAAACGCGAGAATTCCCTGTATTTTTCCCTGTTAGCAGGGAATTCCCTCGCGGAGAACGGTTCGCACGCGACTCCAACCACCGCCATAGAGTCATTAAAATCATAGATTTATGGAGAAATCCCCAAACCTTGCCACTTTCCGGGCGAAATCGCAGGCTTGCGGACCCAAAAGGGACTAGAGAGCATTCTCTGGCTCAATTCACATCCGGGAAAATCGATGGTTTCTCTGTCTTGGAAATTGGTGGTTCCTTTTCAAAATCAAACGCGGAGCTTATTTTTGAGCGTCACACTGCAGGAGAATTGCTCCCAGATCGCCAACTTCGGCTGAAGTCGGCCGAGTTATACCGCCCGCATGACCTGCCCCTACGATCGGGTGTTTTTTGAAACGCTTAACAGATGGGAAGCTGACTCTACTGGCACAGCGAACGGATGCTCCTTGTGGGTGAAGTCGGCGATAAAGGCTGTTCGGCCCCCTGATATAGCGAGCCTCGATCACATTGGTATGATCTGATTGCGCTGAAAATGTGAGGCTCAATGACTGAGCAGACTGAATTATTTAGTTGCTATCCAATGGCTGCAAACTGCACGAGCAGAGAGTGACGACCGGGGAAAAGCTTCACTTTAGATTTGTCCCTGAAAGTGCATGACCGATCATTCTTGCGGCCGTGGCAGTCTTTGTTCTTGAGGCCGAATTCATTCGGCTCCAGCTGATCTGATATTAGTTCGGGATAGGAAACCCTGTTGGCGCTTCGCCAGGTATTCTGACGCACTCTTGCACCAAGCAACTGCTTCCCCGTATTGTTGGGCAACCCTTCCGCAATTCAATTAAGAAAGAGCTGCCCATCATCGGGAGTGATGAATGCCGCTGTAGGAGACGCCTATTTCGGGTCACCCTCATCATCATAGCCAAAGATTGGAAAGTACCCTGGCAAGGGATTGAAGACGATTGATGCGAAGGTACCGGCCAATTCGTTGGCGCCGATGCCCTGACCCACCGTTACGAATAGCTCGTTGACTGCTCCATTGGCCGTGGTTCCGCCGCCGAAGGCAATTCCCCAGAGATTATTCAGGAAAATTGTTCTCCCGCGCTGGTCCCTTATCGTGCCCTTAAACCTGCCGGTCATCGGATCGAATCCATTGATGGTGCCGTCAACGGAGTTGTTTGAAATTAGCAGCGTATTGCTCAACGGCCCAAAATTGCTCGGAGCGAGTGCAATGCCCCAGGCTTGATTTAACACTGGCCCCTTGATCAGCGTCTTTACGAAGGTGCCGTCCTCCTTGAATATGTCAACATAGCCACCAGCACCTACGTTTGGTACGGCATACGTGACGTAAACCATGCCGTTGATGTCTTGAACGCCAAATACCGAGAGGGTCGATGGCACCGCCGGGTCTCCGAACGACTGAACCAGGTTGAAGTTGCCGTCGAACATGTCGATTCTATTGTTGGCATTGTCCGCCGCGTAGAGGAAGTTTCCCGAAGGGTTGCTGGTGATGGCCAAACCCGTGTAACTCGCTTTGCTGGCCGAGTTGTCCACTACCAGGGTCGCCAGGTTCTTGTTTGAGCCGGGCCACGCGCTGATCGTGCCATCCAGCGTGGCAAAGATGAAAGACGAAGCCACGCCCGAAACCTGGAAATCCGTCTTCGATCCGTTGAAAACAATTCCCGTTGGTGTGCCAGGACCGTTTGTGCCTGTCGCTTCGACCGGTCCATTTCCGGCTGTTGGAACCACAACCTTAAGCGCCTCTTCAGTTCCGGTTGCGGTATAGAGTGTCGACCAGCCAGTGTCGTTATCGCTGAGCCACCACGGCGAGCCTGCGCTTCGGGCTAATCCCCAGGGATTGGCCAGCAATGGATCGATAGTCGGGGCATGCGAATTGACTTGATTCGAAACCAGGTTGGTGAGCTGATACTGTGCGTTGGCCAGAGCTGGAACCATGAGAAGACCAAGGCCGAGGCACGAGGCCACTGCGATCCTGCGAACCTGCTTGCTAACTTCCTGCATACTTAGTTTCTCCTTCTGAGAAGTCAGGAGCAGAGCGAGCTCAAACCTTCGGTCGATGCAACTCGGTACAGAACCGTCTCTGGCCTGTTTGTCTTGCGAGTAGTCGAGCAATGAGTCCCTTCATCGGCGAAGAACCTGAAGGTGGCTATCGCTCGACCGAGTTCGAAAATAGATGGGGCAGGAGCCCCAGTTGTCATAGTCATGTAAGTTAATTGTCTTTTCCCTATACGTCGCCTGAAGTTAACAGCGCCTCCTGGATCCCAATTAATTGAAATGCGATGACGAAACAAAGACGTCGACGTGACACGCCTGTCCTCGCCACTAACTAGGCTAGCGAAGAGTTGCGATACGCGGCGTTCATCAAGCTTATCGCCACCTAAACCCACCTTCGGAGTTGAGATCTTGAATCGAATACTGCTGTCGCCGTCATTCTTGCGAACCGTCACACACGCGGCCTCGCACGTCTGCTCTGGTTCTTCTCGGAGCAAAGCTCTTCGTCCACGCGTCACGCGTCTGCTGGCATCTGTGTCTCTGCTCGCAGTTTCCTTGGGTGCCGCTGCCCAGACAAATGCCTACGTGCAAACCAACATCGTCTCCGACGGCGCCGTCCCCGCCTTGCAGACGGATTCAACGCTGGTCAACCCTTGGGGTGTATCGGTCGGACCGCAGTTCTGGATTGATTCGCCGGGCAGCGGTCTATCACTGGTTGAAGACGCAAGCGGCAACAAGGCCTTCGCCGTTACAGTGCCTCCGGCTCAATCGACCTCTCCTCACGGAACTCCCGCGGGGACTGTCTATAACACGGATACGACTATTTTCCCCGTCGCAGGCAGCTACGCACAGTTTCTCTTCGGTACTCTCGATGGAACCATTGCCGCGTGGAATGCAAGTACTCCTCAGGCAGTGACCGTGGTTAATAACTCGGCAAGTGGCGCGGCCTACACCGATATCGCGGTCGACAAGACCGCGAATGGATCATTTCTACTTGCAGCGAATTTTGCCTCCGGCAATGTCGATGTCTTCAACAGCAACTTCGTCCCCGCAACTTTGACCGGTGGCTTCGCTGACCCATCAATCCCCAGCGGTTTCGCTCCATTTGGCATTCACGCAATTAGCGGCAAGATTTTCGTTACCTATGCGCAACGGAATGCGCAAGGCCGTGAAAACGTTGGCGCCGGCTTGGGATATGTCGATGTCTTCGATACTGAAGGGAATCTTTTGCAGAGCGCAATCAGCCAGGGAAACCTGAACGCGCCCTGGGGCATGGCACTTGCTCCCGCTGGATTTGGCGGTTTTGGTGGCGATCTGCTTGTAGGGAATTTCGGAGATGGCGTTATCAATGTCTATGACCCGAGCACATACGCCCTCGTTGGACAAATACAGAACGCTTCTGGAAATCCGATCGCGAATTCGGGTTTGTGGGAGATTGTCTTCGGCGCGAACGGTGCCGGCGACCCAAACACGCTCTATTTTGCCGCCGGAATTAACAGCGAGAAAGATGGTCTCTTCGGTTCGATTGCAGTTGCCACAGCCGCCGGAACTCCGAACTTTACTCTCTCGGCCTCGACGAGCACGGTGAGCGTCACCGCCAGCACACCGGGAAGGGCGACCCTTTCACTCGGATCGCAGAATGGCTTTAGCGGGGCTGTAGCGTTATCTTGCTCAGGTGTTCCGTCGAACGCCTCCTGCACCTTCAGTCCTGGCTCGGTGACCCTGTCTAGTTCCGGGACTCAAAGCGTGACCGTATTCATCGCCGAAACCACGTCTCCGGGCAATCCGAATCCGTACGAGTCGGGCCGACTCCTGCGGACCCATCCCGGTACCGCACTGGCCTTCCTGGGCCCGATCGGCCTCCTGGCCTTTGCGGGTTTCCGCAGGTGCTCCTTTCTGGTTCGCATCTCCCTGCTCATCGCAGTTGCGGGCTGTTTCGCTTTGGGCGTCAGCGGCTGCAGCTCATCGAATTCTCCTGGCGGCACGTCCACCGGCACCCCTACAACTGTTCAGGTGACCGTCAATGCAACTGCGGGGAGTATTACTCAGAGCGTGCCTCTCACCGTCACACTTCAATAACAACACACGGCGTGCGGTCGTCGATTGGCGGCCGCACGTATTCAATAAACGGGTGCTTCCCGAGTGTCATACTCGCTTCCATACTTATTCTCATGAGAAGTCATCGGATGCGGCAGCTGCGGCAAATTAATAGTTCCCAAATCAGTTCGATCCTTGCCGACATGCACCCTGCGTGCGAGGGCTTTCAAAGCTGTTTCATCCTCACCCTGGACCCAAACGTGCAACATGTAGTCATCGGCGGGGACATCGCGTATGACGAAGTGGCCTTCCGGATCTCCGGCCGCATAATAGGGGGTGCTCAGCGCGATCACGACTGCACTCATCTCAGGATGAATGTTACAGAAGATGTAAGATATACCCTCCCGGCCAAACGTCACATCCCTGCTCGTACCCGCCTCATAGAGGCCCAGATCGAACCGGCGGCCATCAAACAGCGAGAAAACATTGTGAAAGAAAGGGTCGGCATTGGGGAAATGCACGACGCTGCCAACCGGAACAATCAGCAAATGTGGCAAGAACTCCTTGTTCTTTTGCAGAAGCGTGTAGGAGTGGCCATTCATTCCAGTTGGAGCAGGGGCTGCGTGCAGAGGCGTGAGCCAGATTGCGGCGGCCGGCAGGGCTCGCTCCGGTTTCTCGCTTTGGCCGCGGGTCTCCGGCAAAATAATATGAGATGTCACGCTGACCAGTTCCTGGGAATTGAGCGACAACGCACTCCCGATCAAGAGGCTGAATACAGCGAGCCCCGCCAAAAAGTTGAATTCAATCCGATCAGTCCCCATTCCTTAGAACCTATATCCGGCGGCGACGCCATACACATCAGTGATTAGATTCGGCCCCGTCACAGGAGAACTATCGATCCTCCTGTATTCCAAAGAAAGCTGCGTGTACGCAGTAGGACTGTAAATGACATTTGCAAACACAGTCGAGTTGCGCGCCAAGGCTTGATAAGCGCTTGAGCCGGCGGCAACGTAACCTCGCAATTCGCCCGCGAACGCATTGTCAATTCCATATGCTGCGTTGAACTCCAGCCGCTCTGTCGCACGAGCCTTCAGTTGCGTCCATCCTCCAACGTCATCGAGGGCGCTTAGCTGTGTGTATCCTCCCTGCTGCTCGTAAAGATAATCCTTGAATGTGCCTGCACCGAGGCCGCCGAGAGCTGAGCCACGATACAAACTGCCGCTCGCCTCAAGTCTGGCGAAGAGTGGCACCCGATAATCAATCGTTGCTGCCCACGCATCGAAGTGAAGGTAGCTACCCTCAGAATGAGGACTGAAGTATCCCCCGACTCCGAACTTTAAGCCGGTCATTTGATCTCCCTGGGTATATCCCACTCTGGCCTCGCTTCCTGGCCATCGGCTCTGCTCTCCAAGACTGGCGTTTGAAGAGAACGTAGCGGTCGCTCCCGGTGTCGCCGGGTCGGGAACATCCGCAATGGCTCCTTGCAGCACGATGCGCGAGCCATTGCTTTGCATAAATGTGTGTTCCGCGCCCGCCTGGGGAATCCAGTTCCATAAATTCCCCGACCAAGCTAGCGCAGGCTGAGCGACGGCTGCAAGCGATGTGGGCGAATTCGGATTCATGATCGGACGATCCAACTCGATGAAGGCTCGAGTTTCACTCCAGCTCAGTTCGGCATGACCAGTTCGAAGCCGTGCTATTCCGCCTGCACTTGCGTAGCTTCCCTGGCTGAGCCCTCCGAAGAAGTCGACTCGCACATCTGCCGCCGAAGAGGCACCAAACAGATGCGGACCTCGTGCATCGAGCCCCAGCACGGTTTGTCGCAACGAGAGTCCGGTCGTACCTCCTCCGCTTGTTGCCAAGGAAGGAGATTGAATTACATCCACGCCCGCAGTATTTGCGAAGGCATTCATCAAGATCAATCCAGTGAGTTTCACCGGGAATTTAGACTCGCTCTCGATCTTCGTCTGCTCATGAATTGCGATCTCGCTTTGCTGGAACTCCTGTTGTTCGCGCAACGTGCTCACTTCGGCACTCAGTCGAGCCGCGTCCTCACTGTCCACATGTTGGAGCGAGTCAGCGCCTGGAGTTTTCTCGGCAGCAACCTCCGCCTGCAGTTCAATAATCTGGTGGCGAAGCTGACGAATCTCGCTCTGCGAGGACTCGAGCTCTGATTCCTGTTGAGTCAATGCCGCCGCAAGCCTTTCTACTTTCTGTTCGATCGTCGCCGTTGACGGAATCTGTTCTGCTGACGATTGTTGAGCGGCCACCATATTCGTCGCCAACAGAAAGGCCAGCACGATTGCAGAGATTCGAGGCAAGTTCACTGGAGGTTTCCTCCTTTTCCGGGGGACCAGAAATCTTGTTGACCATGCTTAGCTTGCTGGCTTTCCCCAGAGAAATCGCTTTGGAAGGAAAGCTCAAAGATCGTCTCGCCTGGCCTGGTACTTAGCAGGGTCACAGCTCCGCCGTGTTCTTTTGCAACGACATTGGCCAGCGTAAGCCCCAAGCCTGTTCCGCTTTGCTTGCCATCGCTGACAAACGGCTGAAAAAGCGAGCCGCGGATGTGCTCGGCTACGCCGGGTCCGGTGTCTATTATTCGAATCGAGATCATTTCATTTTCAGTCGTTATCGAAACTACGACCTCCCGCCGCCCCTCGGCCTTGTGAGCCGATTGGCACGCATTTAACAGAAGGTTATAGATTGCGCGCTGCATCTGCTTCGCATCGACAAGAGCGTTCCCGCCAGTTTGACCGTCGCACTCCAAGCGAATTGCGACTCCCTCCGCGTCAGGATGCGCCCTGAGCAGTGAAATCGCCTTTTCGACGATTCTGGGAAGCGAATCGCGCTGGAGATGAATACCTGCGCCGGTCTTGCTGAAAATGAGGAGCGAGTCGAGAAGTTCGGTAGCCCCATGCACAGCAATCTGAATATCCGCGAATAGGTCAGAACGCTCTTCCGGTGAAAGCTTCGACATAGACAGAAACTCGGCGTTCGCATAGACCGCCGCCAGATAATGCCTTAGATCGTGGGACACTGAACTCGCCATGCTGCCGATGGTTGCCAGTCTCTCCGCATCGAGCAGAGCGCGGTTAGTCTCAAGAATCTCAGAGCGCATCCGGGCGAATGCGCTGCTCAACTCGTGCACTTCTCTTGTGCCATTCTCTGGCAGCCGATACGACGAATCGCCCATCCCAAATGCGCGAACGTCGTGTGCCAGCATTTCCAGGGGCTCGGTCACAATGCGCGATAAAGCCATCATCAATAGAGAGCCGAGAAACAGAGCTGCCACGCCTAACAACAGAACCAGGCGATTGATCTCACGCGTGGCTCGATTCGCCTGCTCAAAGGACTTGAGCACAACGAGCCGAAGCTGACTTCCCGCTTCCCCGGAAAGGTCGGTTTCCGTCGCAAGAAACTGCTCGTTACCGAGCAATATCTCTGAATCCGTTTTGCCGTTGGCCGCTAGCGCGGGAATCTTGACGAGTAGCTGCCGTTGGTGCTCCGTGGACAAGGTACTAGCGACAATGCTCGACCCGGCAAGAAATGTTGCGTCATCTTCTGAAGCATGGCTGATCAGCCGCAGTACGTTGCTGTCAATAAGATAGCCGCTGATCACGTATCCCAAAAGAGTCCCTCGGATTTCGTCACCGAAATAGAGCGGCCGAACTGACACATCAAACAATCGGCCTTCTACGGCGACATAGTGTTGCTGGGGACGGGTAACTGTCTTCCCGAGTGCTTCCTCGAGAGCCGCGGATGGTGGTTTCCCCTGGATAAGCACAGTAACTATGCGCCCCTGATTGTCTGCCAACCCGAAGAGGTCGCTTCCGGTGACTTTCCATAAATCGACCGCCCCATCGGCGATCGTGCGCCGATCGTTGGTAGTCATCAACGCCTTAAGGCTAGGCAGGTCGGCAAGCAGGGCGTTTTCGTGGATCAGCGCGTCCCTGCGCTGCCGCTGCAGATTTTGAAAGGTGATCAACGACCGGGTGAGATCTGCAGAGAGATCCTGCTCGGCCTGTTGGCGCACGCGGCTGCTAACAATCAGCAGACTGCCGCCAGTCACCGCCGCAATCACGGCAAGAAGCACTGAGATCAGCAGGACGCGAGTTCGAACATTCAGAAAGAGCGGCATCGGTCGCTGGTCTCTCAAGGCGCGAATTTATAACCGGCCCCGTAGATCGTCTGAAGATGCCGTGGATTCGCCGGATCCGCCTCAAGTTTCTGACGCAGCTTCAGGATCTGATTGTCGACCGTTCGCGTTGTTGGATAGGAGTTGTAACCCCAAACATCATTGAGCAACTCATCACGACTCAGCACCCGCTCCGGATTCTTCGTGAAGAATCGAAGCAACTTGAATTCGTGCGCGGTGAGTGTGATCGACTTGCCGCCTTTGCTGGCGGTCATTTTGAGGAAATCGACCTCGCAGTCTCCGAATTTGTACCTCGCACTAGGTTCCGATTTACGCCGACGTCGAATACATGCTTGCACCCGTGCCAGAAGCTCGCGTGGACTGAATGGCTTTGTAATGTAATCTTCCGCGCCCAGTTCAAGCAGTAACACCTTGTCAACCACTTCGCCTACCGCGCTGAGGATCAGGACCGGGGTATCTGGAGAGATGCTCTTCATGTGCTTGCAAACTTCGCGACCCGACAGTTTCGGCAAGATCAGGTCCAATACCACGGCAACCGGAGAGCATGAGCTGAACGATGCAACTCCGGCGTGGCCGTCAGATGCGATTTCAATCCGGTATCCCTCTTCATGAAAAAGACGGCTCAGCACTTTTTGCATACGGATATCGTCTTCGACGATCAGGATCGTACCTTGATCCTCGCTCATGGCAACCTTCTCCGCTTCGACAGTCAAATCACCGCCCTCTTTCAATCGTGCACCGTGCTGCAGGGGTGTTCCCACTTTCTGGCAAAAAATGACAATCCGATTACATTTGCACCCGAACGGCCAGATTTGTCCGGATGATTCAAGCGCAGCAGGCAGCGACCAACCCTCTCTTACGATCCGTTTTATAGATTAAGGATACTCAATTAGTTACAGCTCGAACGCTTGAATAATTCGGCGCTCACGATACTTGAAGGGCGCATTTGCCTGGGCTTAGAGTCGCCGCAGATGCAGCGGGACCCGCATCCCGCTCAAGGCGTCTCTTGCGAGACTAAATCGATCGATTCACTGTTGGCGTACTCGTTAACAAATGCACCCGATGTTGGCGGGGAAGTACACAGATCGCGCATACGCCCTGTTCCAGGCTGGCCACTTCCTGCATCGATCAGGGCAAACCGACACATCATATTCCCCGGTCGACAGGGACACAATCGTCAGGAGAATCAACGCAGATTGTGGCTAAATCAGCCTCAGTCTGCCGGGCACGAATCCTTGTAAAGAGCAGATCTTTAGCTGCGGGCGGACGTGACACACGGGTCCCGCACTTTTCCTTTGTGGACGTTAACGCCCTTTATCGTTCACTGCATGGAAGGGCAAGACCAACCGGACAAAGTCACGGTACTGATCAAGTGATATGCGGCCGTGCGCAAGAATCGGCACAGCGCCGGGTTGAGGCAGGTACTGTGCGGGCTGTCTGACTCGTCATTACTCTTTCACGTCTTCCAATCTGCAAATGAAGCCCCACCCGCCCCCGAGTTCGCTATTTGCGAGCATGAGTTCGTTCTTCCCCTTCTTTAAGTTGAGGTAGACGGCATCGTCGTCGACGCTGACAATACCGAGGAAGCCGGGGTCTCTAAAGTTTTGCGCGCTTCGTCCGCGAAACAGAATCCTCCCATTCAGGAAGACGCTCACTTCGTCGCTGTAGCCGATCGACAGCTTCTTAACCTGGTCGCGATCAGACTGAAGTGTGGTTCGCGCATACACGACCATCGTTCCCGGCTGGGGTTCGAGTCGTTTTGAGAAGTCGCTCGCAAACGAGACGATCGGATGCGGACTGTCTCGATAGCGGTTGATCACGACAAAACCCGGAGACTCGGCCTCAACATCCTGCCACGCGATGGCGTCAATCTCCGTTTGCGAGAGCGGCTTCTGAAGATCGCGCGTTAGCGCATCGTATGAAGGAGACAGGCTCCAATGGGTCAGCATTCCCGCCGGCATTGGCGGGAGGTGTCGCATCCACGGCACGTCAGGAGTGGTTGTGACCGCAAAATTGGAGAAGTACGTTGCGCCCGTCAAATCAGCCAGAATGATCTGACCCTTTTGGATCCCGCTCTTGAGGTCGTCCATCATCAGCGCAGGCTTATCCATGTCTGTGACATAGAGCGTGGCCTGCGCGCCTGCAACCTGAAGCCGCAGGTGAAACCACTCGTCCCTCGGGATGTCGACCGCGCCAGTAAAGCCCGGCCCGTTATAGATCTGCCAATTGAGGCCCGTGTTCAGAATCGGGGTGTATTGCATCGCGTCGGGCAATCCCGACTTGTGCTGGCGTAGATAAACCCATTCGCCGTTCACTGCGAAGCGCGGAGAATCGTTGGCGCTCGCTCCGTCGTTTGCAACGCGAAACTGGATGCCGAAAAAACCGCGGCGGGCCGGCGTCGCCACATCCACATCGATCACGCCGTCGCGCATCTCAAAGTCTTTGAGCACGGCCGCGCTACCATCGAGATGGATGCACTTGCGCCCCAGATACTCCGTAACATCTGCTTGATCTGTTAGCGCCCAGCGCGGAGAATCCGCCGGAACGGAAAGCGTCTGGGCAGACTGGGAATACGCTGCGAGGCTCGCGAAGATCAGAGCGCTGAGTACCGCTGAGCGCAAGCTCCCAGACACCCTAAGCGATACAGGTCGCGCCACAGAGGCTCCTCTCGCTCAACTTGGCCGTCGCTGGGCAAAGACCCATTTCACAAGCTCCGGTTCGGTGTAGGCCCACTGCCATACTTCGTGATCAACGCCCGGATACTCGGTATAAAGAGGCTCTGCGCCAGCCTTACGCAGAGCCGCAATGCGTGAACGCGTTGCCGACACAGGAACCGTCTTGTCGGACTCGCCATGAAAGGCCCAAATGGGTGTCGCAGCAGACTGCGAGGGATCGTCCATCGTCAAGCTTGCACACAACGGAACCGCGGCGGCGAACAGATGATTGCGGTGAGCGGTCATGTTCCACACGCCGCCACCTCCCATGGACTGACCCGTCAGATAAATCCGGTGTGAATCGATGGGGAACTCATGAACGAGCTCTTTCACGATCTCGAGCGCCAGGCGGTTGCCCTCGCCCAGCCCTGGAATCATCTTCGCGTCGCCATTCTCAAGCGAAGCAGGATCGTAGCGCACCCAGCCGCGATCAGACTGCGGCGCCAACACGTAACACGGAAAGGCTTCCTGATTCTCAGGAAGCAGCCAAACGCGCGTGCCGAAAGTATTTCCCAAACCCAGTTGCTTTTCGTTATCGGTTCCCTGGCCTCCGCTCCCATGTAGGTAGAGAACGAGAGGCAGTTTTCCGCTGGCCTTAGGGTGGAACAACCGGTAAGGCATGGTCCAGTCACTCTTGTACGTTCGCGCCTCATACTTCTTCTCGAGGCCCTCCGATTTTGCTCGAAAGGCCTGGATCAGCGCCATTCGCTCAGGGGACATTGGGGCACCCGGTTCGATGACTGGTGTCGGAATGTCCGTGCCACCCCCCGGCGGGCTGTCTGGGAGTCGGCGACGCGTCAGGGCGTTCGCGGCGACTGTGGCTGAAATGGCGCCCAAACAGCCTAAAACGTGCCGACGTGAAACCACGATGACTCCCTTCCCTTCAGACGTGGACACAAAGCAACGCCGATCGAAGATCGCCAATCAGCATTGATTTGTGGCAAAGCGCAGACAACTGCGCATGTTTACTGCACTGCGTACAGGTTGCCATCACTGCTGCCAAAGAAAATGACATCACCCACGGCAACAGGGGAGGAAAGAATCGCCCCAACGCTCAGCATCTTGCGCACCCCGATGATGCCGTCCTCATAGAAATTGTCGGTAAACGCAGCCCTGTAGTTGGGTCCTCCGTCAGCCTGCGTCCATGCTGCACCGTTTTCACGGGACCCATCTGTCTGGAATGTCCATGCAGTCTTCTGAGTTGCGGTATCAATCGCAATTAATTTGCCCTCATTGGAGCCGATGTAAACCTTGGTGCCTGCGACCGCGGGCGATGAGAACATCGGCCATTTCAAACTCAACGAGAAGGCTGCTGCTCCTGTTTTGGCATCCAGCGCATAAAACATTCCTGAATCCGATGTAGAGAAATAGACTTTCCCCTGAGACGCTGCCGGAGAGCTGATCACCCAGGAACCCTTGTTGTTGAAGACCCATTTCTTCTGTCCGGTCTCGGCGTCAAGCGCGTACAGATTCGAGTCCCGGCATCCAAAATAGACGGTGCCGTCAACGACCGCCGCCGACGACTGAATGCCGGTCTGGTTGTGGATGTCCTCGTCCTCTCCTGTCTTGAATCGCCACTTCACATGGCCCGTCGCGACGTCGATTGCATAGAAATAGGTATCCCAACTGCCGATGAAGAGGGTTCCATTCCAGATCGCCGGAGAGGCGTGCACCACATTGCCTGTCTCAACCCTCCAGAGCAGCGTGCCCGTGCTCCCATTGAGCGCGTAAACATTGCCGTCGCCGCTGCCAAAGAATACGGAGTCACTTGAAAGCACAGGCGAGGAGAGATAGAAGTCGAATGGATCCGGCATCGTTTCTCCCGCGGGCTCCATGCCGTGAAGATGCTTGCCGGAATAGCGCCGCTCTCCGCCGGTTTCGAACTTCCACGCAGGCTTGCCGGTCGCTGCGTCGAGCGCATAAAAGTTGCCGTCATAGCTGCCGAAGTAAACGTGTCCGTCAGAGACCGCGGGTGACGAGGTGATTCCGGCTCCGGTCTTGAAGGTCCATTTCACTGTTCCGGTTTCAGAATTCACAGCGTAGAAGAGATGGTCGGTGCTGCCGAAATAAACCACGCCATCAGCCACCGCCGGAGAAGAGTAGATCCGACCGTCAGTGTGAAGCTTCCACTTGATCTGCGGGGGATTGTCTTTGCCGGTCGCGTCATAAACGCCGGTGTGATTGGCATCACCACGAAACAGCGAGGTGTCGAGAGCACGGCCTGAAATCTGCATCGCCGCGAATAAGAGCGCACCAGGCATCGCAAGAGCTAGCTTCATTTGATTTCTTCCTGATTCATTTCTGCGCCGGACCCAGTTGGTTGTTCGACGCACTGCAAGAGTAAGCCACGCGCCTCGGCAGATAAACGCCGAGCGATCCGTCTGGGGTCTCAAATGCAACTGATGTTAGCTTGCGGTTGGCTCTGGCCTCAATACTTTGTGACCGGGTGCGCTCCGCCGTGACCAGTTGCAGAAAGAACGACCGGCGGGATCTCGACTGGGCGATCGAATCTTCAAGTTGAGGACATTTCCCACTTGCAGCGAAGCGGCAGCCGGGCTAAACCAGGAATAGATTGTGACGAAACGCATGTCAGTGACGACGAACCGCATTCATCTTTGTCTGGAATGTCGCTACCATGGGATGAGGCTGGCGCAGTCCCCTGGTGGCGCCTGTTACGCTTCTGACGCAGGGAAGTCTATCCAATATCAACGACATGTCCTGCCTGACGAACGCCTATAGCAGAGGACAAACGACTGAAACGCAAGCTAGAGCCCGCACCCGTAACCCGGCCGCGATTCATGCATCCGGCCATCTTCATTCCCGCGTTCACGCTGATCGGAATGTTGTTTGCACTGCAGGAGTGGCTAAGCCTCCATCTCTGGGGCTATCACATTCGAGGCTTCATCATTTTTGAATCATGGGGAGCTGAGTATCTTACCTGGGGCATCCTCTGCTGGCTACTTTGGCGAACGCTCAATCCATTTATTCTCAGGGCACACTTCCGCCAGATTCTGATCTGGATATTGCCTCTGAGTTTCGTTGCGGGCCTGCTGCAGGAGATGGTCACTGTCGCTCTTTTCCCGCGGCTGCCGCTCGATCTGCCGCCGATGCATTATTGGCAGCGCGTGGCCTTCCACTTCAGAGCAGAGATGCTCGACAATTTTATTGTCTTCTGGTTCGCTTTCTTTCTTTTTCGAGGTTTCGGCTATTACCAGCAATTGCGGCAAAATGAACGCACCGCCGCGCAGTTGGAAACGCAATTAGCCAAGGCGCGGCTGTCAGCACTGCGCATGCAATTGAACCCGCACTTTCTTTTTAACGCGATGAACAGCATTTCAAGCGTGATGCAGGTGGACGTAAAAGCCGCAGACACAATGCTCGAACAACTCAGCAACCTGCTGCGTATGACATTGGAACGCGAGGATACGCAACTGATCCCATTGCAGGAGGAGATGGCATTTATCGAAACTTATCTCGAAATGCAAGCCCAGCGCTACTCGGGCCGCATCACGCAACAAATCGCTGTGGCTCCGGAGCTGCACGATGCGCTGGTGCCAGCGATGCTCTTGCAGCCTCTCGTCGAGAATGCGTTTGTCCACGGGCTCTCGCGACTTAGCCAGGGGGGCGAGCTGCGGATCGCGATCAACGATAGAGACAACGAGATGCGGATCTTGATTTCAAATAATGGATTGCAAGCCGAACAGGGCAAAACGCAAAACCGGGAACGGCCGGGCGTCGGCCTGGAGAATATCAAGAGCCGCTTGCGATTGCTGTATGGCAATGACGCAAAAATCAGCGCGGGGACGATCGCTCCAACTTCTTTTCAGGTGAATATTTCACTGCCACTGCAGTTTGCACCAAGTAACTCAGAGAAGCTCTTGAGGTATGACTGAACATGATCAGAGCTGTCATTACCGATGATGAAGTGTTGGCCCGGCAAAAGCTGCGTCAGCTTTTGCGAGATGAGCCGGATATTGAAATCGTGGGCGAGTGCGCGACGGCCCTGGAGACGGTCGAACTGGTGACGGCAACGAACCCCGATCTTCTTTTCCTCGACATTCGCATGCCCGACATGGATGGATTCGATGTATTGGGAACGCTCTCCAGCAGGAAAGAGGGCCTCCTACCGCATGTCGTGTTTACAACCGCGTACGACCAGTTCGCGGTTCGCGCCTTTGACGTGCATGCAATGGATTACCTATTGAAGCCATTCACGGCCGAACGGCTAAAGTCGGCGATTGGCCGCGTGCGGGCGGTCGCGGGAAGCCCTCAACAAGACGGCACAGGTCAGACCGATCTTGAATCGAAGGACAATTTCATTTCGAGAATCGTCTTCAAGTCGCGGGGGCGGATCCTGTTTCTGCCGACAGCTGATATTCAATGGATCGGTGCGGAAGAGAATTACGTTCGCATCAACACCGGCTCGGAGTCGCACCTGCTGAGAGAGACGATGGTAAATATTGAAAGGAGGCTTGACCCGCAGGTTTTCCTGCGCGTCCATCGCTCCTTTATCGTCAACCTGCACTTTGTGAAGGAGATCCGCTCCACTGCGGATGGCGAATCGGTTGTCGCGCTTCTCAACGACCAGAAAGTTACCATGAGTCGTACCTACCGGGCCCGTATCCAGGAGCTCATTCACGGATCTAAATAAACCTCTGTCGCGAAAAGCGTCGATGCACTGTGGACGACCGGTTGGAATCAGGCGTCGAATGTAATTTGTTCTAGCGGCACTATGGAAAATTGAATCGCACCCAGTAATTGCTCTCATATTGCGTAAATAATTTAGCGGCCCACGTTGTTTGAGTTTTCACAATCTTTCACTGCCCTCGCCGATCACGACGACCATCCCTCTGACCAGCCTCTTGTCACAATCGCGATTGGCGCCCCTGTAATGGCTAATATCTTGCACCCATGAAGCCTCAGAGGTGAGGTCTGTCATGGATGCTCAATCGGTCCTTTGTCAGGATGAAGCGGCTCCTCCAATTGTCCTTCGCCGCAGCAGGGTTGCGACCGAAGCTGCCATCGCGATGAAGGTCGAAATCAACGCCGATGCGCAAAGAATATTTGCCGCGCTCACAGAGCCCGAGTTTCTGGAAGCCTGGCTGTCGCTACCCGGAACAAGAACAGGGATGCATTCCACCGTCTCCCGCATTGGCAATGATCTACACATAAATCTTCCGCACGAAGAGCTGAGGATCGAGGAGATTGTCTGGAAGAGCCTTGTGCACCGCAGACGAAAGATCGTCTTCAACTGGGTCAACAATGGGACCGACGATACAAGAACAATCGTGCACATCCGTCTCAAGGGCAACTTTGGAAGCACCATTGTTGACCTGTATCAATATGGCTTCGGAAGCTCGGAGCAATGCGACTCACACAGGGCCGCGTGGAGAGTGTCTCTCGCGAAGTTGCAGTCTATCATGCGCGCTCCGAACGATTGTTTCGCCGGCTTCGCAACCGTGAGAAGGCACGCACCTGGTTGGTCAATATCGGGGACTGGCTGGAGAGACGAAGGCGCCGAGAAAAGGTCTGCCGCAAACCTTTGGCTGGCGGATTAGGTCTTCTCGGCGCTGCTGATGAGCACCAAAACATTCTCCACAATGGAAGGATCGATCATGCACTCAATTCGCCATATCATCATGTCGCTTGTCTTTGCTTCTGCTTCACTTTTGCAAGCTGCCCCGCCACCGGATGAAGGCACACCTGCACCACCACCGAGCAGCAAGAGTTTTGACGCGAGCGCGATTGACACGAGCGCGGACCCCTGCGCGGACTTCTATCAATATGCATGTGGCAATTGGATGAAAGATAACCCCGTACCGTCGGATCAGGCGCGATGGGTGCGTTCGTTTTCAGTATTGCAGGAGCGCAATCGCTATCTGCTTTGGCAATTGCTCGACGCAGCTGCGACGCATCCGACCACCGAACTCGAGAAACAGTACGGCGATTTCTATGGTGCGTGCATGGACTCCGCGACGGCCGAGAGCAAAGGCGTCACTCCGCTTGAGCCTACATTCAAGAGAATTGCGGCCCTCAAAAGCCCACATGATATTGGGAGCTTGATGGGAGAACTCGATGCCGAAGGCGCACAGGGGGCATTGTTCTCATTTGGCGTGGGTGTCGACGATAAGGACTCTTCGCGACAGATCGCCCAAATCGGCCAGAGCGGCTTGTCGCTTCCAGACCGTGATTATTATCTCGACGATCAGTTTGCGGCAATCCGTCGGCAATATGTCCAGCACATGATCAACATGTTCCAACTTGCGGGCGACAACCCCGAGCAGGCCAAGAGAGAAGCCTTTGCGGTGCTCAAGATTGAGATCGCTCTTGCGCAGGGTTCGATGGCTCGCGTCGATCTGCGCGATCCCGAGAAGAGGTACCACATCTACACTCTTGCCGATTTCCAAAGACTCGCTCCCAGACTCGACTTCGCGACCTACTTCTCTGACATCCAGGTCCGGCAGTTCGCCACTATTGATGTGGTCACTCCGGAATTCTTCAGGGCTCTCAACTCGCTCATCGCCACGGTGCCGCTCGATGATTGGAAGTCCTACTTCCGCTGGCATGCACTGCACGCCTCTGCTCAGACCCTGACACAGGCCATATTCGATGAGGACTTCGCGTTTTTTGGCAAGACTCTCGCTGGGCAAAAGGAACCCCGGCCGCGCTGGAAGCGCTGCACCGCATTGACGGATGCCGCATTGGGCGAAGCGGTCGGGCAGGACTGGGTGAAGACAAACTTTCCACCAGCCGCCAAAGACAGCACGGACAAGCTTGTGGCAGCGCTTGAGAAGTCCCTGGCCGATGACATCAGGACCCTGCCCTGGATGAGCGACGCAACGAAGCAGGCCGCCGAAGAAAAGTTGGCCATGATTCGCAACAAGATCGGTTATCCCGATAAGTGGCGCGACTATTCGGGGCTCATCGTCCGCCGCGATGATCGTTTTGGCAACGCCCGCCGCAGCACCGCGTTTGAGACGGCCTGGAATCTCGACCATCTGGGAAAGCCGGTAGACGAAAAAGAGTGGGACATGACTCCGCCCACCGTGAACGCTGACTACAACACCTCCTTTAACGACATCAACTTTCCAGCAGGAATTCTGCAACCGCCCTTCTTTGACTTCACCGTCGATCCTGCGGTGAACTTCGGAGCTATTGGCTCGGTGATCGGCCATGAGATTACACATGGCTTCGATGATCAGGGCTCGAAGTACGACGGAAAGGGAAATCTGCGCGAGTGGCAGACTGCAGACGACCGCAAAGCCTTCACCGAGCGGACCGACTGCCTGTCAGATGAATACAACGGCTTTGAGGCTTCTCCGGCTCATGACTCTCTGCCTCAAGTCAGCCTTAACGGCAAACTAACTCTCGGAGAAAACACTGCTGACAACGGCGGCCTGCGCATCGCTTACATGGCGCTTATCGACACGCTGTCGGCGGAAGGCAAGTCAGTTGACGATAAGGTCGACGGCTACTCTGAGGCGCAGCGCTACTTTATCGGCTTCGCACAGGACTGGTGCCAAAACCAGACCGACCAGTTAGCACGCCAGCTGGCTACGGTCGATGTGCATTCACCGGGCCGGTGGCGCGTGAACGGCAGCCTGCGGAACTTTGACGCATTCGGAAAGGCGTTTAACTGCAAGCGGGGCCAGCCGATGGTTCCGGCAAACTCCTGTCGCGTATGGTAGGTCAAACACAGCATTTGTGACCAACCGCGCTCTATGCGGGACCAGTCCTCGGCTGTGAAAGGCAAGCAGGCATTTTCGCGCGAAGATTCGACGCTGTTTGTCGCGGCCGGGTCGAACTCCCATGCTCCAAGTTACGTAATTCGACTCAGGAGATTATTGTGACCCACAACTTTCAAGCCGCTGCGTGCCGTGCCGTCTTTGCGATGCTTGTTCTCTCAGTTCCCCTTGTCTCTATCGCCCAATCTTCAGAAACCCGTCTCATTGATATTGGTGGGTTCCGCGTCAACGTTTCTGAGGCGGGTTCAGGCACTCCGCCGGTTGTTTTTGAAAACGGCCTCGGGGAAGACCTCACCACCTGGAACGACGTTCAGCCAAAGATCTCTGCTTTTGCGCACACCGTCACTTACGATCGCGGCGGGCTGGGCAGATCTGACCCCTCCCCCAATTCCCGCTCAATCGAGCAACTCACCGCTGAGCTACATACCATGTTGCACGCCGCTGGCGTCGCACCGCCCTACATTCTCGTTGGTCATTCTCTCGGCGGCGCAATCGTGGAGCTCTTCGCCTATATCTATCCCGACGAAGTAGCTGGCCTCGTCCTCGTCGACCCTGAAGATGGAAGGCTTCTCGACCGGCTGCATGCAAAGCTTGGCGAAGCTGAGTGGACAACGCGCCAACACATGCTCGATCAAATGCTGTCTGGCGCATCACCCGGACAAAAGGCCGAGCTCGAGTCTGTTAAAACCAGTGGCGAGGCATTTGCCAACAGGGGACCTCTTCCTCATGTACCGATCGTCTTGCTCACCGGCACACTCAAAGATCCGAGTTTCCCCGGCAACCCAACCGAGCAGGATCTGAAGCTCGAGATCCACCAGGAATTGCTCCATCAGAATCCGCAAGCGCAACACGTTCTTGCGCCCAACTCACGCCATTACATCCAGAACGATGCGCCCGACCTTGTCATCGGCGCAGTGAGCACAGTCGTAGATGCTTGTCGCAAGTCCGCCGCGCCAGCGGCTACTCATTAGTGCCACAAATCGCGGCGGTTTTTCATCACGGCTCTGTTTTCTCATTCGGCACGTAGCGCCTCTGTCGGGTTGACCGAGGCGGCACGATACGCCGGCATAAAGCTCGCTGCCATGGAAGCCGCAGCAAGAATTAAACCCACGCCGATCAAGGTCGCCGGGTCCCATGCCTGCACGCCAAACAAGATTTTTCGCATTAACATGCTCGCGCCGACCGCGCAGACGAGTCCGATGCCGACGCCGAGCATTGTCAGCCAACCTGCCTGGCGCATCACCAGCTTGTAAACACTGCTGCGTTGCGCACCCAACGCCATGCGCACGCCGATCTCGCGGGTTCGCTGGCTCACCGAATACGCAACCACGCCGTAGAGTCCGACCACCCCCAGCACCAGTGCGATGGCGGCGAAGCCACCCACCAGCCAGGTTGAGAAGCGATGCAGCAGAGAAGACTGCGTCGTGGCAATCTGGTCGGTCATCGTAATCTCGCCATAAGCGCCGAGATTGGGATCGATGTTGTGCAACGTACTTAGCAGCGTTGGCAAAATCGACCGCTCATCCTGCGCTGTCCGCACAGCTACCGCAAAAAACGTGTCAGAAGGCTGCTGATAGAGGGCCTCATACTCCGACGGCCATACGTCTTCGTCCAGTCCGCCCTCGCGCACATCGGCTACCACACCGACAATCTCGCGCATCGACTTCGGATCGAGCGAGTCGTTTGCAATCTTTTTGCCGATCGGATTCTCGCCCGGGAAGTACCTCTTGGCCAGCGCCTCATTGATCACAATCACCTGCGGCTTTGTCGCGATGTCATCCTCCGCCATGAATCGGCCTCTCACCAACCTTGCTTTGAGGGTCTGCAGATAGGCGGGGCTGATATCCCGCTCGTTCACTTCGTTGTGTTCACCATGAAATGGTTTGCCGACAATGCGAATCCAGTCAGTATTGCAGTTGCATTGCACCGGCAGATCAGTCGTCATTCCCACTGACTGCACGCCGGGCAACGCCGACAAACGCCCAGCGATTTCGCGGTAGAGCGGGACCAACTGTTCATTCTTCTGATAGGTGGTATCAGGCGCGATCACCTGCACGGTTGCCAAGTGGGTTGTGTCAAATCCGTCTTCCACGTGCAGCAACCGATAGAAACTCTGCGTCAGCAGGCCCGCGCCCACAAGCAAGACAACAGCGATCGCCAGTTCCACGACCACAAGATTTGCGCCGAGCCGTCGCCATAGCCTGCCCGCCGCTCCGCGCCCTCCCTCGCTCAATCCTTCGCGGATGTCCTGGAATGAAAGCCTGAGTGCTGGAGTCGCGGCGAGCAGCAGCGCCGCAAGCAGCGCGATCGCTGCAGCAAACATGCAGGTATGCGGATTAAGGCCGACCAGCTGCAGAAATGGGATTCCGGTTGCCAGATTCTGCGGGATCATCTTCGTCAGCAGCACCATGATCCATCCTGAAATGAGCAATCCCGCAAATCCACCGGCAGCAGCCAGCAGTAATCCCTCAGTGACAAACTGACGCACCAATCGCACGTGCGATGCTCCCAGCGCGCCGCGCACCGCGATCTCACGCCTGCGGCTCTCTGAGCGAACTAGCAGCAGACTGGCGACATTTGCGCAGGCAATCAGCATCAATAGACCAGCGCCACCGAGCAAGGTGAGCAGCACCGCGCGCATCGGTCCGACGATGATCTCAGAGAGCGGAAGGACGCTTGCTCCCTGGCCGAGATTCGAATCAGGATATTGCTTCGCCAGTTGCGTTGCGATCGCTTCCATCTCGCTGCGTGCCGCCTCGATGGTTACGCCATCGCGAAGGCGTCCGACTCCGTCCAGTCCGTGGCAACTTCGCCGCTCTTCGCAGCCAGGTAGACTATCCAGCAGCGGCGTCCAGAATTCGGCGTTGCCGCGCGGGGCGAACGCAAACTCTTTGGGCAATACACCCACAATGGTGTAGTTATTTCCGCTCAGGGTCACGGATTGGCCCACTACGTTGCTGCGTCCGCCAAAGCGCTTGAGCCAGGTGCCATAGGCGAGGATGACGATCTTTGGTTTGCTCGGCAGATCTTCGCCCGGCAAGAATGTTCGGCCCAACATGGGCTTGACGCCAAGCGTGGTGAAGAATCCATCGCTGACACGTGCCGCAGGTACCGGCAACGCGCCCGATGACGAGGACAGCAGATAACCAGCTCCAGTATAGACATCGAGCGAGCTAAAGGAGTGATTCAGGCGCTTCCAGTCGTCGAAGTCGGGCCGTGACAGGTTTGAGCGAGGGAACACCGCGCTGCTTTCGTCCACTGACATCAGCCGGTTCGGGCTAGCAAACGGAAGAGGCTCGAGCAGTGCCGCGTCGACAAAGCCGAAAATTGCGACGGTGACGCCCATGCCCGACGCCAGGATGAAAATAGCCATCAGTGCGAATCCGGGATTCCGGCGCATCTGCCGCAGGGAGTAGCGCAGATCCTGCGTCACCGATTCGGCGCGAAATCCAATCACTTCGTGACTTTGTTCCCTGGCACGGGTCACATTTCCAAACTGCCTCTTTGCGGCTGCGCGAGCTGCCTCGGGTGACATGCCGCCGGCGATGAAACCTTGCGCCGCTTCGGCCTGATGAAATGCCATTTCTTCTTCAAGCTCGCTGCGGAAGCGGTCGCGCCCGAATAGGTGGGACACCTTGTTCAAAAAACGAGTCAGCGGATTCATTTAAGCCTCCTGCGCGTCATTGAGGACGCGGCCAATCGCCTCAATCATCTGTTCAAACTGCGACAGCTCGAGCCCAAGCTGTTTGCGACCCGCCCCGGTGAGCGTGTAGAAGCGTGCACGGCGGTTTGTCTCGGTCATCTTCCACTCCGCCTTTACCCAACCCTGCAGGAGCAGGCGCTGCAGAGCCGGATAGAGCGAGCCTTCTTCAACCGTGAGCACATCGTCAGAGAGCCGTTTGATTGAGAGCGCGATGCCGTAACCGTGCAGCGGCGCGCGGGTCAGTGTCTTGAGAATCAGCATGTCAAGAGTGCCGGGAAGCAGGTCGGGTTTCTTTGCCATGTGTTATAGATAGTTTATCTATGGGTAGAATGTCAATGGTATTGTGACGAAGGAGCACCCGGTCACGGCGAGTGCGGGCGCTCCCTGTCGGGTCATGCGAATCGATGCAGCGGGGACCTATCGAAGCCACGCGAGATCGCGGCCAAGCAGCATCCGGCAAACCCCGGTCTCGCTCCGATTAAAACTCCAACCGCAGGGAAAACTGCGCTACGCGCGCATCGTCCTCGACGATTGCGGTCGACGCCGGGGTTGCGTCTGTGGAACTGATCTGCCCAAAATTCGAAGCTTCATCGATAATGTTGAGACCGTCAAATCCGCCGGGAATAATGCCGCCACCGGGCACGCTGAAGTTTGGATGGTTGAGGACGTTAAATGCATCGACCCTGAACTTGAGATTCACCTTTTCAGGAACAATCGCGAAGTTCTTCGCAAGCCCGGCGTCGAAGAAAAATGCTCCCGGCCCGCGTACCAGATTTCTGTTCCCATACTCGAGGCCGATCGGACCTCTGAACTCCGACAGCACTTTGGCAGCGCCGGCTGCACCCCCCGCAAAGGCGTAGACAGTATTGGTGGTGCGATCGGTGTTGACTTTGACCCTCAGATCGCTTTTGTTGCCGGTGAAGATAGCCGGGTCTTCACCGTCGAAGGAAGCCAGATAGGCCAGGGAGTAGGGCGTGACCGCGAGCCCAGTGCGGTAGCTGGGGAGGCCCGATACAGTCCATCCGCCGATTGCCTCATCGAGCCAGCGAGGTGCGGTGGAGAGGAATGTCTTGCCGCGCCCGATCGGCAGATCGTATATGGCGTAGGAGGTAATCTCCTGCCTGACATCGAAGTCAGAACTTCCGCGGCAGGCCCGTGGGTGCAGAATGTCGCAGATAAAGCCGGTGTTGCTGAAGAGCGCGTTGTTGTTTGCACTCTGTGAAGAATTATCGATCGAGTGGGACCATGTGTAGTTGAACTCCATCCTCAGGCCCTGGGAGAGATTCTTGTCCAAGGTGAAGAGCAATCCGTTGTAGTTGGAGGACCCCTTGTTTGTCAGGTAGGCATTCGTGCCAAACTGCGCCGGTATTCCAATGTTTGTAGGAAGGAACCCGGTATATCCCACGTAGTATGTGTAGAAAGCCAGCGTCTGAAGCATGTCGGCCATGTCTCCCCTGGAGCCCAATTGCCCCACCATGCCGGCCACAAGATTTGTGTTGTTGCCCAGACCGACTGCGGCCCCGGTCCCAGGCGCAAGAACATCTTCAAACCATGGCTGCGCGGTCAAGGGCGTCCCAGCCCGCAGCTCGGTGGTCAGGCCTGCGAATGCGCCTGCCATGGTTTGGGTTGATTGACCTGTGTAATCGGGAACGTCGATGATCTGCGATGCATCAGCGTCGGCGATCAGGCGGCGTCCAAGCCGGCCCGCGTAGTTCAACTTAAAGATCATGTGGCCAGGCAGTTCCTGCTGGACGCCAAAGTTGAGCGTGATGGAGTAGGGGTCTCTCAGTTTCGGGTTGAAGGCAAAGCTCGTCGCTCCCGCCGCCAGCCCATACAGATTTCCGTCTCCGTCAACAAACGGAGTGTAGGGAGGCTTGATGGGCGCAGGAGGCGGATTCAACGATGTCGGATAAGAAAGGCCCGCGCCCAGCCTCGGGTTGGTTGCCAGTGAGGCGTCAACACTCGATGAGCCAAACTGATTGAACTCTTCGCTGAAGAAGAGATACGAAATCTGATCCTGCAAGAAGTTGATGGCGTTGATAACGGTGCGGTCGTAGACAATGCCGGCGCTGCCATTCACTACCATCTTTCTGGAGTCATAAGGGCTGAATGCAAATGCAAAACGCGGGGCCAGGTCTTTGTAATCCATTGCGTAAAAATCGGGACCATGATTTGCCTTGCCTCCCAAATAGAAGGTGTAGAGCGGCAGCCCGGAGTTGCTAGCATTTCCTGCGGCGCTTTGTGAGATGCGTTGGTGAATATAACTATCCAGATCAATACTGGTGGCGACCGATTCATTGCCGTGCACTTCATACGGGACCGAGTTGAGCTGATAACGCAGTCCGTAGGAAACTGTGAGCTTTTTGTTGAGCTTCCACGTGTCTCCAAAGTACGCTTCGGTCTCGAAGAATCGGTAGGCTCTTGGTCCGCCGCTCCCCGCCGGATAGGCGACGCCCTGATTGTTGTAGTTATAGTCAGTCTGGATCTCGCCAATGACACCCAGATCCGTTGCAAAGAGCTTGTCGTAGTCGGTGAGCGCCACTCCGTCTGGGGCCGCATTGATATCGCTGGGGCGCACGGTCGGGTCGAGCCCGCCGTTGAGAGCCCCGCCCGCGAGGCCGGCATAGACAAAATTGAAGTTGCTAACGAAGTTAGTGTGCGTCTTTATGAATTTGAAGGTGCCGCCCATCGTTAAGCTGTGGGACCCGCGCTGCCAGTTGAAATCGTCACGCACGTCAGGAACGGGAACACGCCGCTCTTGCCCGTCAAAGGGTGTCAGGGGGGCGCTCAAGCCAGTAAAGCTGTATTGGTTTGCGCCGGTTGGATTGTAGTTATCAGGAAAATTAAACTTTGTAATCGTGTCGCCATAGTAGAACTGATTTACCTTGTTCGATCCGATCGTCCACACATGACTGGCGACGTAGCTGTAGCTGCGGTCTTCAAATGGGTGCGTGACCGGGTCAGTAGGAAACGCAGGGGGCCCAGAAATCGCGTCACGGCGATTGATGGTAAATCGACCAAAGACTCTTTGTGTCGGCGTCATGCTGTAGTCCACGCGCCCGACATAAGTGATCTGATTGTCCGGCGTCGGGATCGTAAATCGGAAACCTCCCGTGTTGACGCCGTCGCCCTGGCTTGTGTCGTTTACAGCCGGATAGCGTCCGTTGATATAGGTCAGCACACCTTGATCCACGCCAATGCCCGCAGGATCTAATGCGGCGATCTGGTTTGCGCTCAACGTGCTGATGCATTGAGGCTGTGTGGTAAGGCGACTGCTGCCGCTGCAACCGACGCCGTTGTTAATGTAATTGAGAGTGCCACTCTGAAATCCAGATAAGGGCACAGTATCCTCGAAAGTGGCAGACTCGACGATTCGCGAATCTGCAACGTCAGCGAAGAAGAACAGCTTGTCGTGCTTGATGGGTCCGCCGATGCTTCCTCCAAACTGATTGCGAATCAGCGGGGTTCTCGGAATCCCATCGAGATCATTGAACCAGTCATTGGCTTCAGTAGATGTATCGCGGTGATACTCGTTCAGATCGCCATGGAAGTGATTGTTCCCATTCTTGGTCACGAGTTGAAATTGCCCCCCGCTGCCGGTGCCAACCGCAGACACCAGGCCCGCAACCGTTCCGCTGAATTGTTCGACAGCATCGACAGGCGCTTGTGCGGCGATGAGGAACGATTGCCCCGTTGCGAGATCATCCACATCCATTCCATCGACCGTGACCGAAGTCTGGTCGATGCGCGCTCCGGTAACCGCCCCCTGAAAGAAATCGACACCGGGCTGCTCGGTGAAGAGCGTCGAAATTCCAGCGGTGCGATCATAAATCGGCAGCTCATTGAGTTCCTGAACGTCCATGTTGTTTCCGATAGACGCATCCGTCGTATTCAACGTCACGGTCTGGTTGGTCTCGGTCACTTCAACGGTCTCGTGAGTTCCGCCGGGTGCGAGCCTTGCATTTTGCGTCCGGGTAAAGGAGACGGCAAAGGTAATGTCAGAGGCCTCAAATGAGGCGAATCCGTCATGACTGAACATGACTTTGTATCCGGACCCTGGAGGCACGTTCGAGAATACGTAGGATCCAGCCTTGTCTGTGGTTTGCGTAAAAGTGATACCTGTCGCGCTATTCGAGAGCGTCACAACAGTTCCAGGCAGCAACGCCCCGCTTGAGTCGGTGACAGTGCCCGTCAGAGAGGAGTTAGCCTGTGCAATGGCCATGCAGGGAACAAATACCACTACGGCAGCGACTACAAGGGCACGAAGCAGATTGCGCATAATAAGGAATCTCCTGACAGGTTTTGAGGGGGTGCACAGATTTCTGACCGGATCTGCCGAAGCCAGTCCGAGGGCATGAACGCGAAGCGTCTTGCGCGTTAGGACATTGCAGTCAGTCGCACAAGGAGTTTGCATCGCGTCCAAAGTGATGCAAGCATAGCCCCACCTAAGTGCACTCACGCCCAGAGTGTGACAAGGTGCGAAGCGGAGTGATGGAATGCCGTCACGACGGGACGGACGAGAGTGACGCTGTTGTCAGCGGAATGAATCTTGCATGTTCGCCACAACGGAAATCCGCACCTTCGTACGGATTCAGCCTGAAGTTATGGAATATGGAAGTTAGGGCCGCATGGAATCCTGAATGTGTTGCAAAGTCTGGCATTCGTTAGCACATCGGGATATTCGACCGCACACACGGACCAGGAGCACTATTCAGTGCGCAATGCCTCGGTGGGATTCAAAGAGGCCGCCCGGTATGCGGGGACCGCAGCAGCCACTGCGACGACGACGACCAATGAGAATCCGGTCAGCATTATCGAGACGGGGTCGACAGAGCTCGTCTTGAAGAGCAACCGATCCATGGAATGCGCGCCGATCAGTGCAATCGCAAAGCCTGACAGGAAACCGAATCCCGACAAGCTGGCAGCTTGAAACCAAACCAGCCTGAGGATGTCCGCCTTTTGCGCTCCAACCGCCATGCGCACGCCGATTTCGCGAGTTCGTTCCGTTACGGAATAGGCCAGCACACCATAGATTCCGATCATGGCAAGCAGCAATGCAACGACTGCGAAGATGCCCAGGATAAACGCCGTTGATCTCCGCAGCGCGATGGAGTCGGAGATGGTCTGCTCCGCAGTTTGCACATGATAGATCGGCTGATCTGCTTTCATATCGTGCACAATGGATCTCACCGAAGAGGCGATGCTCCCGGGATCTGAGTTAGTGCGCACGAGAATCACTTCGTGCAGACCAAAGCCCGGGGAGAATATCTCCGGCGGTGCCTCTGTTTCAATCCCCACATCATTCGCGTCAGAGACGACGCCGACTACAGGCACACTCACTGGCTGAGGGCTCAAAACGCCAACCAGAATGTGCGAGCCAACGGGCCGCCTGTCCGCCAGGTACCGCTTTGCAAATGCCTGGTTGACAACGAAGGAGGGCGCGCCGTCGTCGGCTTCTTTTTGAGTGAAGACTCTCCCGTCTTCCAAACCAAGCCCCATGGTTTCAAAAAACCTTGGACTGACATAGCGAATCTGGGCCAGAGGAAACGCTCCTGGCGCGACAGGCGGCGCGCCATCAATAAGAAAGCGCGTCAAGGCCCGCGAAGGAGCAAGTGGTTGTTGGGTTGTGCTGGCCACGGAGATAACGCCAGGAAGCTGCCCGACCCGGCGAAAGAGCTCATCGAAAAACTGAGTGTTGGCAGCAGATCCCGGTTGGTATTGTGGGCCAGGCAGCGTGATCTCAAACGTCAGCAGCCCGCGGGTCTTGTATCCCGTGTCGACCGCCAAAAGTGCGCCAAAGCTTCTTATCGTTAAGGCGCTCAAGAACAGCACTACAACTGCCAAAGCAATCTCGCTTGAGATCAATGCGTGGCGTCCTAGGCCTGCGCCTGCAGTGTGGGCGCGGTTTCCACCGAGCAGACTCGCTGCAAGGCTCCCCGGAATCTTCAGTATTGGAAGCATTCCAAACAGCATTGCTGTCGACAGGCATGTGCCGAGAGTGACGAGCAAAATGATCGGACTAATTTGAATGCCTTCGACCAACGAAGCATCAATGCCAGCCTTATGCGACAACGCAAAACGCAAGAACGGCAGACAGACCCAGGCGAGAATGGATCCGAGAGCTCCGCCGAGCAGGCTGATCAAAAGTGTTTGTGCGAGGTTTTGAGAGAATAGCCGTCCACGACTGGCGCCCAACGATCGCCGAATCACGGTCTCTCGTTGCTGTGATCCCGCGCGAACCATCAGAAGCCCTGCCACATTTGCGCACGCGATAAACAGCACAAGAAGAACTGAAAACATCACCGCCACAATGGCAGGCCTGAATCCTCCAATCAGCCGTTCGCGAATCGGATCGAGCTGAACGCCGATGTTGCGGTTGGTAGCGGGGTATGCCTGCGTGATTCGTGCCGCGATCGAAGTCATGTCGGCCCTCGCCTGTTGCAGGCTCACGCCGCTGCGCAATCGTCCGAGGACCCGAACCGAATGCCAGACACGCGAAGCCTGCGTAGGCTTGTCCATCAGCGACATTGGAAGCCATACTTCTCCGTCGGCAGGGTAGGCCTGCTCCCCGCGCAGTACTCCCACGATGGTGAAGCTGGTCCCATCGAGATGTACTACGCGCCCTACGACGCCCGTGTCTCGTCCGAAATACTGATCCCAGGCGCGCGCGCTGATCACGGCAACATGATCATTTCCTTCCTTCTCATCCCCTTGATTGATCGTTCGGCCCATCATTGGCGACACACCGAGGACCGAAAAATAATTCCCTGTAACCAGCACCCGGCGAACCTGTTCCGACTCGCCGGCAACTCTCAACGCAACCGAATCGGGATTGAGCACGGAATATGCGCCCAACTCGTCGAAGCTTTTCTGCTGGTCTTGCCAGTCTTTGAAATCCAGATATGTCGCCTCACCGCCGCCGGATGTCTGCGGATGCGTTTCCAGAATGCTTACGATTCTGTCCGCATTCTGAAATGGAAGCGATTTCAAAAGAAGTGTGTATACGACGCTGAAAATTGCGGTGTTGGCGCCGATGCCCAATGCCAATGTCGCAATCGCGGCAAAGGCGAACCCCGGCGCCTTTCGCAATTGACGAAATGCGTAGCCCAAGTCTCGCCGAAAGATCTCCACAACCACCCATCTCGACAGCAGGGTCGAAAAACGCTGGGGTCGTGCATGTACACGCACCCCAGCAATTTTCCGTATTCGTTCGCCTAAAAATCCACTCGCAGCGAGAACTGCCCGAACCGGCGCTCATCGTGATTGCCGCCGACACCCAGCGCAATGCTGTTCAAGCCGCCCTTTTCCGCGATGACCGGGAGCGGTGGGCCAATGGTCCCGGGAGTATTCGTGACAGATAACGCCGATTCATTCACATAGAGATTGTGATGATTGAGCAGGTCAAATGCTTCAGCGCGAAACTCCATGTCAAGCCTCTCGGTGAATTTGAATCGCTTGGCCAGCGAGGCATCGGCGTTCCAGGCGCCCGGCGCGCGGAAGCAGTTTCTGCTCGTCATGTTAGACGGGAACGGACCGAAATCCGAAATGCCCGTCGTCGTATTGAACGGAGCTAGATCGTTCGCTCCGGGAATCGTCATAATCTGAAATTGGTTCACGCCCACGTTTACAGCGGCTCCCGGTTTATGACTCGTAACTGGCGTCTCAGGCACGATTCTTGGAATGCCGGAATAACCGTTTTCGTTATAAGTAAAATCGTACGCGCTGAAGGGTGTTCCGCTGCGCGCGGTAAAGATTCCCGAGAGTGTCCAGCCTCCGACGACGTTGCCCATCATGCTGTGTGCCTGCTTCAACCAGGGCAGCTGCCAAATCGGAGAGAGCACAATCCTGTTTGTCACATCGAAGTCAGAGCTTCCCCAGTCGAGCATCGGGTCGGTTGCATCAAGATATCCGAGATTGCCGATATATCCCGAGCCGCCCTGCGAACTGTCGGAAAACGTTGAGCTCAAATCGTCAAGCGAATGTGACCACGTATAGTTTGCGACCACGCTTAGGCCGGTTGCATGCAGGTCCTGCGTTTGATACTTCACATTGAGTGAGTCATACGCGCTCGAGCCTCTGCTGCCACGAACGTTGATCGCAGCATACTGGTTGTTGGGCCGCGTAAGACACACCGTGGTCGTGCCAGGGCAATCCACGGCTGCGCCCAGGTAAGCCTGAGCCCCGCCGATCGGGTTGCCGGCGGTGATGTCATACAGATGCACACCGTGTGCCCCACTATACGAAAGCTCGACCAGGGAACTCGATCCTAATTGATGCTGCAGCGCGAGGCTCCAAAACTGAGTTTGCGCAACATTGATGTTGGGGTTGACGTTGCGCAGTTCGGTTGGCGGCAGTGGCACCGGGGGACCCGCCGTACCGAGAGGTCCAAGATTGCTGTTCGTCACCGTGACGGTCGAGCTCTCAGTGCTGAAGATCTGCAGTACGCCCGAGTTGGGAACATTTTGAATCGTATTGAAAGTGATGTTGCCGAAATTGCGTTCGTAGCTTACGCCGAACCCGCCTCGCAAGCTGGACTTCGCATCGCCGAAGATGTCGTAAGCGAAGCCCACGCGCGGTGCAATGGTGCCCCATCGCGGAGCCCAGAGTTGGCCCACAGGGCTATCTGGCGCGATGTAGACTTGGCCGTTTTCAACCTGCTCGAAGAAATTCGACCCCGGTCCGTAGTAGAAGTTAGAGTCGAGCTGCTGATTATTGTTGTGTTGCACTCCATAGTGTTCGTAGCGCACGCCGTAGTTGAGAGTCAGTCGCGGCGTCGCGCGAAAACTGTCTTGCCCGTAGACAGCCCAGTCCTTGTAGCGGTCGCTGCGCGCAAAGCTCGGGGAGCCCACAGGTGGCGTGACCATACAGGCGGGAGTCGCATTCAATGTGCCATCGGGGTTCTGCGTGCAGGGATACTTGCCCTGCGGGTCGACTGCGGCCTCATAAAATTGCAGGTCTCCGCTCAACATTGCCTGTAAGCCCGGCTGAAGTCCACTTTGCAAATACTCGATGGCTTGTGCGTAAGCGCCGTAGCCCACATTCATTTGTATGTAAGTTCCCTGACCGCCAAAACGCAATGAGTGCCTGCCCTTCGTCCACGACAGATCTTGCATCAATTGACTCGTGTTTTGAGGACCACCATAAGGCAGACCGCCGGCGCCACCTGCGGACATTGTGTTTGCCAGGCCCGGAAAAGTAACCTGCAGGCCCGCGGCGGTCGCTCCACCAAAGATCAACTCCGGCACATTTTGTTCTGCAGTGTCGTAGCTATAAGGTGACGCAAGCCGATTAAAGCTGACCTTGGAGTCGCTGAAGACCGTTGGACTGAAACTGTGCGAAATGGAGTAGAGCGCACTATCGTTCGAAACCGATCCCCCAAGATCGTATTGAGGATATGGCCCGTAGAAGACTGTGCCAGGAAACTGGTCCTGACGCTCGCGCCCATACCTGAAAAACATGTGCGTGTTGGAGCTCTGGTCGAAGTCGAGCCGCCCCAGCAATGAGTATCCGTTTTCTGGGAGACCACCACCCGCATCCGCCGATGTAAGAAAATTGACTTGGCCCAGAATCGGAGTAGCTGCGGGAACTCCGGGCAGCGTCACTCCAATGTCGGACTGCGTGAGCGTGCTGCTGATGGCATAAGGAGTGGCCCCAAAGCTGCTGAAATAAGTTTGCACATTGGGCGCAGTGTACGAGAGAAAATCCGGAGTCGGTATCAGCTCTGACTCCGCTGCTGCGCTTCGGACCCGCGTCCACTCCGTGCTCTCGTAAACAAAAAGCTTGTCCTTGATGATCGGCCCTCCGCCTTCAAAGCCAAACTGGTTACGCGTGTAAGTCCCCTTCGGCTGCCCCGAAACGAC